>Ga0180434_10003967_pt1 | contig 18327 bp, 13 predicted proteins | sample SS_ome_7_FD_132453 | JGI IMG/M metagenome (GOLD analysis project Ga0180434, IMG submission 132453) | Hypersaline lake sediment archaeal communities from the Salton Sea, California, USA - SS_1_D_2 metaG | ecosystem: Environmental > Aquatic > Non-marine Saline and Alkaline > Hypersaline >...
CAACCCGAAAACTGGAAGACAAGGATGTCTTCATCTACGAGGGACAGATCTACATCCCGAACAGCTACACGGCCGGTGCCGTGGGCACCAAGGTACTCAGGACGCTACGTGACAAGAAGAAGATCCTGGGCATGCGATGCCCGACCTGCAACCGCGTATACGTTCCGGCCCGTTCGAATTGTCACGGGTGCTTCGAGCAGATCACCGAATGGGTCGAAGTGAGCGACAGGGGAACCGTCCAGACCTACAGCGTAGTCCACGAGCCAAACCCCTGTCAGCCTGTCGAACCGCCCCTTGTGTACGGGATCGTCCAACTGGACGGCGCAGACAACGGGTTCGTTCACATGCTCGGAGGCGTTGACATAGAGCACTTGTATATCGGAATGAGGGTGCAAGCCGTGTTCCGGAAGGAACGAACGGGCAGCATCCTGGATATTCAATACTTCAAACCGCTCGGGTGAAAGCTACGTCTTCTTCTCACGGCGTCCCGGTGCCCGCCGTCGCGAGCCATCGCGACGGCACGACTTGACCGGCCGACCGATCCTTCCCTATACTTCTCCCCTCAGGGGATCAGGCCCCACGCCCGTGCCCGAATGACCTGCCCCCAAGCCCACCTATTGCACGAAACTTCGCAACGAGATCGGTGCAAGTGAGGAAGGTTCGGGCCCCGCGGACGAAGGCTTCGTGCAATATGTAGGCGAGATCTCCAGCAGGACACCGGACACAACAACGTAGGGAGATCCTCATCTTGAGCCATCGAAGACTGATGCTTGGCAATGAGGCCATCGCACGGGGCCTCGTGGAAAACGGATGCACCATGGCGACCTCCTATCCGGGCACCCCGGCCTCGGAAATTCTCTCTTCCCTCGTCTCCTGGCAAGAGGAGGAGAACCTCTCCCTCCACGCGCAATGGGCGATCAACGAGAAGGTCGCTTTCGAGATCGCTTACGCGGGCAGCATGGCGGGGCGACGCACCTCCGTGAGCATGAAACAGGTAGGTCTGAACGTGGCCTCGGACCCGCTCATGAGTGCGGCCTACATGGGCACGAGGGGTGGCTTCGTCGTGATCAGCGCCGACGACCCGGGCCCGCACTCCTCCCAGACCGAACAGGACAGCCGCCTGATGGCCATGATGGCCAAGATGCCGGTCCTCGATCCGCAGTCTCCAACACAGGCAAGAGACATGGTAGGCCTGGCCTTCGAGCTTTCCGAAACGTTTCAGATTCCGGTCATGCTCCGTCCCACCACGCGGGTCTGCCACGCAAGGCAGGACGTCCGGATGGAGGACATCCTCGTCACGGACCGGGATGTCACGTTCGAAAGGAACCCGCAGCGCTGGGCCGCCACGCCGAAGTATCGGTTCATTCTGCACAAGGAACTCGAGCAGAAGCTCGCGAGGCTCGCCTCCTACCCGAAGACCAAACCGGTCCGGTTGAATCCCGGGGCCAGGGCAAAGAAGGCGGTCATTGCCTCCGGGGTCGCGGCTGCGCATGCGACCGAGATCCTCAAGGATCTGGGGCTCTGGAACCGGCTCCCCTTCTATCAGGTTCTGCAACCCTATCCCCTTCACAAACGGTTTCGATCGCACATGCTTCGCACCTATGAGGAGATCCTCGTCCTGGAGGAGACGACACCCGTCATCGAGATGCAGTTCGCCCATCGGGAACGGGTGCGCGGAAAGCTGACGGATACCGTCCCGCAGGTCGGCGAGCTCCTTCCCGAGACAATCCAGGGAATCCTGGGACAGTTCGGGGGCGTGCCGGCCACCGGCGATTCAGTAAGCGCCCCTCCGGGGAGGCGCCCTACCCTCTGCGCGGGATGTCCCCACCGGGCCGCCTTCTTCGCCATCAAGAAGGCCGCCCCGCGAGGGATCTACACGAGCGACATCGGATGCTACACCTTAGGGTTGAACCTGGGTGCCGTGGATACGGTGCTCTGCATGGGCGCGGCGGTCGGACAGGCCGAGGGGTTCTATCAGGCCTTCAAGGGAGAAGAGAAGCCGCGGGACATCGTGGCAACCATTGGGGATTCAACCTTCTTTCACGCGGGTGTCCCCGCCCTGATCGACGGGGTCGTCCAGAAGGCGGCCTTCGTGCTGATCATCCTGGACAACGGCACGACCGCCATGACCGGCAACCAGCCCACCCCTGCCACCGGAAGGGGGGCTGGCGGCGAGCCCCTGCAGGCGGTGAAGATCGAAAGCCTGGTTCGGGGCTGTGGCGTTACATTCTGCCGCGTCGGGGACCCGTACAAGGTCGACAAGTTCGTCGCCATGGTTCGAGAAGCCGTCCGGCACAGCCGCGAACACGGACCCGCCGTCCTCGTGGCAAGGCATCCATGCCCGCTGGCGGCCCCGGGCGACACGAAAAGGGCAAAGCGAATCGCGGTCCGCATCGATGAAGACTGCGACGGATGCGGCTATTGCATCGACCATTTCGAGTGCCCTGCCCTCTTCCTCGATGAAACAGACAAACGTGTGCACGTGGACCCGCTTCTCTGCATCGAATGCGGTGTGTGTACCTACGTATGCCCAAAGAATAACATAAAGAGAAACGAAGAAGGCCGATGAAAAATCGCGTGAAACAGCAGATCCTCGTGGGCGGTGTTGGCGGTCAGGGCGTCCTTTTCGTGACGAGCGTCCTGGCTGAAGCCGCCATTCGAAAAGGCCTCTGCGTCTTCACATCGGAGACGCACGGCATGGCACAGAGAGGAGGCACGGTTGTCTCCCACCTCAAGGTGGGCACCTTCTCCAGCCCCATGATCCGCCCAGGCCAGGGAAATGCCCTCCTCGCCCTGAAGCCGGAAAGCGTCGCGCACCACGAGGGCTTCCTCGGGCCCGATGCATGGATCGCCGTCAATGGTCCGCCCCCGTGCAAGCCGATCCGCGGACGGCAACTCCTCGCACTCGACGCAGACGAGACGGCCGAGAAGATCGGGAACCCCAAATCCGCGAATCTCGTCCTCTTGGGGTTTGCCCTTGCACAAGGCCCTCGGACGCCGAAAGGGATCCCCCGTCTCTTCTGCTCCCTCGAGGACTTGAAGTCTGTCCTGGAAGAACGACTTGCCGGGAGAAAGGGAATGCTCGAAGCATGCATCCGGGCCCTTGAAGCCGGCCACAGCGCTGGATGACCGGCAAGGAGGAATCGCACCCATGGGCTTCATCCCCCGAAACCTCTCTCCAGAAGAATTGAAGAAGACACAACTCGAGGGCCTCCAGTGGACCCTCCGGCACGCCTACGAGAACTGCCCGGCGTACAGGACAAAGCTTGAAGACGCAGGCGTAAAGCCGGAAGCGGTCCGATCCTGCGAAGATATCGAAGCGCTTCCGTTCACAGACAAGGAAGACTTGAAGATAGGGTACCCCTTTCCGTTCCGGTCCGTTCCTTTTGACCGCATCGTGCGCATCCATGCGTCTTCCGGCACCACCGGCAAGCGGAAGATTCTATGCTACACGGCCGGAGACGTCGACGTCTGGGCGGACATGTTCGCCCGCTGCTACGAGCTTGCCGGGCTGACCAGGGAAGACCGGGTACAGATCGCGGTCGGATACGGCCTCTGGACCGCCGGCGCAGGCTTCCAGGCCGGTTGTGAACGCTTCGGCGCCATGGCCGTGCCCATCGGGCCCGCCAACGCGGAAATGCACTGTGACATGATGGCGGACATGGGAACCACCGTCCTGTGCGCCACCGCCTCCATGGCCCTTCTCATGGCAGAGGAGATCCACAAGCGTGATCTCGGCGAAAAGATCCGGGTAAAGAAGATCATCACCGGCGCAGAGCGACACAGCGAGGCGATGCGGGCCCGCATGAAGGAGTTGATGGGCGTAGAGCACGTATTCGACATATACGGCCTGACCGAACTCTATGGGCCGGGCACGGGGCTCGACTGCGTGTTCCACAACGGCATTCACTACTGGGCGGATCGCTTTCTCTTCGAGATCCTGGACCCCATGACCTTGAAACCCGTTCCACCTGGCTCCGAAGGCGAACTCGTTGTCACGACACTACGGAAAGAAGCCAGTCCCCTGATCCGCTACCGCACCCACGACGTAACACGGATGCTGGACGGGGAATGCGAATGCGGGGTCCCCTTTCCCAGGCACGACAGGATCCTGGGTCGCACGGACGACATGTTCACCTACAAGGCGGTCAACATCTACCCGAGCCAGATCGATGAGGTGCTGAGCGCTGTGGACGGCATCGGCAGCGAGTACCAGATCCACCTGAGAACCGAGGAGACGGGCCGCGACAAGATGCGACTGTGCGTGGAAAGGGGCATGCATGCACAAAACGCGGACGACCCGGGGCTCGCAAGCCGTATCGAATCAGAGATCCGTCACAAGATACTGGTCCGCTGCCAGGTGGAGATCCTCGAGTACGGCTCACTCCCCCGCACCGAACGGAAGAGCCGGCGAGTCTTTGATGAGCGGCAAGGCCACACCCCCTGATCTATTCGAATCGATATCTTGAAAATTTCGGGACCCCGTAAGGGTCGTGTAAATAACAGGAGTTGCCCCCGGAGGGCCTTGCATTCGGACCGACACTATGCGGTTTACCTACAACTCCTAGGGGTGGCTTTTCTTCCACATCTCTCTAGTGAAGAACACTCTTTGAGAACAGATTCATGACAGCCACACCCGATATGATCAGTACAATGTTGAATCCAGCAGAATAAAACATAAATGTAGTATCGACGAATGCGAAACCGCCCCCTTCGGATACATATCTCTTTTCAAACTGTTCATCCCTACCAATCGGTTTTCGTGACGGGATGAGGATGCTACGCTCGGGCTTGACTTCGCCGGGGGGCGAAGAGCACACTTGGGACTTCGTTGTGCAGCATTCGAAGCCGGTGAAGAACGACCAAACAGAAGAGGATAAGACCTCTGGAGGTTACAGCGCCATGAACGAATCCAAAGAGACCCTTCTGGTGCGGGCGAATGTGGAACTAACGCCCGGGGCCCTCAAGACCATCGTCCGCATCGCCAAAGAAATCGCGGGCCCCGACGAAAAAGGGGTCTATCGGGTCGACACAGCCGACAGGGTGGGCGAGATGATCTCCAAGTTCCTTCTGGAAAAGGACTTCGAGGCCTATGTCCAAGACATGGACAACTACCCGAGGTGAAGTTATTCCCCCTTTTGCACGGCCTCCAGTTCCTCGATCGTCTTTTCCGCAACCTTCTTGGCCCGGGTGAAGTACTTGATGCACCGGTTCAAGCACTTGGGACCCTCGTCCGGGCTGCCCAGGAGCCTGACGCAGGCCTCCATGCAGGACCTGGCGTAGGCAACGTTGGATGCCACCTCCAGGGGAATGGTCTCACTGTCGTGGCGGACCGCCCCTTCGGGGCAAGTCTCGTGACATGTGCCGCACCGGATACACTCCGCCATATCGATGCGGGTCTTTTCGTCCTTCCTGACGATGGCCCCGGCCGGGCATTCATCGATGCAGACACCGCAGTCCGTGCAGTCTTCCTCCTTGATCCAAGGCATGGTGCAGACCTCCTTTTCGTACACCCAACGCTTGCCGTCAATCATGCGGCAAAGGTTCTCAACGTTTTCGAATCCTGCAGGGCAGGTTCTTCAGGTTCGGTGTGCCAAACTCCTTGCCCAGTTTTCCGATGGACGTGAGCATATTGAAGTTCGATTCCCGCCACTCGTATTGCTCCTCGGGGTCTCCTTCAGGAAACCACCACCCCAGGGAGGCGTTGACGACGCTGGGGGGGACGATGTCCGTGACACGGGCCACCTGGGTAATCTCTCCGTATTTCGTTTCGATCACTATCTCGTCACCGTCCCGGATGCCATGCTGCGCCGCGGCTTCCGGATGAATCTCCACGGCCGGGTCAGGGCTCTTCTCCCGAAGCCTCCCCACCCATCGGTAGGAAGAGAGGAGATAGTACGGGCTCTTCGAACTGCTGAGCAGCAGGGGATAGTCCGGGTCCTCCTCCTCCGGAAAGCCCTCGAAGGCAGGCAGGGGCTTGAGCTTGAACTTCTCGGCCGTACTCAGCTTCAACTCCACCTTGCCCGAGGGCGTACGGAAGCCTTTCTTCTCATGGAGCCGAAACCGGTCCGGTCCTTTCAGATACCTCTTTTCCACGAACTGCCGATAGGTGAGCCCTGCCGGACGGACCACGTCTTCGAGAAACATCTCGTGGTCATCGTACCAGTATTCAGGGGGCGAGATGCGCTTTCCCAGCTCATTCATGATCTTCATGTCGGGCCAGCACTCCTCCGGGGGGTCGACGATCTTCGGACGGGCAAGGATCATGCCGTGCCCGATCCCGTAGTGTCCGATGTCGTTCATTTCGTACTGATGCGCCACCGGGAAGACGATATCCGCCAGCGAGGCCGTGGGCGTCATGAAGATGTCCGCCACGGCTACGAAATCGAGATGCGTGAAGGCATCGTAAGTGACCCTGCTGTCCGCCCATGCCACCAGGGGATTCGTACACATGCCGTAGTAGCCGCGAACCGGATAGGGATCTTCCTGCAGAACGGCCTGCCGGAAAAACGCCGGCGCCACCGTCATCAAGCGAGGAATCACGCCGTGATGGGCGCTGATCATCTCCTTGCGCTTCTCCGGGATGAGATCGGCCCTTACGAACTCCCCCAGACGCATGATTTCCGGATCATGGGCGTGGACGTTCCCGCCCGGCACCTCGAGGTTCCCACAGATCGCCATCAGGCAGACCAGCGAGCGCGTCGCATCGAAGGTGTGGATATGGTGCTCGATCGGATTTCCCCACTGAAGCGCGGCCGGTTGAGCCTCCGCATACATGCGTGCCGCCTTGCGGATCTGGTCGACCGGGACCCATGTAATCTCGGAGACCCTTTCCGGGGCGTACGCCTTTACGTGACGGGCCAGTTCTTCAAATCCATAGGTGTAGTTCTCTACAAAGGCCCGGTCATAAAGGGATTCCTCGATGATGACGTGCATCAACCCGAGGGCAAGCGCCTGGGATGTGCCCGGCCGCACCTGGAGCCAGAGATCCGCCCTGTCGACGAGATCGATTCTTCTGGGGTCGGCGACCATCAGCTTTGCCCCCTGCTCGAGTTGCCCATAGAGCAAGCTGGCGATCTGCCCCTCTTCATTGGTCGACGTGATGTTGCTGGCCCAGAGAAAGACCAGTCCTGTTGGGTGGTGAAGGTCGGCCACGGGATAAAACCCGCAGGTATGTACACCCGTCACCTCCCGCGGCGCGTGACACACGTCCTGAGAGGCGATGACATTGGGGGAACCGAAGATATTGGCCAGGCGAATCAGCACGAAGTGTTCCAGGCCCTTGGGCATCCCCACGCCGAAGCCGACGGACCGCGCCCCATAGGTGTCCCGAAGGCGGATGAGATTCTCCGCGGTTTCGTTCAGCGCCTCTTCCCAGCCGATCTGCCGCCACTTCCCCTCGCCTCGCTTCCCCACCCGTTTCAGGGGATGCTTGAGCCGATTCGGGTGCGTGAGGCGCTCAGGGGAGGCCCTGCCCTTGAAGCAGGTGTAGCCTCTGTTCAGAAATCCCTCCGGGTCTCCTTTCACCTGCACGATCCGGTTGTTCTTTACGCCCACCAGGAGGGCACACCCTCCATGATCCATGCGAGCGCAGTGTGTCTTCTCCCATCGAATACCCTCCTCCACGACTCCCATCCTCGTTTCCTTCCTCTTCTGTGTCTTAGGAAAGCGGTTGCTGCCTCTCCCATGATATACCTCCGACGCAGCGCTTCTTATCGGTAGGATTGTCCTGCATCCGGGAAGCACTTGCAAGCGAAGAACAGAGAAGTTCATTTATCAAGGAAATGCCTTCGATTTCAACCCCTTCGTTTCTTGATCCACCGACAAGGGGGACAAGAATTGACTTGTTCTCTGCGAAGGGGGTATCCTATTGACATCATAGAAAATACCGACTTCATTCCTTCCTGATCTTGGTATCTCACATCGAATAGCCTCGAACATCAGGTCGCCGGGGTGGGCTTCTATGCCGGCGACCTTTTTACGTCTGAATTGAAAGGGACCTAATTTGAGAACTTCCCTCATCTTTGTGCGCGATAAGCGCTTCTTTTCCCCTCCCTCCTCCAAGTTCCTCCAGCGAAGAAAGAAAACCGCGTATCCCCAGGGCAACAAGCACTACGTGCTTGGAGAACCCCCGCTCGGGATCATGTACCTTTCATCGGTCTTGAAAGAGATGGGGCACGCTGTGTCCATGACGGATCAGTGTCATCCGGAATACTCTGATGAAAGCTTCGTGGACTCCCTCCGGCGAGAGCGACCGGACATGGTCGGAATCAGCTTCCTGAGCAATATGTGCTATCCCGCGGCGCGCAACCTCTCGAGAAGAATCAAGGCTGCTCTTCCGGCTACAAAGATCGTTTATGGAGGTGTCTTTTCCACCATCAATGCACGGCGCATCGTCGTTACAGAGAAATCGGTTGACATTGTTGCCAGGGGAGAAGGCGAAGGAATCATCCGGGACCTGGCGGAAGGCCTCGATGAGCTTGGGGCCATCCCCGGCATTACCTTCAGGTCGAAGACCGATGAGGTCATCGAAACCCCGGACCGCCCAGGGATTGCCAACCTCGATTCCATCCCGTTTCCGGATCGCGAGGGGCTGGACATAAACTACGTGGCTTCTCTGCCCCTTGACGTCCCGGCGGTCATCTGGGATCGTCCCTACACGTCGATCGTTTCCTCCCGCGGGTGTGCCTTCGGCTGTACCTACTGCAATTGCCCTACCTTCAGCGGCAAGAAATGTCGTGTCAGATCGGCCGGGAACGTGCTCAAGGAACTGGAGGAAATCCACGGCAAAGGGTACGGGGCCTTCACCTTTGTGGACGACAACTTCCTCCTCGATCCGAAGAGAGTCACGGACATATGCAACGGCATGGTAGACCAGGGGCTTTCCTTTAAATGGGCATGCGAGGGGAGAGCAGAACCAAAGGTGAACGGGGTATTTGATGAACTCTCGAAGGCGGGCTGCGACCTGGTCATGTTCGGCATCGAAAGCGGTTCCCAGCGAGTCCTCAACGGAATGAACAAGAAGACGAAGATCGGCAACATCGAAGATGCCGTTGGCCGCGCAAAGGACGCGGGGATCGGCATCATCCACGGATTCTTCATTGTAGGATCTCCTGGAGAAACCGTTGAGGAGGTACGGCAGACCTTCGCGTTCGCAGAGCAGATCGATATCAACAGCTTCAACTTCAATTCTCTGACCGCCTTTCGTGGTACCCCCCTTTGGCAGGATGCCGTTGCCAGGGGCCTGGTCGACGAGGAGAAGGACTGGGACAAGATGTTCCCGGTCCATTCGATTCATCCGGACACGATCGATTCCAAGACCCTTTTCTCTCTCCGATCGAAGCTCGTGAAACGGTTGGTGAGGCGAAAGGTCATGAAGCATCCCCGTGAGGCGTCAAAGGTCTTGCTAAGGTTCCTGCAGTGTATGTCTCTACAAGACGTCTACCAGCTTCTCACATCGTCGAAAAGCGACCACTCCACCCAACGGGTCTGAGGGACCTCTCCTTTCTTGGAAAACGACAAGGAAGCAAGCGCGGCATGGAAGCGTATTGGAGACGAAACAACGGTTACCCAGGAAGCGAATCAACGAGCCCGACCCGGCAGAGGAGGTGAGGTATGGTTGTTGAAACAGGCAAGCAAGTATCGATCGAGTACACCCTCAGCATCGACCCCGAAGGCGTGGTGGACACCAATGTGGATTCCGACCCGCTTACCTACATTCAGGGCACCCAGCAGATCGTCCCTGCCCTGGAGAAGGCCTTGGAAGGCAAGGCGGTCGGTGACACCGTGGACGTCACCATCGACCCAAAGGACGGATACGGTGAGCGATCCGAAGAGGCCTTCCAGGAAGTGAACAAGAGTCAGGTGCCGGAAGAGGCACAGAAGCCGGATATCGTGCTTCAAGGCCGCGACAATGAGGGCGGCGTTGTGAACGCCCGTGTGGCAGAGGTGCGAGAAGAAACGGTGCTTCTGGATTTCAACCACCCTCTGGCAGGGAAGACGCTCCAGTTCAGTGTGAAGATATTGGACATACAGGAACAACCCGTCTCCTGAATTGTATAGGCACGGACATGTATTTCCGTGTCCTTCACGTAATCACCGCCCCTTATACGCGGGCTTACGCTTCTCCTTGAAGGCCTTCATGCCTTCCTTCGCATCCGCACTCGCAAAGACCGGCCAGCCGATTTCATCCTGCGCCTTGAAGGCCTCCGCCTCGGGCATGGCCTCTTCGAGTTCTCGCAGGGAACGCGTAATCGCCTGGATCGACAGGGGACCGTTCTCGCAGAGCTGTTCCGCCATCTTCAAGGCCTCCTCGAAGGCCTTGCCCTTCGGAACCACCCGGTTGATCAACCCCCACTGAAGCGCCTCTTGGGCACTGATGCGGCGACCCAGGAGCAAGATCTCGGCCGCCAGGCAGTAAGGGATCTGACGACGAAGCCGAACCGTCGACCCCCCCATGGGGTAGAGGCCGCGGACGACCTCGGTCACGCCGAAGATTGCATCCTCGGCACCTATGCGCAGATCGGTGCCCTGGAGGATCTCGGTGCCACCGGCCAAGGCGTAGCCCTCCACCGCCAGGATGATCGGTTTGTTGGGGCGGTTCTCCCGGAGCAGGGCCTGCCAGTGAAGGTCGGGTATCTCCTGCATCATCCTCTGAATCTCTTCTGCGTCCTCGCCTTCTCCGGCCCCCACCCCCACCTTGAGATCCATGCCGGCACAGAACGTATCCCCCTTCCCGGTCAGGATGGCACAGTAGAGGCCGTCGTCTTCGTCGAGCCGGCGCCAGGCCTTGTACATGCCGATCAACATTGCCGGGCTCAGGGCGTTTTTCGCCTCGGGTCGATTCAGGGTAACCAAAAGGGTGTGCCCTTCCCTTTCGATCGTGCAGTTCTTCGTTGTGATATCGAGTTGTTCGGCCATTGGATCCTCCCGGACCTCTGCGGGAGGCTCGAGAATCGCTGAGCCCCTCTCCGCCTTCCTTGATATCTAAAAAGCCTCAATTTCAGTATCTAATTACGGAAAAGCACCGAACGCTTCAGCATCGGCACGTTGATTCCTCTTCACCCATCTCCGGTGAGTAAACAATACAATAGTTCCCAGGAATGTGTCAATAAATATCGACACAATCCTCTGGATGAGCCTCCCCTTTGAACCCCGTCAATTCCTTCTTGACAAAGGCCACTGGCCTTTTGTAGGAATGGGACTGTATGGTCCAACTATTTCGGACCGTTTAGTCCTCACAGAGGCATGACTAAGGAGAACAAGGATGGCAAAATGGCTGATCCTCGTGGAAGTGAACTGTACCGACCCGGATCGCACGGACGAACTTCACGAGTGGTACGAGAAGACCCACATCCCGGATCTCCTGAAGGTGCCGGGCATGGTCCGCGTCACGCGTTACGAGAACGTCACGCCCGGTGATGTGCGGTCCAGGTTCCTCACCCTCCTGGAGGTCGAGGCGGACGACGTGTGGCAGGTCACCACGGCTCTCCAGGAAGACTCGGCCAAGGCGGAGAAGGAAGGGCGCCGCACCGAGCTCCTGCAAATCGTCGCGGGGGCCGTCTATCGGCATCTCTCGACGACCAGCACCGGGGGTTCCGAAGGATAAACTTCCAAGGAAGGGCATCTTGTTTTCTGCAAGAGTTAACGAGACAGGTGGGCCGGAACAAGAAGGGATGGTGCGGGACAGATGAGAAAGGGGCAGAATCTCAATCACCCTGCAAAGGGCAGCACCACCAAGGTGCAGCCTATCCGGCAGCCAAAGGACATCAAGGCGATTGGCACGATCCTTCGGGACCATCCCCGCAACCTGGCCCTCTTTACCCTGGGCATTCACACCATCCTGCGCCCTGCCGAACTGCTAGGCATCCGAGTCGACCAGGTCCAGAACACAAGACCGGGAGAAGAGATCGAAGTTCGCGAAACCCGAACGAACCGGATGCGCAGGTTCTCCTTGAATCGAGCCTGCGTCGCCTCTGTCCGGGCCTTGCTCGAGTACAGGGAAAAAGAGGAAGGAGGGGCGCCCGACCCGGCCGACCGCCTGTTTGCCGGCCTCCGGGGCCCTCTTTCCGTGCAAGCCCTCCACAGGCTGGTGAAGGGGTGGTGTGCCGCACAGGGGCTCCAGGGCAACTTTGGGTCACACACCCTGCGGAAGACCTTCGGCTATCATCAACTTCTGGGCCGGCGTGCGAGTCTGCACGACCTCATGACCGACCTAGGCCACTCCACGCCGCACCAGACCCTGGAATACCTGTGCGTCCCGCCGAAGGAGGCCGTTCGATGCCTGGCAAAGGGCCCTTCCAAGCAAGGGAAGCCTTCGTACGAGGCGTTAGAGCGTGAGGTCCTCGCGCTGAGGAACAGGATCGGCAAGACCCTGCCCGCCAAGCCCGGCATGCTCGAGAGCGAGGAGAAGTATCGTGTCATCTTCGAGAACGCGAACGATCTGATCGTGTATACCGACCTGGAGGGACGGTTCCTCGAATTGAACGACAAGCTCGAGGAAATCTTCGGCTACAAGAGAGAAGACTTCATCGGCAAGCGCTTCAGCGAGGTGGATGTTCTGGGTCCCAGGGATCTGAAGAAGGCCCGGAAGGATTTGAGAAACACCATCGCAGGCAATCCTCCGCAGGTATCCGAATTCGAGGTCTTCCGGAAGGACGGAAGAAAGGCCTTCGTGGAAGTCAACTCCCGCTTGATCAAGATAGACGGCAGGACAAGGGCCAGCATATTGATCATCCGGGACATCACCCAGCGGAAGAAGGCGGAAGAGGCCTTGCGCAAAGTGCACGAAGAACTCGAACGAAAGGTCAGGGAGCGCACACTGAATCTCGAGGATGCGAACACAGCCCTGCGGGTCCTTCTGAAAAAGCGTGACGAGGACAGGATGGAACTTCAGGAACGGATGCTGATGAATCTGAAAGAATTGATCATTCCCTACCTGGAGAAGATGAAGAAGAGCCTTCTCGACGAACGGCAGAGGACCCTCCTGGAGATCATCGAGTCGAACCTGCGCGATATTCTCTCCCCCCTCGCCAGACAGATCTCTGCAAGCTATCTGAATTTCACTCCCACGGAAATCCAGGTGGCAAACCTCGTACGAAGCGGCAAGACCACGAAAGAAATCGCGGAACTCCTGGTCTTGTCCACGAAGACCATCGAGTTCCACCGGGAAAACATCCGAAGCAAGATCGGGATCAAGAACAAGAAGGTCAACCTTCGCACGCACCTCCTCTCCTTTCCGGACTCCGAGTATCTCCCCGGCAATACCCCCGTAATAATCTAGGCTTGTATTTTCGCCTCGTTGTGCCAAATTGGAGACAGTCCATCTCCTAGGGGATTTGAAAGAAAGGAGAAGTCTCTTATGGCCAGGGAAGAGCGATTTGATGTTGTCATCATCGGCGCCGGCCACAATGGCACGACAACCGCTGCCTACCTCGCCAAGTGTGGGCTGAGCGTCTGTGTGCTCGAGGAGAGGCCGGAATGCGGGGGCGCGCAAGAGACCACCGAGCCGATCGCAGGCGTGCGCATCCAGCCCCACGCAATCGGAAACTACGGGGGGTCCGCCCCGGGGTGGGAGCAGTTGGAGTTGTGGCGCTACGGGTTCCGCATGGACTACAACCCCAGACATCCCGTGCCTTTCGACGAGGGCCGCGGGCCCTTCACTCGGGAAGGGATTCTCAAGGTGTCCGACGAGGACAAGATGGGCTGGGCCAAGATCACGGGCCTGCTCAGCGACCCCCCGTGCCACAAGGACCTGATGCGGGCGACCTTCTGGTGTCCTCCCCACCCGCATTACATCGAGAATGACGAGAACACGATTCCCTACATGCAGGTCTACAAACAGCATATCCCCGATATGTGGACCAAAGAGATGCTGGAATGGACCCTCTTCGACCTGATGGACCAGTACATCGAAAGCGAGCCCTTCAAGGTACATCAGGCGTACATCGCAAACGTCTCGGGCGCCTTCGGACACTTCCCCGGCACGGCCATCCCGGCCCTGAACTGCATTTCCACCGTACTTCCCCCGGCCGTGGCCAAACCCGTCGCCTCCCGGGGAAACATGCACGGCTACTTCCACGCCATCTTTCGGTGTGCCATTGCACACGGCGCGGTGATCCGCACCTGTTGCCCGGTGGAAGAGATTCTGATCGAGCACGGGCTGGCCGTGGGCGTGCGTTTGCGGGACGACTCCACCTACGGCCCCAAGAAGATATACGCGGACAAGGCCGTGATCAGCGCGGCCCATATCAAGCCAACGTTCCTCGACTTCATCGGGCCCAAACACCTGAACGCGGGCTTCCTGCAGCGCATCAAGGACTTGAGCCTCAAGGGCGGAAGCCTCTATATGACCCACTTCCTGACCCGGGAAGAACTCCGCTACCGCCCGCAGTTCAAGTGGCGGGACGAAGACCCTCACGAGTTTACCGGCGCCTTCTACTGCATGGAATCGATGGAAATCTACTTCAAGAATCTGGAATGCGTGCTGGGCCGGCAGGAGAATCTCGACATCCCCCCGGAAGAGGCGATGTGGGGCATGGTGGCAGGCAACCTCTACCATCACACGCAGCCCCAGTGCACCCGTGAGGGGTACTACATCAACGGGCCTCTGTGGATGATGGTGCCCACGCCTCAGTACAACGTGGACGGTGTGGAGGCTATGGACGAGACGGAAGAGGACAAGAAGAAATGGGACGAGTACATGCGTCAGACCCTCTCCTGTGTGGTGGAAAACATCGACGACGACAACCTCGTTCAGACCTTCAGCGACAGCCCCTGGGGTCAGGAGTTCCGCAACACCGGCATGCTCGGGGGCTCATGGTACGGCATCCGCTGTGACAGGGACCAGTGGTGGAACGAGCGTCCCCTGCCGGAGCTTGCACGCTATCGGGTGCCCCAGGTCGAGGGCCTCTACCTCGCGCACCAGTCGGCCGCCCACCCGGGCGGATTGTGCCTGATGGCCGTCGGATACAATCTGATGCACATCCTCATCGAGGACGGCATCGCCGAGCCGGGTGACTGGTGGTATCCGTCCCCCTGGTACATCCCTGAGGAAGGCAAGATTTCCGCTGTTCCCGGTCAGGGCAAGGTCTGAAAGGAGGCAGAAGACCATGGCGATGGAATTCAAAGGATACCAGCACCCGCAGAGTTATTTCCCGGAATTCCCCCCGGACAGCGAATGGGACGTGGTTGTCATCGGCGCCGGCCCGAACGGCCTGATTGCGGCCACCTACCTGGCCAAGGCAGGCCTCAAGGTCGCCCTGGTGGAGCGCCGGTACGAAGTCGGCGGCGGACTCGCGACCGAGGAGATCCTGTTTCCGGGCTATTACTCCAACATGCACGCCGTCTACCACATGATGGTCGATTACATGCCCGTTCTGCGCGACTTCGATCTCGAGCGCCACGGTCTGGTCTGGATTCAGCCGAACCTGCAAAGCTCCATGGTATTCGAGAACGGCGACTCCCTTCTCCTCACACGGATGATCGAAGACACGTCAGACTCGTTCCAGAAGTTCTCGCTCAAGGACGGCCTGACCTTCAGCAAGACCATGGGGCGATGGCGAAGGATCGTCAAGGAGATTCTCGCCCCTGCAACCTACCTCCCCCCCATGCCCCCCATCGACATCACCATGGCCATGCAGAAGACCGAACTCGGCCGGGAGCTGCTCGAGCTCACCGAGCAGAGCCCGCTGGAGATCATCACCCACCTCTTCGAAGATGACCGGATTCGCGCCATGCTCCTGTACCACTGCTGCATGTGGGGCCTGGACCCTCGCGAAACCGGCGTGGGCCTGTTTGTCCCTCTGTACCTCGACCGGCTGATGAACAAGTGCTACTGCCAGGGAGGCTCGCACAAGATGGCCAACTCCCTGGTCCGGGAGTTCATCCGTGCGGGCGGTCTGGTCCTGGACTCGTCCCAGGTCAACGACATCGTCATCAAGAATGGCTCGGTTGCAGGCGTCGAGCTCTGGGAAGACCGTGCCCTGCACACGAACTGTGTCATCTCCACCCTGGACCCGCACACGACCTTCCTCGACCTCGTGGGCGCCGAGAACCTCCCCGAGGACCTGAAGCACTCCGTGGAGGGCTGGCACTACGACAAGTGGAGCTTCAACACGCTCCACGTGGTCTCCGAGGAAACGCCACGCTACCTGCCCAGGGACCCGTGGGCGAGCGAGGCGCTCATGACCATCATCGGTTTTGAAAGCACGGACCAGATGCTGGAGCACTGGGACAACGTGGTGGAAGGGAGAATCGACCCGGACAATCTCGGCGGCCACGCAACCTGCGAGAGCTTCTGGGACAGCCATCTCGTTCGCGTGCAACCCTCGAGGGCGCATCGGCAGGTCTCCTTCTTCCAGATGCACGCGCCCTACAACCTGCAAGGAGGCTGGGAGCAGCAGGGCCCGGAGATCGAACAGGCCATGCTGGCAAGATGGGCGAAATATGCGCCCAACATGAAGAGAGAGAACATCGTGCAGACCAACCAGGAGACACCGGTCGACATCGAGGTCCGCCTCCCCAACATGCGTTACGGCTCGATCAAACACGGGGACTACCGCCCGATCCAGGTGGGCTGCTTCCGGCCCAACCAGGAGTGCTCCGGCACGAACACCCCCATCAACGGCCTCTACACGGCCGGGGCTTCCACCTATCCGGGGGGCTGTGTGCTCGGGGGCGGAGGCTACCTTGCCGCCGGCAAAGTGGCCGAGGACATGGGCGTTGCAAAGTGGTGGAAACCCACCACCGAGATGGAGAAATACATAAAGACCTATCTCAAAGCCACATAGGGTCTTCCAATAAATGTATTCGAACGCAATCTCGGTTTCCACCTAGCCACCCGCACGGGAGGAAATCTTGATCGCATGTCAAAATACAGAGAATATGAAAACCAAGTATTTCTCTCCGACATCTTACTTCCACACAGACAGAACCGGAGAATTAATAGTCGTCCGGTCTTTCTGGTGTGCCCTCACTGTGCCCGTGATGCGTCTTCTTGAGAAGTCTATGAGATCAAGAGAGAGGCCCGGGGGATCATAAATCCGCCGGGCCTTTTTCAAGGGTTTTACCCATGAATTGTGCCCAAAAACGTGCCCGCCGCGCCGAAGAAATCCTAAATTTACCTAACATTTCCCAACTTCCGAAGCACAAAAAAAAGATTGGAAGTTGGCTACTTAGCCGATTTTGTTGCGGTTTATCCAGACCCCTGGATGCGATTCGTAAACCCATGCAATAAAAAACAGCTTCACCAGATGAAAACTCCGTCGAGGTGCTCCCCTGCCTTCGGAGGCAGGGCCTTTCCACCTCAGCCTGGATCTGCTGTACCTCCGAGAGGGGAAGAGAAGAAGTCAGAATAACACCACAGAGGAAGAGACTATCGGCCCGTCATCACTCTTCATCTATCACCTGCGTTAGGTTCAACTTGCGATGATTCTTCTCGATTTACGCTAATTGGTCAAGAGAGATCCTGCACGTATTTGCGGTCGTCGATCAAGATAACAGGTTGCCTTTTCGGCCGGGCGATTTCCGAATCCGCTCAACATCTCCATCCGATATCCTTTCATCACAGCTCGCCCTCCGCCCTTCCCGTGAGGGGACTGTCACGTCAAGACAGCAGATAGCCCCCGTCGACCACGATGTTGGCCCCGGTGATGAAGTCCGCGGCCGCACCGGCCAGGAAGAGCACGGCCCGGGCGACCTCGTCCGGTTCTCCCATTCGCTTCAGGGGAACGCGTTGTATCCAGCCTTGAAGGATGTCCTCTTCAGGGATGCCCATCGACTTCGTCACATTCTGCCGTGCCGTGTCCGTGCCCGGGGTCGTGATGCCTCCGGGGGAGACGGAGTTCACGAGGATGCGATGTGGAGCCAACTCCAGGGCCAGCGCCTTGGTCAGCATCAGGACCCCGCCTTTCGAGGCATTGTAGTGGGCGGCCATCCCGTTCGGCCGCATGCCGTCGACAGAGGCCAGGTTGATGATCCGCCCGCCCTGACCGGCCTTGGCCATAGCCGCACCAGCGGCCTTGGCGTACAGGAAAGCGCCCTTGAGGTTGATGTCGATCACCTGGTCCCAGAGGTCCTCGGGCACGTCCAGGACCGGCACCAGTGGGAAGATGCCTGCGTTGTTGACGAGAATGTCAATGCCGCCGAATGCATCCACAGTCACCTGCACGACCTTTTGGACGTCCCAGGCACTGCTGGCGTCGGCGGAAATCGCCTCGGCCGTCCCGTCCTTCGATCGGATGCGATCTGCTGTCTCGTTAGCGGCGTCCAGGTCGATGTCCGCGATCATGACACCGGCCCCCGCCTCTGCCAGACGGAAGGCAACCG
>Ga0180434_10003969_pt1 | contig 18325 bp, 15 predicted proteins | sample SS_ome_7_FD_132453 | JGI IMG/M metagenome (GOLD analysis project Ga0180434, IMG submission 132453) | Hypersaline lake sediment archaeal communities from the Salton Sea, California, USA - SS_1_D_2 metaG | ecosystem: Environmental > Aquatic > Non-marine Saline and Alkaline > Hypersaline >...
CTTGCAAAACAATAGTATGAAATCCAACAAAAGGAAGGAGGCCTTTAATGGGAAAGCCGGTTACCAAGAGAATTACTAACACAGAAAAGGTGCACCCTACAAATGGTACATGGGCACAGTGCACTCGAAAAGGAAATCTACTCTTTATTTCAGGACAAACTGCCTTTAATGCCAATTCGGAAATCATTGGAAAAGGTAATTTCGAGATTCAAGCAAAGCAAGCTTTCGATAACCTTGTTGCCCTGCTGGAAGCAGGGGGCTCGAGCCTAGAAGATCTTATGATGATAACGGTTTTTGTTACGAACATGGCAAATAGACCTCTCTTGGTAAAGATACAAGATAAATATTTTCGAAATAACCCTCCTGCAAGTACCCTGGTAGAAATAAAAAGATTGGTCGATGATGAATTGTTAATTGAGATAAATGGAATAGCTGTCTTAGAAAACGATAGCTAAAATAGTCATAATCTTATGGGATATGATGGCGAAACAAAGAATGCTAAGGAAATGACGGAGGTGCTCATGGAAGAAGGGATGATCGTTAGCGGGAGATATCTTATCCCCGATCTAACGCAGGACACTTTACTGGAGAGTGGATCTCTGTATATTAAAGGGGATCGAATAGTTGATGTCGGAGAGCGCACAGATCTTTCAGCTAAGTACCCCCATACTAAGCAGGTGGGTGGTGACGATTACCTTATAATTCCTGGCCTTATCGATTCGCATCAGCATGGCAGGGGATTGTCCTATGTCCAGCGAGCAGGTCATCTCGATAATTATCTTGAGATATGGCTTCTTAGAGCATTGTCACCAATTCCAACCTATTTCGATACTGTTCTTGCTACGATGAGTTTAATCGAAAACGGAGTAACTTGTACCCTTCACTCGGACAGCTCTTTTGTGCCTGGGCGCTGTGAACAGGAGGCAATAGATAGACTCAGGGCCTACAAGGATGTCGGAATTAGAGTGGCATTTGCTTTAGGTATCCGTGACCGCAACAACTATGTTTATCAAGACGATCAGGTTTTTTTGACAGGCCTTCCTCGAGGATTGCGTAAGGATGTTTCTAAAGCCTTTGCCCCAAATTTCCCCTCGGTATCGGAATATCTTGGGTTTTTCGATAGATTACGAGAAAAGTATGAAGACAGTAATACAACAATACTTATGGGTGCTTACACTGAGGCACATTGTAGTGATCAAGCATTGGAATTAATAAGAGAAAAAGCTGATCAGGTTAAATGTGGTGTACATTTGCATCTCTTGGAGAGTATGTATCAGAAGGAGTATCTCCATCAAAATATAGGAAAAACGGCAGTAAGGCATCTTTATGACATAGGATTCTTAAGAAAAGACACTTCATGCGCACATGCAGTTTGGGTCACACAGGAAGACATTGACATCCTTAGTGATACAGGCGTAACTGTGGTTCACAACCCTAGCTCGAACCTCAGGCTCAGAAGTGGCATCGCCCCGGTTCGAGCGATGTTGGATAGCGGCGTTGATGTGGCCCTGGGAATGGATTGTATGTCACTCAATGATGACAATGATATTTTTCAAGAAATGAGGCTATGCGCAAATCTGCACAACCAACCAGGCATAGGAAGGAGCCATTTTTACCCAGGGCAAGTATTCGGCATGGCCACGCTAGCTGGTGCAAAGGCTACCACATTCGAGGAGGAGATAGGCACCCTAGAGGTGGGTAAGAAAGCAGATGTGGTCTTGGTACGGCACGAGCCCATCACATATCCATATCTATCACACGATGTAAGCCTGAGGGATGTTCTATTCTACAGAGGTAAGGGATTATTTGTCGATACAGTGCTAGTCGATGGTTCTATCGTCATGGAGAATCGTGAATTCACCAGAATCTCTCGTGAATCTGTGGCTGAAGAACTTTTCTCGGCTGCGTCGGTTACGCCAGACGCCGAGGTCCTAAAGCGCCGTGAGGTACTAGGCAGAATGATGTCCTATGTAGAGGACTACTATCGAAACATGACACCTACGGTGAAGAGGCCCTTTTATATCTTTAACTCAAATGATCCACAAAAATAGGAGGTGGAATATCCTATGCAAAAAGTAGAGGTCTTCAGGTTACCGATGAGTTTCCCCGCTGATATGAGTAGCTTGAAAGATGCGTTTGATGCGGGTGTGATAGATCCTGCATCCGTTCAGGCAATTATTGCACAGACAGAAGGGGATGGATTTTCTCGTGGCTATGCGCTCCAGGCCTTTGAGCGCTTGCTCTCAGAACGGCTCAGGATTCCCCAGGCAGATATAGGAAAGCGGATTCCCTTGATGATGATCGGTATGACGGGTGGCCTTATGGTTCCGCACATGAATGTACTCACAAAGGTCGATGTTACCGAGGAAAAGAAGCATGGCAAAAGGTTGGCACTAGGAGTGAGCATGACCAGAGAACTTCTGCCCGAGGAGTACGGCACCATGGCACAGGTTGAAGCCGTTGCTGCATCAGTTAAAGAGGCAGTATCCATTGCTCGGATTAGGGATGCAAGGGATGTTCACTGCGTGGAAATCAAATGTCCCATGTTAACGCCCGACCGGATTGAGGATGCGACGAGACGGAACAAGACCTTGGTGACGGCTAACATAAGCCAGTCGGGGGCGTATTCGAGGGGCGCTTCTGCGCTTGGGGTTGCCCTGGCTTTAGGCGAGGTTCCCGCTGAGGAGCTGTCCGATGGGACGATTTGTCGTAACTGGAACCTTTACTCTACTGTGGCGTCTGCTTCCTCCGGCGGTGAGCAACTGATATGTAAGGTGGTGCTCTTAGGCAACTCGGAGGAATCGGCGAGCGAACTGGTGGGAGGTCACTCGGTGATGAAAGATGCATTAGACTTGGATGGCGCTAAGGAAGCCTTTCGAAACGCTGGGCTCGATTTCGAGTGTTGCCCGCGCCCCAGGGAGATGGAAAGAGTTGCCGCGGTGTTCGTTAACTCTGGTGCCAACGGGTTAGCCACGATAAGAGGCAAGCGCCATACCATGTTGTCGGACTACTTGTGGTCCTTTTCGGGGACCATTGCGAAGGCAGTTTCTAACGCGGTCGTTGGGAGTTTTTTAGGAGATACAATGTTTCTGAATTCAGCGGGATATGAGCACCAGGGGCCTCTTGGGGCAAACCTGGTTGCGGTTATCGCCAGTACTTGATTCTGGCGATCTTATGGAGATGGTCTTATGGTGAGTTTTGTCTTAAGGAATGTGCGTACTATGGATAAAGCTGGAACATTTGATATTTTCATATCCGGGGAGAAGATTGACCGAATCGTGCCATCAGGCTCAGTAGCCTCGGAGGTTCCCGGCTTCGATGGAGGCGGTAGTATAGCCTTGCCGTCGTTTATCGACTCGCATGTCCATTTGGATAAGGCTTTTCTCATTTATGGAAGCGAATATCAAAAAAACACTGCGGAAAGATATCGGGTCACCAGGGAACTAAAAAGTACCTTTTCTCATATCCAATTGGATAAGGCCATTTTTATTGAAGGGAAGGAAGACCAAGAAATCATTTCGAAAAAGGCTCGGATTAATAAAGAGATAAAGAGTGCCTTTACTAAAGATAACGTAAAAGAACGTGCCTCGAGAGGGATACAAATGGCTGTGTCCAATGGCACGGGAAGGATGAGGACAAGCGCTGACATAGACCCTATGGTGGGCATACTCTGTCTAGAGGCACTTCTTGAGTTGAAGAAGGAATCTGGACAACTTGTTGATCTTCAGGTGGTTGCCTTTGCGCAGGAAGGACTATTCCGGCATGACAACAGCATTGAGCTGCTTCGCAAAGCTATGGAACTCGGAGCAGATCTTCTAGGAGGGCATACGGGCATGGATGCAAACCCTGCCGACCATATAAACACGATGTTAGCTTTGGCCAAGGAACACAACGTGGATGTTGAGTTCCATGTGGATGAATCGGGGAAGCCCGGGGATTTCTGGGTTGTTAGACTCGCGCGCAGTGTAATGGAGGCTGGCTACGAGGGAAGGGTAAGTGCAATCCATTGCTGTTCACTCGCCGCAATTGAAAATAGCAAGGCTAAAGATGCGATTAAAATGATAAAGGACGCGGGCATGAACGTCGTGGTAGGCCCTCAGATTATTGGTCCGACTCGGAAGATAACGAGGGTTGCCGAATTGATGGAGGCTGGGGTAAACGTTGCCTTGGGTTCAGATAACCTCCGAGGCACGTGGTACCCGCTGGGGAATGCCAACCTTATGCTCAGCTGCTACTTATTGACCGCGGTAAACCGTCTTTTCTCGGGCCAAGCTTTTGAGGAACTTCATAACCTTATTACTTATAATGGCGCTAGGGTTCTCAAGGTAAGTGACTATGGTTTGGCGGAAGGCAGGATGGCTGATATCGTGGTACTCCAAGGCGAGTCTTTCTGGGATGCGCTCTTGGTACAACGCCCGGTAAAGGCGGTCCTAAAGCGGGGAAAGTTGCTGAATGTTTAGTGGTAGGTTAGACCCAAGGGGTTGTGGGGGCTTGTCAGCAATGCTGAGCGATGAGGTATGGGATTTGAGAAGAGATCAAGTATCAATGGAAGTAAGGAATAGAATCGATCAGGCCAACTTAAAAGCGGTGACCAAGATCATAGAGAGTGACCCTGTATGGGTGGATGTGTGTCCTGCTATTGAGGTTGTACCTGGGATGGAAAAGTGCAAAGTATTTTATGGAGGGACCGTCATTTCGTGGGAACGGATGGAAAGGCAACAGCAGAATGCAGTCGTAGGGGCAATCATATACGAGGGACTGGCCAATTCACCAGATGAAGCTACCCAAATGGTTTTAGATGGAATAGTGTCTCTCGATTGTAACCACAATCACGCCGCGGTGAATCCCGTGACTGGCGTTATGTCCGCATCAATGCCGGTGTTTGTGGTTGAGGACCGGGCTCACGGTAATCGTGGCTTCTGTGTTCCCTTCGAGGGTCCGTCTCCTCGGAGGCTGGCCATGGGTAACTTCGACAGTACTATATTTGAGAACCTAAAGTGGATACAAAAGACGCTTGCTCCGGTGTTGCGAGCTACGGTAAAACAAGCTAGAGGGATAAGACTCAAGCCGATAATAGCCCAGGCTCTGATGATGGGTGATGAGCTACACAACCGAAATATTGCTGCAACCTGTTTTCTCGTAAGATACATTGCGCCGATAATGTGTCAGGCAGGGCTTTCAACCAAGCAAGTTTCACAGGTTCTGCAATTCTTGGAGCAGAGTAATAATTTCTTTCTTTCCCTAGGCATGCCTGCTGCCAAAGTGGCTGCAGATTCAGCCCACGGTATTAAATATTCTACGCTTGTAACCGCTATTACCCGCAATGGAGTTGAGTTTGGTATCAGGGTTAGCGGATTGGGATCTAAATGGTTTACCGGACCGGTTCAGCCAGTTAGCGAGAGATATTTTACTGGGTATTCGGCAAAAGACGCTGGCAACGGTATGGGTGATAGCCCAATTATGGAAACCGTTGGTTTAGGAGGGTTTGCATTGGCTGCTTCTCCAAGAATGGCATTAGCGGCTGGGAGCACGCCGGAGCAGGGCATTGCATGGAGCGAGCAAATGAAACTTATAACCGTAACAACGAACAAAGAATTTAAACTCCCATGGGTTGAGTTTGGCGGAACACCCACCGGAATAGACATACGAAAAGTAGTAGAATCAGGAGTTCTTCCGATTATCGATTCTGCCATTATCCAACACGAGGGTGGATTAATTGGAGCTGGAATCTTTAAGCCCTCAATGGAATGTTTTAGGAAGGCGCTCCAGGCGACAGCCAAGGCCGTGGGCCTATAACCCTGTTCAGCGCGAACTCATGATCAAATGGGGGGAGGACTTATATGTTAAATCTAAAAACAAGAATCGAGCAGGCAAACCAGGAAGCAGTTCAAAAGATGATCAGTTCTCATCCAGTCTGGACAGATGTTAATAAAGCTCATTAGTGTCCGGATAATAATTTAACGATATCATATTGTTATGGATGATGAGCAATTTCAGAGTGTAATTTCGGCAATAAATATTGTGCCTCTTTTACAAAATTTTTCGTATCTCTAGTAAGAAGAAGAAAAATTGAAAATCAAATAATTGTAACTGCTTATCCTCCTCATGTCGCTTATAGCGGGGATGGGCTTGAAAGATCGCAAGCAGTGGTTTTTGTTCGAAGAGATTGACCTCTAAAAAGTGTAATAATTTGGACATAGGAAAATCTAAGTTGTGGTTTGTCCAACAACTATCAAATCAAAAGCTGAGGACCACGGGCATAAGCCCGTGGGTGAAAGCGTTCTTTTGTTTGCAGCTGAGCGATGCAATATGATAAAGTCTGGAAATGGAAATCAGACTCAGCGCACATGGAGCATATCACCACGAGTATCATGTTGTCTGGATCCCGAGGTATCGCAAGAGGATACTGAAAGGGGAGGTAAAGACCTTTATTGAGGAGCATATTTTCGACATTCAGGGGTACCACCCTGACATTGAGATTGAGAGGTACAGCATCCAGGCCGATCATGTGCGTCTGATCATTATCATTCCCCCGAAGTATAGTGTTTCGGGAATCATTGCGAAAATCAAAGCCAACACGAGCCGTGAATTGAGACAGTTACAACGGGGGCGAAAGTTCTGAAGATCCATGACTATGGCTTGGAACGAGGCAACCTTTAGAGGAGGATAGAAATGGAATGAATGTTTTGGTAATGAAAAACAGTATCATCATTAAGGTGAACGGTAAAAGAGGGATAATTAAATCTAACACTGAAGTGTAATCCATAACAGAATGCTATTGTAGGGCGGTTACATACGAGGAACTAATGAATTAATTAGGGAAAGATGCCCAAGTGTTTACTAAGTGAAGAATGCCTTTTGATGCAGACTGAAACCACGCTTCAACTTTTTTAAGAAAGGAGAAATGAGATGAGAAAGAAAAAAACACTGGCCATGTTAGGTATTATTGTGTCTTCAGCGCTTATATTAGTAATGCTATCCTACACGCCTTTTGCTCTTTCGGCCGAGGTTTATAAGTGGAAGCTACAAAGTTTCATGGGCCCTGGAACACCGACCTTTGATGAATCGCTACCGGAATTTATTGAGAATGTGAGAAAAATGTCTAAGGGACGGATTGATATCACACTCTACCCCCCCGGTGTACTAGTTCCCCCTTTTCAGTTATTCCAAAACGTCGGTAAAGGAGTTGTTGAGATGGGACAGGATGCCGGGGTCTACTGGATGGGTTTCATGCCTCTGGGTGAGCTAGTGTGGGGTTGGCCCTTCACTTTCCAGCATGCACAGGAGCTTAATGGTTTCTATTGGCAACTAGGTGGTATGGATATAGTGCGAAAGGCTGCCGCTGAACATGGCGTTTATGTACTGATTAACTCCGCTAAGAATGTCTACGGTGGCGTGAATTCAGTGGTTCCGATAAAAGGCCTGAAAGATTTCAACGGCTTGAAAGTAAGGACTTTTTCTACATTTGCCAAAATAATGCAGAGGTATGGAGCTTCTACTATGTCATTGCCTGCGGGGGAAATATATACAGCAATGGCCACAAAGGTTATCGATGCTGCCACCTGGGGATCTCCCACTGATGCAGCTTCCATTAAACTGCACGAAATTGCCAAGTACTATACCATGCCTCCCTGGATGGCACAAGCCCCTCTCGTCTTGGAGATCAATCTGAAAACCTGGCAGTCGCTGCCGGATGACCTCAAGGCGATCCTTCAGACAGCTGCTATTGCTTATGGTCCTCTCGATTCGATGAGAAATTGGAGTCAGGATGCAGACGTCCTAAACGAATGGCAACAGAAGCATGGGGTTACTGTTAACTGGTTTTCCCAAGAGGACTTGAAACAAGCGAGGAAAATAGCACTTGAGCTATTGGATGAAAAAGCCAAGCAAGATGCTTACTGCGCTGAATTCGTCGCACTCATGAAAGAATCCTTGAAAAAGTTTGGCTATATGGATTGATTTACGCACTACTAGTGTTGCATCTCAAAAATTCGTTGAATAAGTGTTGAGGGATTACATCTTTGAAATACTTCTGAGGCGCAACACTAGTTAGTGTTTACGGTGAGCGAGAGTTCCCTTTTAACTTTTATGGGAGATAGCGAATGCAAAGAGTATTGGTTGTGCTTGATGGCATCATTTACTGGTCGGGGAAGATTATTACCCCCCTTCTCGGCATCATAATGGCTGTATTAACATATGAGATAGTGATGAGGTACGTATTCAATGCACCAACCATATGGGCGCATGAGACGTCTACATATGTCTTCGCTATATACGTACTCCTAGCCGGTGGCTATACTTTACGTGAAGGGTTCTTTGTCAGGATGGACATACTGTATGTTCGATTCCCCTCCAGAGCGAAGGCTATAGTTGACCTGTTCACCTCTTGGATTGCTCTCTCCTATATCCTTTGCATGCTGTGGTGGGGAGGTATCACTGCATGGGAATCGCTGAAAGTATGGGAAGTCAGTACGACAGTTTGGGCTCCTCCTATCTACCCGGTTAAAGTGGCGATACCACTGGCGGCCTTTCTCCTCTTGGTCGAATGGTTTGTTAAATTCATACGGGATCTCATAACTGCCACTAATTCGGAGGAGTCATTATGAGTGTGATGATTGCCACCCCGTTGCTATTTATCGCCCTCGTGGTGTTTCTAACACTCGGAGTTCCTTTTGCCTTCACATTGGGCGGTCTCGCCACGATTGCTACCATTTTATTGTGGGGTCCCCACGCCCTGCCAATGATATCAGAGAGGGCCTTTGGTGCTGCAACCGAGTTTACTATGGTGGCAGGCCCTTTATTCGTCTTTATGGCAATACTTTTGCAACGTTCCGGTATAGCCGAGGCTCTTTATGATGCAATGTATCGATCGATGGGTTCATTGCGAGGGGGTCTGGCAATGGGAACAGTGATCATCTGCACCCTTTTTGCTGCTATGTCTGGAATTTCGGCGACGGGCACCGTCACCATGGGACTTATCGCTTTGCCGGCTATGTTGAAGCGTGGCTACAGCAAAAAAATTGCACTCGGCTGTATTGCATCTGGAGGAGCTCTGGGACAAATCATTCCTCCCAGCATTCTGTTAATCGTCTACTCCGTGTTCGCACCTGAATCAGTAGGTAGGCTCTTTATGGCAGGAATCATTCCCGGAATAATCCTTTCTGCACTGTTCGTCATCTATATAGGTGTAAGATGTTCAATCCAACCTGCACTAGGCCCTGCGTTGCCCCCCGAAGAAAGGGCCTCACTTAGGGAAAAAATCATCGCTCTAAAGGGAATTATTCTCCCAGTGCTCCTAGTGATAGCAGTTCTAGGTTCTATGTTTTTTGGCCTTGCTAGCGTCACCGAAGCGGCGGCTGTTGGCGCTGTTGGCAGCATAATAACTGCAATCATTTACAGAAGATTTACATGGCAGATTTTCAAGGAAGCACTCACCCGAACAGTTGCTCTCCAAGGAATGGTGATGTGGATCATTTTTGGGGCTTCCGCCTTCACTGGTCTCTACGCGGCTATTGGGGCTACGGAACTAATACAAAAAATAATGATGTTAATACCGGGGGGACGCTGGCCCATAATAATAGCAATAAACTTAACACTTTTGGTACTTGGTTCTTTTCTGGATCCTTACGGGATCCTCATGATTACCATACCAATTTATGCACCTATAGTCAGGATGTTAGGCTTCGATACGGTTTGGTTCGGGATCATTTTTGTCTTAAATATGGAGATGGGTTTCCTGACCCCACCATTCGGTTACAACTTGTTCTATCTAAAGAGCGTTGCTCCCGAGGATGTCACAATGGCAGACATCTATCGATCTATCGTTCCTTTTATCATAGTTCAGGCAATTGGCTTAACCATAGTTATGCTATTTCCGCAGTTGACGTTATGGCTTCCAAGTATAATGCGTTTTTAAAGGGTAGGCCAATAATGATGCTTTTGAAGGGAAAATTTAATCGAAGCTCGGTAACAATTAGCCACTCGCGAATGATTGAGAGGGAGATGACCGACGTGATGACATAGGTGCAGTAGTCATTGCGCCGAATGGTAAATTAGTGTAAGGGATTTAATACAGTGTTGACCACTAAATCAACATCCTCATTCCTTGTGACATCCACTCCAATATCTATAGATTTGCACTTCAAGATTCTAATTTTGTTAGTCATCTTGGATCATCTCCGATTTAGTTGAAGCAAACAAAGGGAAAGTACAGTGAAATCAAAAAAGTATGGACATCTGGTATCTCCGCGGATATAGGTTTATCGCCCAAGATAAACCGTATCAAAAGGAAGCCTGCAATGTCCGCAGTGAGTATAGCACCATATTTCCCCTTTCGTCGAGTCAACATTGTCGAGCAAACGGTTACCCCCAGGGCAACCGAAGCCCACATTCTGGCCGAACCCGACAAATGCATTGACCAATATCCGCCAGAGCTGCGGCCACGTGGCTTCAGGACTCCACAGTTGGGCTCACGCACGATTCGAGATCTGAGCTTTGCTACGGCACAGACCTGGATTACCTGCCGATATCGAAAACTGCTCTGTGCTCACTGTCACGGCATCCATATCGAGGAGTTGGAGTTGTTCCGTCCGGGCCAAAATTGTATTTGATTTTTTTCATTTTGTGGCTGTCATCGATACGGTCAGAAACAGCGAATACCAGAAAGCATCAAAGCACAAAAAAACGGAAAAAACGTACGCAGGCCAAGCCATCGGCAACACCTACAAGAACTGCTGAACTTAAATCAGGCTATCAACACCGTGATGATCTAAAAGGATAAGCTCAAACATATCTGGACCTATCGCTCAAAGAGCTGGGCTGCCAAGACACTTGATCAATGGTGCGAGCTGGCACGTTCCCTGAAGAATCGATCGGTAAACACCTTTGTACGAATGATTGAGCGATATCGTTACGGGATCATCAACCACTGCGATTACCCCATCCACACCGGTAGGCTAGAAGGGATGAATAACAAGATTAAAGTCATTAAACGCAAAGCCTATGGTTTTCACGACCTAAGGTATTTTACACTGAAAATCTATCAGGCTTTCTCCAACTAATTTGGAGAAGAACCGACACCTTTTCTACCTCTTTGAAATCGATATCACCTATTGCAACATCAGCTCCTTCTCGGGCTAGCCCAAGAGCAATTGCTCGCGCAATTCCATCAGCAGCTCCCGTCACAATTGCAAGCCTACCTTTTAGCTTTATTTACATTGTCTCCTTGTAACAAATATGACCTTTAAAATATCTCAAACTCAGTTCAAGTGGCTTTATTATTTACACCCACAGACTTTTCTGCAGCTCTCTCTTCTTGCTTTTCTTGACTAACTACTCTACCTCGATGTTATCATCCCATTAGGATCATCGGCACATATGACGTTAGCTCTTCAAAGGTCCATCTCCCTTGCTTATAAATGCTCTTTATCTGGTTGAAGGAGCATATATGCCAATTCGGCCCCCAGAAGCAAAAAACACCCGACCATTTATGTTCACTGTTTGGTCATTCCCCAAATATAACAAAATCGCTACAATATTTTCTGGTGAACCGAATATTGTGCTATGTACAGATTCGTTAGCGATTTTAAATGCTTTCCCAGGATTTATTAAACCACGTGCCACGCCCATCTCCCTAAACACTATGATCTTATGCTACGGCCACGAACACAGTCAGTTAGCACTAAGTAGACACAAGAACCCTAAAACAACCCCAGCAAGTGTATCAGTGCCTGACGAATGACCCCAATTCAAGAAACATTTGATGGCCATTGGGTTCTCTTTTGCTGAACACATAGAATGCGCATAACCGCGGTTTTTGCGCTGTGTAATTAGACTGGTGAAAATCAGATAGAGGATTTCAGAGAACACCCCATCCAAGGCAGAAGTTAAGAACTGGGAGGCAATAGTGACCGTTTTATGCCGGGCCTTTTCTTTGAGGGCCTCGATGCGGTTATCACTCTTTAGCCTTTTGTAGAACGGAGAAGAAAAGCACGTAAGAACAGCCAAAAATCCCACTAAGAAATCATCGCCAGCTGGTGTAAGCCCAGGTCCTATTCCTACCAGAGACCCCCAAGCTTCCTCAAAGCGGTCGCCATCGTCTTCTGTAACGGCCTGTAGAAGTTGCTTTACCCGTGGAAGGGCGTGTCTGCTCCAAAGGCTTAAGGGTACTAAACGCTTCGAACACAGATGAGGCAACTCCGTCCGCAAAAGTACCAAGGTACCTGCTACCCCATCAAACCTTCCCCAACGCTCGATTGACTCTGTAAGCACCTGAATCCAGAATTGTACCGTTTCATCACTTGGAGGTGATGAATAGAGCGTGCGTTTAAGGTCAACAATATGCAGTGGGTCTAAGCAGATAGAAAACGCTATTCTCGTTTTACAGACCAGCAGGTTGCCTTCCCGGTAAAAAGTATCTCCCTCACGCAAGGAAACAGCTTCAATCCACTGGGTTCCTGGTTGGTCAATCACAGCCCCAAAGGGTGATTGAAGCCAGGCCCCTCCCCGAACATGAATGATCCGACCATCTTGTAGCACGAGATCAAACCCGGTCCGATAGATTTGCCCCACGCTTCCCAAGAATTCAGGGCAACTCGATAGTTCTCGATAAAGCCTTTTTCCAATGCGAATGATTCTTGCCGAACCAGAAGGAGAGAGATCGAACCCTGAAGAACCTTGCGCCATTGAAATCACGTGTTCACAAACGTTGGGTAAGTATTCAGCAATGTACACAGAATGGCCATGCGAAGATAAATGCCATAACGAGTTTGCTCCAAATAGGCCGCCCGATGATTTTTATCTACCTCCTGAGGCAGTTCATTGGCCCGCGGGAGTGGATGCATCATAAGGGCAGATTTTTTCATAGCTCGTAACACCGTGGCACTTAACACGCAGTTCTTGAGTCTTTGTTCATAATCTTGGCAACGGCCTGCAAAATGCTGTTTGGACAACTCGGTCATATACACAACATCCACTTCTTTCACCAGTTTCTCCAACCCCCTGGTGGGGTTTGTTATCTCGGTGCACCAAGCCTTGTGCCGCTTAAGATATTCTTTGATGTCGTCTTTGGTTTTGGTAACGTCAGGAGAGATAAAGTAAATATGTACGCCGTGAAACTTAGACAGAAAATAGCTTAGGAAGCGGACGCTTAGGCTGCCAAGATTCCCTACGAGCGCGATGGAGCAGCCATCCATGCTTCCCAGATGATGGTCGATGGTGTAGAGGTCAAGGAGCGCCTGGGTCGGATGCTGGGCCGGGCCGTCACCCGCATTGAATACCCGCTCTCGAGAAACTGCAGCCACTCTTCTGGCAAAAGCACTCCCATGGGAGCTCAGTATAATAACATCCACCATTTCAGATACAACCCGAATCGTGTTTTCAAAGTTTCCCTCGAGCTCCGAGGAAAAAGGGCCAGCCACTGTGGTAGAGACAATTTCACTCTCCAATCGTACCATGGCTGTTTCAAAAAAATCCGGGTCCGCATGCTAGGAACAAAAAAGAGACTGCAAAGGATCTTACTCTTCAAGCAATCCTCGCCTTCCTGGGTCACCACCCGTTTCATACGGTCGCTGAGATCGGAGAGCTTTACCTTCCCTCTTAGCGAACTACTGAGCCTCAGGCAAGTGAAACACACTGTTCCCCCTTTTCCTCATTTTGCTATTTAGAGCAGAAAATTGGTGCCTGCTTTGCCCTCAATAGCCAAGGAAGCCCTGACCAAGTGAGAGACAATTGAACATTCACCTCCATATTCCAGAAACCGTATGCACACCTCTAGCTTGGGCAACCTGCTTCCTGAAACAAACTGGGCCTCTCTTAGATACGCCTTAGCTTTATCTAAATGAATTAGGCCTATGGCTTTTTGGTTGAGTGTGGAATAATTAAGATAAACCTCTTTCACATCAGCAAAGATAAAAAAGCGCCAGCCATCAAGATTTCGGCCAGTTTTTCTCCAGCCAAGCCCTTATCGATGAGAGCCTCTATACGGTGAGAGTTTTCCTTGTCATCCATGATCACCAGCAACGGAGCCAAACCCTGTGTTCTTCACATGAGCGAATCCAGAAGGTGTTCGATCTCCTCATCCTCCTCAGTGGGAGGCCTCCAATCAACATGCACGACCACCACGCGCTGTTCATCTAAAGCCTCTGTGAATGCCTTAATTCCCACATTAATTACCTTTACGTCTTCGTCTAAAATAGAAACCATCACCCAACCCTCCTCACGATCGCAATGCAATCATAGCGGCAAACCTTGCTGCGTCCGCATTACTGGGTAAAACTACAATGCCCTGCTCTTCCAACAGGCTTATCTGAGCTGATCTGTTCTGAGGATCTTCGTCGGTGCCACAAACAGATCCAATTACTGGCAAGTAATAGCCCCGTTCTCGAGCTCTTTGCCGAGCCATCCGAATGAACGGTAGTGTCGCCCTAACAGGGTCTGGGTGAGACCCGTAACCCAGGACAAAATCCATCAGGACTACTGCCACTTCGGGATCTTGTGCCTCTTCCAGTAGTCGCTCCTTCCTCATCTCGGGTTCGAGCATGGGATGAGGTTTCCCTGTGGTGAACTCATCTGCTCCCAGATCAACAATGCAGTGCCCTTGACTCTTCTTGGAATCAGCCAGCCTGGTGATTCCGCTGAGAGAGATATTTGCTGATATTGCGGGCATCATATCCCGCATAACAATACACGCTTCAGTAGCCAGAGTTCCACCGCTGAACAGTCCACGGATGTATTTTTGCCCATCCGCTAACCTTGCGGCTTCCTGCCCTGATCTCTCAGGTGCTGCGATGCTGAATGCTTTGCCTTGTACTCCCTGACTCACCTTCTCCGCTGCCTTAAGAGCAGTCTCTTCCAAGGTTACGGTGAAAATGACATTGTCTTTTTGCAAACACTCTCTATATTCCCCGAGAAAGTTGGCAATCACAAGCTTCGTGCATTGCTTGAGTTGGTCCAGCACCCTTTTCATGGTCCGGGGGGCCGCCGGCTTGGAAACCACGGTGATTATTTGCGTAGCAGGATCAGCTTGGAGCAGCTTGATTCCCTGAATCATGGCGATACCCCCCACTTGATCTGAAACGTCGCTACTTCCAGTTCCAAGCGCATGGGAAATGCCGGTGCCCAGATGGTGCAACAGCACCGACACCTCTTGCAATCCGGTCCCTGATGCCCCAACTAAACCGATTGGGCCTCTGCGCACCTTATTTGCAAAGCCAAGCGCTATTCCATTGATGATAGCCGTTCCACAATCAGGCCCCATGGCCAGAAGTTCCCTCTCTGCCGCCATCCTCTTAATCTCAATCTCATGTTCCAGGGGCACGTTATCGCTGAATATCATAACATTGAGCCCCTTCTTAAGGGCCTTCATAGCTTCTTTCCTGACGTGAAGTCCCGGTATGGAGAGCAACGCAAGGTTTGCATCGGGCAGCATCGCAAAAGCACTATTCATGCTCCGCGCACTCTGTTTTGTGTGCTCATCAACTGTTCCCCGCAGCACCATTTCTTCAGCTTCTTGGATTGCCCTTTCCGCTGTTTCTGCATTTTCAGCCAGTACACAAATTACCAGATCGTTGTTTCGGGCTTGCTTCACTTCCTCGGTTAACAGTTGTGTTTTTGACAAAATATCTTTATTGGGTTCAGTGGCCAGCATCACTTCTCCATTTATTACGCCCTCCATGCCTCTGACCAAGCTCGCCATTTTCATGAGCAGCACTGAGTCTCGGTACGTGTTTGGAAAAACCTTAGATAGAACTACCATAGTCTGCATTCTCCCTTCACTCACTTCTCGGCGGCGTATTTGTCTCTAAATGCCAGCAATGCCTTTCTAAAAGCTTCCAAAGGGGCCTGGGAATTGCCAACTCCAATCTGCCCCTCACCCCGTTTCCCTGCAATGCCCATATTGATACCAGGGGTTATGCCTGTATCCAGAACCTTTCGCAGGTCTATGCCTACGGGCGTGCCCTTGCCGCCCAACGCAGGAATACCATAATTGGGATTATTCCCCACACATATTTCCTGCATTTCATTGGTGTAAGCAAGAGCCATATCCACGTTACCTTTTGTAAGGGCCAGTGCCGGTGAAGCAGCATGGGCAAAGGCCCCCAAGCCTACAGTTTCGGTGATGGCGCTGTCTCCCATATCCAATTGCGCATCATCTTGGGTATAGCCGGAAAAAAACAAGCCCTTGATGTGGCCGGCAGGGCCCGTAAACCATTGAGCTGGGAGATCGCTGATGCGAATGCCCACCTCTGTGCCGTTCCGGGAAATGGTGGTCACCACGGTGCTGTAATCGATTCCAGCTGCAGCGTCTGCGGTAACTTTGCCGGCAACAATCGAGAAGTGGGCAAAAAATTGCTCGCACTGCTGGATAAACATGATAACCTGTGAAACCATTGCCCTGTCAAAATTGAGTTCCATTAGGTGGGGGGCTATTTCTATGGCAAAAAGTGCTGTAGCGGCAGTATTTCTGCTGTGAAGCTCATCCCCCATAGTTAGAGCCCTGGAAATTATATTTCCGAGGTTTACCGAGCCCATCTTGGTCACAAGCGCTTTTAATACCGGGGCTGCAACCTCGTCTATCCATGCCAAATTTTCCAGGACTCGCGGCCCATAGGAACCAAAACTAAGCCTCTCTTTTTCAGATGTTTCGTAGATGAGTATGTAACCTTGGTTTCCAAATGTTTCATTGCGTACCACAAGCACCGGCATGGAGGGCGAGGTAACGCCGCACATGGATCCAACTGCATCGTGTTCGTGGCACGGTGAGAACTCCACTTTTCCTGATTCCACGAGACGCTCTGCTTCTTCCAATGTCTTTGCCCATCCCTCGTAAACAATGGCCCCCTTGAGAGAATTCTTTTGGGGGGGAGCCATTCTATCCCAGGAAATGGGAGGACCGGCATGCATAATCATATTTTCCTTGAGACCAGGGCACACATCGATCGCTTTTCTTACATCCACCCACACCGGCTGAGAATCTATCATTCTCTTTGTGGCTTCCTGGTTGGCTTTCTCAATTTTCGTTCTTAAGTCTGTCATCGTAGCACCTCTATCCATAGTTGTTAATGACTGCGCAGACCCTGCGTTCAAATGTGGGCAGCAAAGGAATGTACATCATTGTCATACCCAGGCGAGACCATAAAGGTTTCCCCAGTGTGAACACCATCTTTCAAGCGCAACGCACGAGGCCTCCAGAAGCGAAGAGCAAGCCTCCTTCCCAAAATCGTGATACGAACGGCCTGAGGCCAGGTAAATCGAACGTAACAGCGCGGCACTACACCCCTACCGCCCTGCCCATCTCCCCCAGTGCGTCCTCAAAACATTTCATGGGCGGCTTGACCATTCCTGCCCCGATAAACCCTCCCTCGCGATGAGCAATGGCAGTATTGATGATGGGAAGAATCTTCGATGCTACCACCTTCCGTATATCGATTCCGATGGGTATTCCCACAAACCCAACCCACGGTAAATTCATTGCACCGTTGGTAGTCGCGGTGATCACTTTCATCTGTTTACTCCATTCAACCCCCTGCTCCGGAGTTCCCCCCGCTGCCCTGGCCATTTCCGGAGACGCAGCCGTTGCAAACCCTCCTAAACCAACGGTTTCCATAATGGTGCTGTCTCCCATATCGTTGCTGGCGTCTTGCGAGGAATACCCGGGAAAGTACACTCCTTCAATCGGCTGAGCTGGTCCGGTAAACCATGCGAGGCCCAACCCGCTCACCCTGATACCAAAGTCAACTCCATTACGAGTCATTGCCGTTACCACCGTGGAATACTCCACGCCATGTGCTGCATCTGCAGCCACTTTTGCATAAGGCATTGCCAGGTGAAGAAAAAAATTATCGCTCTGCTCCAATAACTGGAGGGCATCCGAAATGGCTTCTTTCGAGAGATCCGCTTTGCTCATCAGGGAAGACAGATGCCTTGCGAGCAGGCACGTGGCAGCAATGTGTCGATTATGGAGCTCATCACCCATGGTTAAGGCCTTGGCAATAATCGGCTTGAGCCCTATACCTTGGGCTTCCAAAACCGCGGTGCGCAACACCGGCGCCAGGCGCTGCTCAATCCAGCGCAGATTTTCGAGAACCACGCTATTGAAATTACCCATTGCCAACCTTTGATGAGAAGGCCCCTCGTAAAGCACACAGAAAGCACGGTTTCCATGGATCTGGTCCTCAACAACAGACACAGGCATTGACGCCGACATTACACCTGCCATAGGATTCACCGAGGCGTGGTTATGATTGGAATCGAGTAATATTTCTCCGGCCAGAACAGCCTTCTCAGCTTCTTCCGAAGACTTTGCGAGTCCCTCGTAAAGGATTGC
>Ga0180434_10003970_pt1 | contig 18325 bp, 13 predicted proteins | sample SS_ome_7_FD_132453 | JGI IMG/M metagenome (GOLD analysis project Ga0180434, IMG submission 132453) | Hypersaline lake sediment archaeal communities from the Salton Sea, California, USA - SS_1_D_2 metaG | ecosystem: Environmental > Aquatic > Non-marine Saline and Alkaline > Hypersaline >...
CGCCATCACCGTTGTCGAACGGCAACCGCGGGTGATGTGGAACGAGGATGGGCAGTTGTGGTGGATTGACGCTGAGGGAGTCATCTTTCCTGCTTCTCCTTCTATTCCCTCTGGCGGAGGGGATGGTGGGGCGGCGGCGGGGGGATGGCTGGTCCGGGGCCCTCTCCCTCGGGGTGAAGACGGTTGGCTGGACGCGCGTGTCCGCGTCGCGCTGACCGAGTTATGGGCGGCTGGGGTGGGCGTGTCGCCATCGCTCGACTACGTGCCGGGGCGGGGATTGGTGTTCGTCGATGAGCGTGGCTGGCGTGTGATCTTGGGACAGGGTCCGGGGATGGACGGACGTTTGCAGGTGTTGGAGCGATTGGTGTCCAGCTTGACTGCGCGGGGTTTGACGCCCCGGTTCGTGGACGTGCGCTTCCCTGATGCCCCTTATTATTCGCTGGCCAATGAGTGGTGAGATTCGTGACCGATGACCGATTACGAATTCTCACACCTGCCGGATGAGAGATTGGGATGACCACCGGACGCACGATCGTGGGCATTGATGTGGGCAGCAGCAAGGTGTGCACCTTGGTCGGCGAGATGGGCGATGAAGGAGATGTCCGCGTGATCGGCGTGGGATTGGTGCCCTCCCGGGGTGTGCGCAAGGGGATGGTCGTGAACGTGGCGGATGCCACGACAGCCATCGCGGCTTCGGTTGAGAAAGCGGAGCGATCCTCGGGGTACAAGATTGAGCGGGCTTACGTAGGGCTTAGCGGCACGCACGTCTCTTCTCTCAATAGCCGTGGTGTGGTGGGTATCTCCCGCCGTGAGCACGGCATCACGATGGAGGACGTGGACCGGGCGCTGGATGCGGCGCACGCTATTGCGGTGCCCCATAACCAGGAGGTCGTACACGTGATCCCCCGCAGCTACGTAGTGGATGGGCAAGACGGCGTACACGACCCGGTAGGTATGCACGGTTTCCGGTTGGAGGTGGAGACCCACATCGTCATCGGTTCCAGTGCGTCGATTCAGAACCTGGTGAAGTGTGTGGAGGGGGCTGGGGTTGAAGTGGATGAGTTGGTCCTGGCGAGCATAGCCGCTGGCGACGCTGTGTTGACGGACACCGAGCGGGAGATGGGGGTTGTTCTGGCCGATGTGGGTGCGGGTACCGCCGACATCGCGATCTTCATCGATGGCACAGTGTGGCATACGGTTACGCTGGGGGTGGGCGGTGAATACGTCACTGGGGACATTGCCATCGGCCTGCGGCTGCCGCCGGATGTGGCTGAGCAGGTCAAGATTGAGCATGGCCATGCCTGCGCGGCCCAGGTGCCTCCTGAGGCTCGGGTCACCGTGCCAGCCTTCGGCGGGGAGACTCGCCAGGTTGTGCCGCATTGGAAACTGGCGGAAATCATCGGGGCACGAGTGGAAGAGATCCTCTCGATGATACAACAGGAGGTCAAGCGCTCGGGATACGACGGGCTGCTGTCAGCCGGGGTTGTGTTGTGCGGGGGCACGGCACAATTGCCCGGCATCCAGGAGTTAGGGCGGGATATACTCGGTCTACCGGTGCGGGTAGGAGCGCCTCAGAGCATCCGGGGGCTCGTGGACAAGGTGTCTAACCCTGCCCATGCAGTGGGGGCGGGACTGATGGGATGGGGAATGACGGTGGATACACGGCCACAGTTGCCTAAGCACGGTCCAGGTGTGGGGCGGCGACTTCTCAATTGGTTGCGTGTCTTTCTGCCGGGCTGATCACGCACCACATAGGACGCACATTAGTTAAGAAGGAGGAGGACAATGCAAAAATCATCCTCGACAGAAAGCTTTGCACAGATCCGGGTTGTCGGTGTCGGAGGGGGCGGCAGCAATGCCGTCAACCGCATGATTGCTGATGGGTTGAGTGGAGTTGACTTCATCGCAGTCAACACCGATGCCCAGGCGCTCATGCTCTCCGATGCGCCCAAGCGGGTGCGCATCGGTGACAAGCTGACGCGCGGGTTGGGCGTGGGCGGCGATGCGGAAACGGGCCACAAGGCCGCGGAGGAGTCGGCTGACGAGTTGTACGAGGTCTTGCAGGGCTCCGACATGGTGTTCATCACCGCTGGTATGGGTGGCGGTACTGGCACTGGAGCGTCGCCGGTCATCGCCCACATCGCCAGAGAGATGGACGCGTTGACGATCGGTGTCGTGACCTGTCCGTTTACCTGGGAGGGAGCGGTCCGGGCGGATACGGCCCAATCGGGGATCGAGCAACTCAAGGAGGCGGTCGACACGCTGATCGTGATTCCCAATGATCGGCTGCTGGAGATCACCGACAAAAGGGTCAGCCTGCAGGCCGCGTTCTCCCTGGCCGACGATGTATTGCGCCAGGGTGTCCAGGGCATCTCGGAGTTGATCACCGTGCCTGGCCTGATCAACCTGGACTTCGCTGACGTGCGGACGATCATGTCCGAGGGCGGTGCGGCGCTGATGGCGGTTGGGCGCGCCAGCGGCGAGAATCGCGCCGTCGAGGCGGCACAGCAGGCCATCTCAAGCCGGCTGCTGGACATCACGATTGACGGCGCGCGTGGCATTCTGTTCAACGTCACCGGTGGGCCGGACTTGAGCCTGTTCGAGGTCAATGAAGCGGCTTCGATCATCAAGCAGACCGCGCATCCTGACGTCAACCTGATCTTTGGGGCGGTCATTGACGAGAAGATGACCGAGGAGATCCGCATCATCGTCATCGCGACCGGCTTTGATCAGATGGAGCCACGGCCTCGCGCGCCCCGGGTGGCGTTCAGCGAATCGGTGGAATTTCCGACGCCCGCTTTCGACAAAGACGACCTGGAGATTCCGGCTTTCCTGCGCCGCCGTAGCTAGGTGTGGCAGGTTTCTTGGGCCACCGTTGGCTGGTGGCTGTGTAGTCGTGGGGGCACGTCGCAGTGCGTGCAGCCAGCGGCACTGCCTGTGTGCACGCATGCTCTCGCCGTGCAGGCGTGCCCCCAAGAGTACAGCGCCCCACTGGCATAGTAACCTTGCGGGGTGTCTGTTTACCGGGTATTGCTTCTCATCATTCGACTCATCGCCCTCGCACCCACCCCAGTGTCTCCAGCCCGATCTCGATCGCCGAGCGCAACACTGACAGACTGTTGACGCTCTTGAGATAGGTCCACACCGGCCCCGGCCGGAACGCCCACTCGCGGAAGGCCCGCCGTTGCCAGTACTCCAGGCGCTCGGCCGGGAGATCAGGGTAGTCCAGCACCGTCGAGCGGTCCATGTCCACCTCTTCCCACCGCGTGCCGGAGCGGAACCAGCCGTTGGCAATCACCTGGTGGTAGAAAGGGGTTCCAGGATAGGGCGCGGCGATGTGAAAGAGCGCAATGTCGAGCGGCATCCTCTTGGCAAAGCGGATCGTCTGCCGGATCGTCTTTTCGGTCTCCCCCGGCAAGCCGATGATAAAATAGCCCCAATTGCGGATGCCGGCCGCGCGCGCCCAGCGCAGTGCCTGCTCCGCCTGGTCCAGGTTCGTGCCCTTACGTACCCGCCGCAGGACCTCCTCGCTCCCGGATTCCAGGCCCCACGAAATCGTCCAGCAACCGGCCCGCGCCATCAGTCGCAACAACTCCTCGTCTACGAAATCCACGCGGCTGTTGCAGGTCCAGCGCACCTTAAGCCCCGCCTCGATGACCAGTTCACACAACCCCACCGCCTGCCTCCGGTCGACTGTGAACAGGTCGGCATACATGTGCACGTTATGGATGCCGAGGCGTGCGAGCAACAAGAGTTCGTCGAAGATGTGGCCGGGAGAACGCAGCCGTACGCTTCTCCCATACGTCACGTGCTTGATGCAGAACGTGCACCCCCCCGGACATCCCCGGCTGGTGACGACGAAGCTGTAGGGACCCTTGATCATCGGGATACGATATTTGTCGAGCGGGAGAAGGTGGTGCAGGGGCAGCGGCAATTCGTCCAGGTTTTGAAGAAGAGGCCGCTCCGCATTGGCGACGATTTCCTCCCCCTGCCGCCAAACCAGTCCCTTGATTGGAGCGTAGAGGTTAGAGATTGAAGGTTTGAGGTCGGGGGTTGGAGGTGGAAGGTTGGCCTTCTCCAGCGTGTCAATGAGTTCCACCAGCGTCAACTCCGGCTCGCCGCGCAATATGAAATCCAGCGCCGGGAAGCGCTCCATTGTCTCCTGGTACATCGGCGTGACGTGGGTGCCAAAGGCGATGGTGGTGGCTCCCAGTTCGTGCGCCAGGGCCACCCCGCGCATGTCGTTGTCCAGCGTGGGAGCCGTCACCTGCGTCACGTAATAGCGCGGGTGCTGCTCGCGTACCAGCCGCTCGAACTCCGGCCATCCAAGCCGCTGGGCCACTGCATCCACGATCTCGACCGTGTACTGGCGTACCAGCAGCGCCGCCAACTGGGCCAGGTCCACCTGCGGCCACACCATGTTCTCCCGCGAGCGGCGCCCCACCCGGTGCTGCGAGCGGATCCAAATCCTCCCATCGGGCGCTGGTGGGTTCACGAACAGCACGTCTCCCCTACCTCCCCCACATATCCCGGTTCGCCTGTGGTTCCCGCTGGCTGATCTCCTCCAGCACCCGCATCACGATCCACGAGACCACCAACTGCATCCCCATCAGGATGAACAGGGCGCTGCCCAGCAGGTACAACCACAACCGATCAATCTCCCACCCACCGGCCCCCAATACCAGGCTCGTTGCGCCCACCGCGATGCCCACCATGACCGCCAGCAGTCCCATCCAGCCGAGCTGCCGGTCGAGCCACGGTGACAGGATTGGCCGTCCGAACAACCCCTGGCGGATGGGGCGCTGGTAGAACAGTGAAATGAGATAATTGAAGGTCGAGCCGAGCGTAAACAGGCTGACGCCGCATACACCCAACACCAGTGCACCATACAGCGCTGCCACCCGCCACGGGTTGAACGTCGTCACCCCGGCGATGCGCAGGGCTACGAACCAGCCACTCAGCCCCAGCGCGGCCGACAGCGCCAGCAGCCCCAGCCCGCCAAAGATGCGCACCGGGTTATAGGACAACGCTGTCCAGACGATAGACCACAAGAAGCGCGTTCCGTCGCGCCAGATGCTCAATTTCGAACGGCCCGCACGCTCGTGATAGGGGATGGGCGACTCGATGATGCGCAGATGCTCGTGGATGGCCCGCAGGCTCTGTGTCGGCGTAAAGTGCAGGCCATCGGGAAGAGGGTAGAGACGAATCAGCACCTCCCGCCGCAGAACCCGCATGCCGGTGGCACTATCTCGTACCCGCAGCCCTCCCACCAGTGTGACCAGCCCGGCAAAGAGTGTGTTGCCCACCCGCCGCACGAGCGGCATGTGGCTCTCTGCACCGGACATGCGGGAGCCGATCACCAACTCGGCCCCCTCCAGCGCTGCCTGGCACAATTGGGGAAAATACTCCGGCGGATAGGTGCCGTCCGCATCCAGGAAGCCCAACAAGTTCCCGCTCGCGTGGCGGAAACCAGTCTTGAGCGCCGCACCGTACCCCTGGTTACGGTCGTGGCGTACCAGGCGCACGCCATTCTCCATCCTGGCCACGATATCCGCCGTGCGATCCTGGCTGCCATCATCCACGACGATGACCTCAGGTCCCCCAATCCCTAACGCCGCCAGGTCAGGCGCAATGGCCAACACCCGCTCCACGGTGTCGGCGATGCTCAGTTCCTCGTTGTAAGCTGGGATAACGATGGACAAGAGACCAGGTTGTTTCGAGGATGGTTCGTCTACTTCCTGATCAGAAAGCCCATCATCATCGTCGCCATGTGCGTCCCCGACTTCAGGCAGGTCATACCCTCGGCTGCGATCCACTCCTCGATTTCCTCCAGGCAGTAAAAAAGCACGTAGGGGTTTAGAAACTTGTCGTCAAAGTCTGCCTTCGCCTGGCGGTATGGTACACGCACAATCCGCTTGACCGCCAGCCACACAATCGGCGCATAGAAAAGTGCATACAGGGGGATAAAGACCCACTGCACTAACGGCTCCAATTTCCATCGCACGAGTGCTCGAAACACCCCTCCCAGGTAGCGGTAGACAGGGTAATAAATGCTGCGCCGGTTGTAGACCGAGACGAACATCCCTCCCCCTGCCTGTACCACGCGCTTCAACTCCCGCAGTGCCAGGCGCGGGTCCGGGGTATGGTGGATCACCCCGGTGGACATGGCGAAATCAAAACTCCCGTCACAGAATGGAAGCGCCAGCACGCTCGCATTGACGAGTGGGGTGTTGGTGCGTTGCTGCGCCTTCTGCAACGTGCGCCACGAAAGATCCACCGCCACTGCCTCCTGACCCCAGTACCGCTGCACGAAGATTGGGTTGCGGGCCGACGCCCCACACCCCACGTCCAACACGCCCTGCCACTGGCTGAGATCAAAGTGTTGCTCTACCTCTCCCAACAGCGTCTGGCTGCGCACCTCCTCGAGCACGATCTCACTCATGCAGTCGAAACTGCGGGCGTCGTAGTGCTGTTGCACGGTGCGGATGACGTCCGCATTGTCATGCCGCGCCACTCGACTCGCCCCCGCTCACTTTTTCCACCAGGTAGTCACTGATGATCAGGTGATCAATCCCGGTGGTCAGGAAACACTCGATTGCCTCTTCGGGCTTGCACACAATTGGCTCACCCATCACGTTAAACGAAGTGTTGAGCACCATCCCCACGCCGGTCAGATTTTCGAACTCTTTGATCAATGCCCAGTAGCGCGGGTTCGCCTGGCGGCTCACCGTCTGCACCCGTCCGGTCCCGTCCACGTGTGTGATGGCGGGGACGAGGGACCGCTTTTCGGGCCGCACGTCGAACACCAGGATCATGAACGGTGAGGGATGATCTGTCGCAAAGTACTCAGCCGTCCGCTCCTCGAGCACCGAAGGGGCAAAAGGACGGAAAGGCTCACGGTGTTTGACGCGCGCATTTAGAATGTCCTTCATGTCCGGCCGCCGGGGATCCGCCAGGATGGAACGATTGCCCAAGGCGCGGGGGCCGATTTCCATCCGCCCCTGGAACCAGCCCAGGACCTCCCCGCGTGCGACGAGTTCTGCCCCTGTACGGGCTGGATCCTCCAGCCAGCGATAGGTCAAGCGGCCATTGTAGCCAGACAGCGTCGCCTCAATCTCTTCATTCGTGAAATCCGGCCCCCAATAGGCATGCTGCATCGCCGAGGGACGTGGGAGCCCCAACAGGCTGCACTGCACCCACAACGCTGCCCCCAGCGCCGTGCCGGCGTCGTTGGCCGCCGGCTGGATGAAGAGACCCTCGTAAGGGCCCTCCTGCAGGATCTTACCGTTCATCACGCTGTTCAGCCCCACTCCTCCGGCGATGCACAGGTTCCGTTTCCCTGTCACCGTGTGCAGGTATTCGGCCATGTGCATGCCGGCCTCCTCGGTGATCCGTTGCAAGGCGGCGGCAATGTCCTCGTGTCGTTTGTCGAGCGGCTGACCCTTCTGCCGGGGCGGGCCAAAGATGCGCACGAACTTGTCGGAGACCCAGTGGCCACGGCCATATAGATGGTAGTCGAAATAGCTTAAATCCAACGAGAAACGGCCTTCCGGCTCCAGCCGCACGATCTTGCGGAACTCAGGCAGGTACACTTGCGGATCGCCGTAGGAAGCCAAGCCCATCACCTTGCCCTCCTCGGAGGCATAGTGGAAGCCCAGGTACTCGGTCACGGAACCGTAGAGCATGCCGATGGAATGGGGAAAGCTGATCTCTCCCAGTTTTCTGAACGTACTCCCTTCGCCGACGCCAAACCAGGTGGATGTCCATTCGCCAACAGCATCTATAGAAAGGATTGCCGCCTCCTCGAAGGGGGACAGCAGAAAGGCACTTGCCGCGTGGGCCGCGTGATGTTCCACGCGGTGGATCCGGCGCGCCCTAGAGTGCTCACTGAGCCCCAGTTCTTTCCGCAGTGTGGTTTCCAGCCGCATCATCGGCAGGAAATTTCGGCCAAACCGGCTACGCACCAGGGCCAGCGAACGCGGCAGGTAGCGGACGATATGCCACAACTGGTCGGCCACGTGCAGGCTCGAGTCCCAGTAATACGCGATGTGGTCCACGTCGTCTATGCTGATGCCGGCCTCATCCAGGCAATAGCGGACGGCGTTGTCAGGGAACTCCATGGTATGCTTTTTGCGCACAAAGCGCTCCTCCTCGGCCGTGGCGACGAGTTCCCCGTCTTGCAGGAGTGCTGCAGTCGAATCGTGTCCGTAACAATCAAAACCCAAGATGTACAACTTGTCTACCTCCCTTCGTCGTTGCAGAAACCAGGTTTCGAAAAACCTGATTTCTCGCTATTGTGTGCACACTGCCATACTTTCGGGCAGTGGCCGCCCTGCGACGTCCCAGGCCGGCAGCCGCAAATCAGCATCGTAAAAACCTACTCCGACGCGAATCCCTTCGGTCGGCAGGCCTTCGGGCAGCGGGATGTGGTGCTCATCCAGGATCAGGTCCCCGGCCCGCCACTGGTCTGTCGGCATAGCGCCTCCCCGAGGCAGTCCATCTCCTACCTCAATCGGGTGGTCCTTGTCGTCCAACAAGTGCACGAACACCGTATACGCTTGCCCCAGTGGCCTGCGCGCCCGCCACCACAAGGTCACGTGCAGGTTCGTCCCCTCTGGCCTGATCTCTACGGCCTCCAACACCACCTCCCGATGGGGCCCAAAGGCAGGTGGCCGGCACAACACCGCCTCTGCCGGGGGAGGCAAGACTTGCCGAGGTTCCACGCGCAGGCGCGTCAGCACCACGTAGGGTTCGCCCGGCACACCTCCCACCCACACCGGGAGCCGGACGTAATGGATGGTCTCATCCGCCTCCTTCGCCTCGCCTGAACTTCCATCTTGCCCGGATGGATGCAAAACGATCAGCCGCAGCTCCCACAACTGCAACTCGCGCACATCGTCCGGTATCCGCAGCCGATATCGGTCGGCCAGTACCTCGTCTGGCCGCCATGCAGGCGTGGGATAATTCCCTCCACCCGGCCAACTAGTCAAGTTCACCAGCATGTCGTTGTCGCCTGGTGCAGCCACCACCATCTGCAGCCCCAACATCAGGCTCTCGGTGATGGGGCGCTCCGCTTTCAGGTACAACGTCACGTCCACCGCATCGCCAGCACGCACCGATTCGTCGCTCACCTCGTAGCCCAACAGCGCGACCTGTCCTCCAAACGACGCATCTAGCGGGTGAGGGACGTGCACCTGGGCGACTGGATACCGTGGCGGTGGGTTGAACAATGGCGCCAGAAACTGTACCGGTGTGACGAAGGCCAGCGCCCCCAGCCCAATCACCAACCCGCGCCAGGCCACCGCATACGGAATGCGGAATGTGGCATGCGGAATCAATTCCCCGATCACCGTCATTAGCCCCGCCGCCAGGAGTGGGGCAATGGCCGCGTGGGCCTGGAACAGATACCGTCCGTCAGGGGCCCACACCATCGCATTGAACTGGAACCAGGCCGCAAAGGTCACCCCCGCCCAGATCGCCAGCAGCGCTACCCCGCGCCGAGTGGCAGTCACTGCAGGTGTGGGGGGGCTGGCCTGTTGCAACTGCAGCATCAGTCTTGCCAGCCCCACCAGCCCCACCAGGTTCAGCAGGCCATACACGGGCAGAAAGCCCAGTGATATCTCACAATACGGCTCGGCAGCCCAATAGGTTCTCAGGAAATTGAGCGTCTCAGGAATGACCAGGTGAGGCGGCCATTGTGTGCGCTGTCCTGTCTCTTGAGTCAACAGCGGCACCAGGCCGGGATTGCCATAGCGAAGTAGGTTGCCCACGTACCACCAGCCGGCGATGGCCACCGCTACCAGAGCGATCAGGATCAGGTGTCCCAGGCTGCGCCTCCATTTGTGCTCACACCACGCCACGTCGGCCAGTGCCAGGGCAGCCAGGGGCAGCAAGAACAGCCCACTCACTTTGGTCAGCATCGCCAGCCCAATCACAGCGCCCAGTGCCAGCGAGCGGCCCACGGAGGGCCCTCGACGCAAGGTGTCCGCCGTCAGATACACCCCCCAGGCTGCCAGCGCAGTCACCAGGCTGTCGTTGGTGATCGCCGCGGAGTGGGTCAGAAAGCGCGGGCTGAATCCCACCAGCGCAGCCGCCACCAGGTGCACGGCACGGTTTTTGGGAAAGACCGTCCTGGCGGTCAGGTACACGCCGCCAATCGTCACCAGGCCCAGGATCGCGCTGAAGAGGCGGAGCACGTGTACGCCCAGGGCTGCCCCACGATAGGGCCACATCTCGCGCTGTGGGTCGCGCATCCACAGCCCTTTGCTGTAGGACTGCGACGTGTCCCCACAGGTAGAGAGCGGATTGGGCCTGGTCAGCGCGGCGACGTCACTGCGTACATCGCGGATCGGATGTACCCATCCGCGATGTACCCATCCGCTGGATACATCTGGATGCGCGTCACCAGCCATGCTCTCGCCCAGCCCCTGCAGGATGAATGCGCTCAGTACGTAGTACAGTGGTGGCTGGCCACCTTCCTGGCCATAACCATACTTCTCCGCCAACGCAAAGTCACGCTGATCTGGAAGTTGGTTTCCCTGCGCCAGGTAGTGCACGAAGTTAAAGTGCACAGGCTCGTCAATCGCTTCGAATGAGGGAAGAATCAGCCCATTAGCCACAGCCAGCGCGAAGAATACGACGAATAGCCACGACAATGGCTTTCGCCAGATTGCTTCTCTACCCATGACGGGAAGATTCTAACACACGTTGAGGTCTTTGTCCAGACCTTCTCGAAGGCTCCTTACGAGTGTGACGGTGACCTGATACTGTTGGTCTTCATTTGCAATCTGAGCAAGATGTGCTATAATCGGCTCACGCAGAAAACCCCTAGATATGGGGTTTTTGTTTCCTCATACCCCTATATCTGGCGTATGCTGTAGTCCCATTCTTATAGGAGGCCGAGACGATGAAGTGTCCCTACTGTGATAACGCTCGCACGCGGGTGATCGACACGACGCACACCGTGCGAGGTGTGCGTCGCCGCCGTGTGTGCAAGGGGTGCGGACAACGTTTCAGCACGGTAGAGCGGGCGATCCTGACCACCCCCTTGGTGGTCAAGCGCGACGGTCAGCGGGAGGAGTTCAGTCACGAGAAGTTGCTTGGGGGCTTGCGCACGGCTTGCGCACGGCGGCCTGTCTCGGCCGGTGACCTGGAGCGATTGGTGGATCGGGTCGAGAATCGCATTCGCCAGATGGGCAAGACGGAAATCCCCAGCCGCGTGATTGGAGATTTGACCATTGAGGAGCTCAAGGCGCTGGATCCGGTCTCCTACATTCGCTATGCCATCGTCTATCTAGGACTGGACGATCTGGAGTCTGTGCGGGCTGAGATTGACCGGCTATTGGCAGACCGGAAATAGTGTGGGTGGGGTCATTTGACGACGGAGGCGGCGATGTTGAATACAGTTCAATCCAGGTTAGATTCGCTACCCCGGGAGCAAGAGCGGATCAGAATCCGTAGGCCAGAGATCAGGTTGGCAGACAACGCTTTGGCCGTCCTGAAGCGGCGTTACTTACGCAAGGGACCTGACGGGCATCCTACTGAGACGGTCGAGCAGATGTTCCACCGCGTGGCTGGTTGCGTCGCAGCGGCCGAGGCGGAGTGGGGACGTGATGTGGCGTCTGTGGAGGCCACGTTCTATGATCTGCTTACTAGCCTGCGTTTCTTGCCCAACTCGCCCACCTTCACCGGGGCTGGAACGCCCCTCGCTCAGTTGGCGGCCTGTTTCGTATTGCCCGTTTCCGACGACATGGGCCGTGCAGAAGACGGCATTTTTCAGACGCTGCGTGATGCGGCGCTCATCCAGCAGACCGGCGGTGGAACGGGATTCGCTTTCTCTCGCCTGCGTCCCAAGGGCGCTACGGTACACAGCAGTGGGGGCCAAGCCACCGGTCCTGTAGGTTTCATGCAGGTCTTCGACGTGGCCTCTGGAATCGTCAGTCAGGGCGGTGCGAGGCGGGGCGCCAACATGGCGGTGCTGTGCGTGGATCATCCTGATATCCTTGAGTTCATTCGCTGCAAGCACAGCGAGAGTGCCATCACGAACTTCAACATCTCCGTGGGTGTGACCGACGAATTCATGCAGGCGGTAGCGGCGGATAGCACGATTGACCTGGTGAGTCCTCAGGATGGACGGGGCTGGAAGACCCTGCCGGCTCGGGAGATCTTCGATGCGATCGTTGCCGGAGCCCATCGTAACGGGGAACCGGGGGTGCTCTTCCTGGATACGGCCAATCGGGAAAACCCCTGCCCGCACCTGGGCGAGTACGAGGCGACGAATCCGTGTGGCGAGCAGTTCCTTCTGCCCTACGAGAACTGCTGCCTGGGCTCGATAAACCTGGCGCGGCACTTGAGGCATGGGCAGAATGGGCGACCGTCGGTGGATTGGCGAGGACTGCAGGAGACGGTCGAGCAGGCGACGCGATTCTTGGACGACGTGATCGACGCCAATGATTACGTGCCGGCGGTACTGCAGCTTGAGGAGGCTGCCCATCGTACTCGCCGGATTGGGCTGGGCATTATGGGATTGGGCGACGTATTGTATCATCTGGGCGTGCGCTACGGGAGCGGTGAGGCCCAGGAACTGGCGGCCCAGGTGATGGAGTTCGTCCGCCACCACGCTATGCGTGCCAGCATCGCGTTGGCGCAGGAACGTGGGCCGTTTCCTGCGATTCGCGGCAGCACATACGATCCCGACGACCTGCGCTGGACGCCTCCACGACCGCTGACCCCTTACACGCGATTGGAGAAGTGGGGTCGCCCACGATTGGAGTGGGAGGCGGTCGTGCAGGGTATCCGGCAACACGGCATCCGCAACGCTGCCCAGACGACTGTGGCTCCCACCGGGACGATCGCTACCGTTGCAGGCTGCGAAGCCTACGGCTGTGAGCCGGTCTTCGCGTTGGCCTACGTGCGCCATGTCAACGACAACGGCCAGGATATGGAACTCCAGTATGTCAGCCCGCTCTTCCTGCGGGCGTTGGAGGAGGCAGGCATGGATGGTGCAGCCTGTGAGCAAGTCGTGCAGCAGGTGATGACGGCGGGAAGCTGTCAGAACGTTGAGGACGTGCCCCCGGGTGTGCGCGACATCTTCGTCGTGGCAGGTGACATCTCGGCCGAGGAACACGTGCGCATGCAGGCGGCGCTTCAGGCGTTTGTGGATAGCTCCATATCGAAAACCGTGAATTTTCCGTCCACCGCCACTCCTGCAGACATCGCGCATGCCTTTCAATTGGCGTGGAAGTTGGGTTGCAAAGGGCTGACGGTCTACGTCACAGGCTCGCGGGAGAAAGTGGTGCTGGAGACGGCGGCGACGCGGCAAGCCAGACAGCAGGCCCACGACATAGTAGCGTCCACGACCGTACGGCGGCCCCGCCCGCATCGCCTGGCTGGCGAGACATATCGCCTGGGCACCCCACTGGGTGTGGCCTATATCACCATCAACGCCAACGGCGATGGGGAACCCTTCGAGGTCTTCCTGAACGTGGGCAAGGCCGGTTCGGACACGGCGGCGGTGGCGGAAGCTATCGGGAGGCTGATCTCGCTGGTGCTTCGGATTCCTTCGCCGCTCTCGGCAGCGCGCCGGCTCAAACAGGTAGTGAGACAGTTGAAGGGTATCGGTGGCGGGCGGCCATTGGGCTTTGGCCGTGACCGGGTGCGTAGCCTGCCCGACGGCGTGGCCCAGGTGTTGGCCGAACATCTTGGGATGGTGGGGTCAGCTTCCGAAGGCGCGGAGGCCGAGCAGCTTTCCCTCTTTCCAACCGGCGATCTGTGCCCGGAATGTGGTCACGCGGCGTTTGTGAACGAAGAGGGGTGTCGGCACTGTTATTCGTGCGGCTATAGCGAGTGCTGACGGCTGTCTATCCGCTGGCTGCCCAGCCCAGGCTCTCCAGACCGATCTCCAGCGCCGGGCGCCAGAGCGAGGGGGAGCCCAGGAGCATGCGCAGGTAGGTCAGCGCCGGGCCGGGGCGCAAGGCCCACGACCGGAAGGCCCGCTGTGCCCATTGTTCCAGTTCCTCCGCCCGCAGGTTGGGGTAGTCGAGCACCGTCGAGCGATCCATGTCCACCTGCTCCCAGCGGGTGCCGGGGCGGAACCAGCCTTTCTCCACCACCTCGAAGAACAGGGGCGAGCCTGGATATGGGGCGGCGATGTGGAACAGCACCAAATCCAGGGGTAACCGCTTGGAGAAGCGGATGGTCTCCTGGATGGTCTCCTCGGTCTCTCCAGGCAGGCCGATGATGAAATAACCCCAGTTTCGGATGCCCGCTTGCCGGGACCAGCGCAGCGCTTGCTCCACCTGCTCCAGTGAGATGCCCTTCCGGACGTGCCGCAGGACTTCCTCACTACCTGACTCAATCCCCCAGGAGATCCAACGACAGCCTGCCTGCTTCATCAGGCGCAGCATCTCCGGATCCACGAAGTCCACCCGGCTGTTGCAGGTCCACTGCATCCGCAGTCCACGCTCCAGGATCAACTCGCACAACCCGACTACTTGTTCGCGGCTCACGGTGAACAGGTCGGCATACATGTGGACGGATCGGACCCCCAGGTTGGCCAGGAGTTCCATCTCTGCCACGACGTTCTCGGGCGAGCGAAAGCGGACCGAGTTGCCGTAGGAGACGTGCTTGATGCAGAAGCGGCAGCCACCGGGGCATCCCCGGCTGGTGACGACGAAGGCGTAGGGGCTGCGCACCAGGGGAGCTCGATATGCCTTCAGGGGTAACAGGTCGTGGCGGGGCAGCGGCAGGTCGTCCAGGTTGCGGATGAAGGGCCGGTCTGGATTTACGACGACCTCATTCCCGTCGTGCCACACCAGTCCCTTGATGGTCTCCAGATTGAGGGTTTCCGGTTTCAAGTTTAGCCAGGCGGGCTGCCAGTCCGGGTCTGCCTCGGTGAACAGCTTTCGCAGCCGCTCCTCGAATTGCGACTCCACCCCTGGCCACCATCGCTCCGGCGCGGGCGCTGGCCGTTGGGTCGTGGGACTTGCCTGCTCCAGTGTGTCAATCAACTCTCGCAGTGTCAACTCGGGCTCCCCACGCAGGACGAAGTCCAGGGTGGGGAAAGCGCGCATCGTCTCTCGTGGGATAGGGGTGACGTGGGTACCGAAGGCGATGGTCTTCGCCCCCAGGCTGTGGGCCAGAAAGGTGCCGTACATATCGTTGCGCAGGGTCGGCGCAGTGACCTGGGTCACGTAGTAACGAGGACGCTTCTCCTCTAGCAGTTGCTCGAACGCCGCCCAGTCCATCCGCAGGGGAATGGCATCCACCACCTCGACACGGTAGTCGGGGAAAAGCGCCGCCATTTGGGCCAGGCTGACCTGGTGCCAGATCATCCCTTCCCTGGAGCGCCGCCCTACTCGATGCTGGCTCCGGATCCAGATGTCGCCGTCGGGGGCTGGCGGGTTGACGAACAGGATATCCACTGCCGCTGCGGGCCGGGCGTTCAGCCCGGCCCGCACGACGGCATCGGCGTCCGGAAAGCAGGGCGTTGGGACACGCTCCCGCATTCCTGCCCCGAGGTTCACCCCTCGCACGGCTGGCCCTCCATATCCTGGGCGACCTGGGTCGCTCGTTGACTGAGTTCATCCAGCACGCGCATGATCAGCCAGAAGACAATCAGTTCCAACCCCACGACCAGCAGCATAGCCACGCCCAGCAGGTAGAGCCACAGCCGCTCAATGGGCCACCCGCCCAGCGAGAGGGTGAGGCTCACAGCGCCCACTGCCAGCCCCAGGCCCGCTGCCAGCAGTCCCAACCAGCCGAAGTGCCGCTCCAGTGGCTGCTTGAACACCGGCTTGCCGAATAAGCCCTGGCGGATGGGTTGCTGGTGGAAGAGGGATACCAGGTAGTTGAAGGTGGCTCCCAGGGAGAACAGCGTGATGCCCGACACGGCGCACAGGCTGGCGATGAAGACGCCGACCACGCCCCACGGACCCAACTGGGTGATCCCGGAAAGCCGCATCCCTATCAGTGTTGCTGCGATGGCCCCGGTGATGGCCGCTAGACCCAGGCCGATGCCGCCCAGGATGCGGACCGGGTTGTAGTTCAGTGCGGTCCAGATGATAGTGTACAGAAACCGTGTCCCGTCTTTGACGACACTCAGCTTCGAGCTCCCGACCCGCTCTTCGTACGGGATGGGTATCTCCCGCCAGCAGATTTCCTCGTGAAGGGCCCGGGTGCTCATCACGGGGGTGAAGTTGAGGCCGTCGGGCAAGGGGTACAGGCGTGGCAATGCCTCCCGGCGGATGACCCGCATGCCGCTGGAACTGTCGCTGACGCGATGGTTGCCCAGCAGGCTCACCAAGTTGGCGAAAATGAAGTTACCGATGCGCCGAACCAACGGCATCTCGCTATCGGCGCCCGACATGCGGGAGCCGACCACCAGGTCTGCCTCCTCATTTATAGCTACCTTGCACAGTTCGGCGAAGTGCTCCGGTGGGTACGTGCCGTCGGCATCCAGGAAGCCCAGCAGGTTCCCCCGCGCCCGGCTGAACCCGGTCTTCAGTGCTGCCCCGTATCCCCGGTTGGTCGTGTGGCGAATGAGGCGGACCTGGGGGTAGCAGGAGGCGATGACCGCGGTTCTGTCGTGGGAGCCATCGTCTACGACGATCAACTCCAGGTCGCCCACGCCTGCCTCTGCCAGTTGGGAGCGAGTGGAGAGCACCCGCTCAACGATCTGAGCGATGCCTCCTTCTTCGTTGTAAGCTGGAATCACTACTGAAAGAACGTTCATTGTTTTCCTCCATCAATCTACGGCCACGGCCTGGAGGCCGCGTACCGTTTCGACCATTTCGAAAATCTTGCCATAAACCTTTTCGCCAGCGTCCAATTGCCGCACCACTCGGGCTGGCGTGCCCACCGCCAGGGTGCGGGGGGGGACATCTCGCGTCACCACTGCCCCGGCCCCCACTACTGCGCCTGCGCCCACCCGGACCCCGTCCAGCAAGATTGCACCTGCACCGATCCAGGCTCCGTCCTCTACGACGACGCCCTGCGCGGTTATCCCTTGCTGCATGACAGGTTGGGAGGGGTCGTCGAACATGTGGTTCACTGCCAGTATCTGGACCCGAGGGGCCAGCAGGACGGCGTCACCGATGTGCACGCCCCCCTGCCCGCGGATCAGGCAGAACTCGCCGATGAAGCAGTTGCGGCCCACCCAGATGCCGGCATTGGGTAGATTCCGGAAGTTATACACGTGCAGTACGCTCCCGTGCATCACGAAGGTCTCGTCGCCGATGAAAATACCCTGGGGACAGGCGTGGAGATAGACGCCATGGTCCAGATAGACCTGGCGGCCCAGGTGGATATTGGCCGGCTGGCACAGGCGGACTTGATCCTCCACGATCGGAAGGCCGTCACTTCGCAGGATGAGCCGGTAGGCCAGGGCCCGCAGACCGATGCCGACCAGGCTTGGGATACTCTGCAGGAAGAAGAATAGGGTCTGTTCCAGGATGTAACGGCCCAGGCTGGTGGATTGACCCTCAATGTAATATTGCAATCGGCCCCGTTGGGCTGCGGCCGCGGCTGCGTCGGCCATGCGTGAGACAGCGAGATCTTCGCTACCGTTTACCATCCCCCTCCTCCTGTGCAGGCGAGGTGTGGAAGATGTCGTTTCACCCGATCCTCCCGGCGCAGGATGGCGTTCACTGCTGCTCTCAGATTCGGTTTCACCCTGATCCCCCGCTCGCCGTGGAGCCAGCAGTCGATCAACTGCCGCCATCCTCGCCCGGTGAGCACCAGGTAGCGCCGGCATCCTGCCGCGCGTCCGGCTTTCATATCCGTCTCCGCATCTCCGATGAGGTATGAGTGTGTGAGGTCCAGTTCCAGTTCCTCCGCTGCCTTCAGCAACAGCCCTGGCTGTGGCTTGCGGCATGTACAATGCTCGTCGGGCCTGTGAGGGCAGTACATCACCCGGTCCACTCGTCCCCCCGCTTTCTCGATCGCCTGTACCATGCGGGCGTGAATGTCCTCCACCACCTCAGCGGAAACCATGTGCCGATTGATGATTGCCTGGTTAGTGATGACGATGATATAAAATTCCGAACGGGCCAGCCGGGTGAGTGCTGCCAGGGCATCGGGCAGGAAGACGAACTCTTCCCAGCTCCTCACATGGTTGTTCCGGTTGTGACAGATTACTCCGTCACGGTCGATGAATACCGCTCGACGCATAGATCCCCCCATAAGCCAGCAGTCCGAAGAGGCCGAAAGCTACTGTCTCGGCAAGTCCCAGGCGCGTCTGATGCGTCTCTGGGCTGACTATTGGCTCCCGTCCTCCAGTTCCAGTGTCGTTGATGAGGGGGGCACCAGGATCGGTTGCTGTTCCCTC
>Ga0180434_10003971_pt1 | contig 18322 bp, 15 predicted proteins | sample SS_ome_7_FD_132453 | JGI IMG/M metagenome (GOLD analysis project Ga0180434, IMG submission 132453) | Hypersaline lake sediment archaeal communities from the Salton Sea, California, USA - SS_1_D_2 metaG | ecosystem: Environmental > Aquatic > Non-marine Saline and Alkaline > Hypersaline >...
AAAATAAAAAAAATTTTTACACGGTGGACGCGTAAAGTCGAAAAAATTTTTTTCGACTTTTTTCATAGGGAAAACATAAGGAAAAAATACGCACTTGCCAGGAGCGAAACCAAAACGCGACTTTGGATTTGCGCGAAATCTGGATACCTATTAACTGGATTGATGCCATTGTCACCGACAGTGTGGCGTGGGCGTACATTACCACTGTGTCTGGTCCCTCACACCCGTCATACGCCGGCAATATGGCACACGACATTCTGTTTGTTGCGCTCCTGCGCGGCCTGTGGCCACTCACGTACTTCGTGTTCCACCCGTTTGCAACATGCTTCGGCGGCAAGTTCGTCGACATGATGGACACCCGAGTCATACGCTACCACGGACACGATCTCGATTACTACGCAATGTGGGACTCGACATTCGACAAAATGAGTCTTTGCTCCACGCTCGTGTACCTGTTTCTGGTCTACCGCCACGACTGGCGGTGGCGCGTCGTGATGGCGTTTGGTGTATACAGACTGATTGGCAGCGTGCTGTTCTCAATCGTGGGCTCGCACTGGATACCGGTGATATTCCCGGCTGTGATGGGCTGGCTCGTGTTGCTCATGTTCACGCTCGACATACTGGGACTGCCGCACGTGATTGTCCCGCGGAAACGATTTATCGTTGTGACGATCGTGATTGTCATCACAAAGACCGTCTACGAATACATGCACCATCTCGTGTTCTACGGCATCGCACCTGTGCCGCCCAGCACCGCGTCGTTGTGGGTCGACGAGGTGACCGTGCTGTACGTCGCGATGTTGGGACTGATCACGGTGATAGGTCTGCTCAATGGCCCGCTCAGATGGCGATTCTGGCTGTGGCGTGCACTGAACGCGCGCTGTTTGGCGCCGTGTAAGCAAGGACGCAAGTGCTTTACGCCAGAGGAAGCACTGTGGTGTGCACAGAAATTCTGCGTGGACCTGAACGTGGTCGGATTCGAGTGGTGGAGCAAAGGACTGCAGGTCGAGCTCGAGCACGGCTGGCGCACTGGCCAGACGAATGTGACCGACGACGACCTACTGAAAACGGGCATGATTGTGCTTGCGCATCTAGCAGAGTCACCCGAGTACTACCAGGCGCTGGAAAAGATGGAGCACAGATTTGACGAACAATACAAGGACAAGCCACGGCCATGTGTTGCGCGGTGGCAGCGACCAGTAACGGGCATTGTGAATGTATAGAGCGAGAGATGGAAATAAAACGTGTTTATTATTTTTTTTTGAAAAACAATCCATGTGATGTACGCGAACCAATGCGCATAAAACTTGTTGCCACTCAGTCAGTCTGAAAAAATGGCCAGGCCCGCCGTCTGGTCATCGCCACCAGGACGTGTGATTGACCGGTTCCTTGAGACGCAGTTTGGCATCAGAGTGAATGTGAACAGCACGACTGTGTTGTCGCTCAATTGGGGCAATACGTGGCCAACCCTGTTCGGCGCTGCACACTACGCGGAAACCAAGTCCAAGATCAAGATTGTTTTGTTCAGACTCCCCTCGGGTTGTTCGGTGATGCTGCGTGGCCACGTACGCCGGCATCGGAACCCCGACTTCCGATTCTTCGCGTGTGACCAGTCACTGGATGGCAGCGACGCCATCATGAATCTCGGGAAGATCCGCAGCCGTGTTCAGGAAGTTCCCGTGGAATCAAAAGTCGAGAGTTCGCAACTGTTCACGGTTTTCTCAAGTGGTGCTGTCGTCTCAACAGTGATTATTACCGCGTTGTGATTTACAAAGAAATATGAAATTCATCAAAACTCGAGTTTGTTGTATTCTTCTTTGCACACACACACAGCAAATTTCTTTCCCTCACTCGTCACCACTGTTTGCGAAAGTAGTCTGTCTCGGTAAAGGTGTCGCCGCGCACCCCATCGATGCTCTCCGAAATCATCATCCACACAACGTCGATCACCGAACCGCCGTGGGCCATGGTCACATGCCCGCTCCACGTAGAGCAAGTCCGCCCGATGGGCTTCCCGTCCCCGGGACGTGTGGTCGTGTTGTTCCACAGGACGCTGAACGTGACCATGCCAATGCGGTGGTCGTTGACTCCGTGTTGCCAGGTCCCGACGACCGGGTATGGTCCATCAACACTTTTGCCAGGCATTTGGAGGGTTCCTCCGACGGCACCATCTTCGGATGCGGTAAGTGTGCAAGTCGCGCCTCGATCGCTTTTCCACTTCCCTTCCAGTTGATCACACAGCGGGATGGCTCCGAACAGTTCGTCAAAGGCTGGCATTGGGGTTTCCTGCACTTTTTATTGGCTAATGACGTGGTTGCCAAATACGGATTTTTTGTTTTTCTTATTTTCTTTACTTTGTACAATTACGAAATGTAGCTCGCTTCGCCGTGCTTGAGAGGCTCTGTACACTGGAGCAGGTACAGCAGACGATCGCTGAGAAGGGAAAACATCTCCTCGTTCCGGCGCTTCACGTCGTTGAGCACGCAGCGCATGACGATCCTCATTTCGTCCGCAGTGAAAACACGCGACCCGTCAAAACTGCGCAAACCCGTGGTACTGTCGCAGTACTCGCGTATCCGGGTCTGCATGCACTGTTCGGCCTCGCTGTCCACGCTCTGCAGGTTTTCCTGGAGTGCCCTCTGCGCGAGTCGAACCTTGTCCGCAGTGGTGGCGGCAATTACCAATGGCGACTCACCCCTTCGCATCCGCTTGAAGAACCGCTGCGGGACCGGGTCGCGCGCATCCCATTCAGGACTGGCGATGGCCATCTCGTCGTACTTGCGCTTTTTGCGCGATTCGACCACGACTTCCGCCATGGCTGTTTCCAGCTGTGGGGTGTTCTGAATAAAACGTCCGCGTTTTATTATGTAATGGAAATGGCGCAATTCACAGAAAAAATCGCGGGGTGGATGACACACGATGGGTTGGGTGTCCGTATAAAACTTGCTCAGACGTGCATTGACATACACCCGCGACGATGGAGCAATACACACATCTCGCGTGTCGGGAGCTGGCTCCGCCCCGACCGGATCGGGAATTCCCGTATGCGTGCTTCGGGTGCGGGCGCAGCGCTAATTCACGCTGCTCGTCGTGCAGAAGTGCAGTATTTTGCGGGGAACAGTGCTTTGAGGCGCACCGACAAGTATGCAGGAACACCGCCGACGTCGGCGAAGAGATGTTCTGCTTCTCGGATGACCCGGAATGCGTGCCACAGGACAACCTGGTTCTGCGGTCGACAATCGAGCCAATCCCGTTGAACAGCATCTACATAAAGCTGGGCGACACCGGTTCGGAATTCACGAAGCGGTTCATGGTTTCGCTGGCGATGATTGCCAACCGGCAATTGGCGCTGTTCCAGAATCTCCACACACAGCTCGAGCGCGACAAGGAAACCTTTTATGCGCGGTTCAGGGAGGCCACTGGCCTGGACTGGAAAGAATCGTCCGATGCACAAAAGGAACACCACATAGAGAACCACTCTGCGCTGGTCAGCAAGATCGGCGCCGTGGAAGCGATCATCCGCACGTTGCGTGAGATGGACGTCCCGCCCGACATGTCGCGCTACAGACCCACCAGCAGAACAAGGACCGCGTTTGCGGCTGCTTTCGAAGAACGGCGAACGGGCCTCATGCGGGTCATCTCCGAGATCGAGAAGCTCATTGGCATGCACAGCATCAAGAACAACATTGCAGCCATCATTGTGCAGTACGTGTACGATCCGGCGTCAGCAGGACAGAACCACCTGAACATTGCCCTCGGTGGCCCGCCCGGCACAGGGAAGAGCACCATCGCGCTGATGCTCATGAAGGTGTACTACAACCTCGGCGTGCTGCCCAAGCCGGTGCCGCCAGACGCACTGGCCAAGCGGAACGGCGGCGACCTGGTATCTGCGTTCGAGGGCGGCACCGCCGGCAAGACCAACCAGTTTATGACGGACATTCTTGGCAGCGTCGGGTTCCTCGACGAGGCGTATTCGCTGGCCGCACGCCACGATGGACGCGCGTCGTACGGCAAGATTGCCATCGACACCATTGTGAGCGCGCTCGATGTGTACATGGGCATAACCTGCCTTATTGTGGCAGGCTATGCGCGCGAGCTCGAGGAGTCGTTTTTCAAGGCCAACATTGGCATGCCGCGACGCTTCCCGATGCGCTGGGAGACCGAGGAGTTCACCGGCGAACAGTTATACTGCATCCTGGTGACCATGCTCGCGGACCGAAACGTGGCATTCACCCCCGAGGGATGCAGCTCGGCAATGTCGCTGATCCAGCGGGCGCACGAACTGGGGATTTTCCGACGCTCGAACGCCGGCGGGATCAAGACCGTCGTCGATTTGTGCATCCGCACGGACACGGTCATGCAATACCACCAGGGCGGCGGCACCGATCCGTTAACGGGAGCTGTGGAACGGCACATCCAACCAAGCGTATTTCGCAATGCATTGGCATTGTACATCCAGTCCATGCTCCACAAGGACGCGGTGTTCTACGAAACGGACCCGGCCAAGGCTGCCAGCAAGCGCTCCCAGGAAGGCATCGACCCGTCCGAGGGCGATGTTATGATGGAAGACCCCGCTCCACGCCGACTGCGGCGAAAGCGGCAGTGAGCACTGTACAACTTTTGTCAATAAATTTGTCTGCGCCCAAGATCAAAAACAAAAAAAATTGATGTTTCATTTTGCGTGTGTGCACCCACTATACAAAGACAACCTATTAAATCGCGTGCGAGTTTACAAACACATTCGAGTGGCAATGTTCTTTCTGCCATGAACAGGGATGCGAAAGTGACGAGCCCCCGTGTCGTCAAAGAATTACTGTTCGCAGCCTACTCCATGTTTGCTGATCACCGTTCGTTCCCTTCTGAAGCGCCATCGACAACAATGCCCCATCTTCCAATGGGCAGCGTGATGGACACGCCAGGTGACAGCAGTTCGTCGACCAGAGATCGCCGTTCGCGCACGTTTGATGCCGTCGCGAGTCCAAGTGAGCTGGGCGACGACGACCCGCGGCAACTCTTCGGCAGCATGTCGAATCCGTCCAGTCCGCGACACGTGACACAACGGGCGCGAAGCACCTCCCCAACAAGTCCGTTGGTGAGTCCTCGCACGGTCTGTCTCCACGCAGAAGAGTATCGTATGAGAAACTTCGAGCCTGTATTCCCGGTCGTAAAACGCGGCGTCAACGGCGAGAGCATTAAGTTCTTTCCGCCGATTGCTGCCCAGGCGAATCACGTGGAAGTGGTGTCGATGAACCGCGGAACCGACTTCGAGGCGTTCCGCGACCTCGTCGACAGGATCGCTGCTACATGGACAAAGGACAGCAGCGTGTCTACCGTGGTCGTGCCAATGTCGTGGCCCGAGTACACCGTCCTGGTGACGCTATGGGCACGCTGCTGTGCGGTATTCACGTGGAAAGTGGAGTCGTACGAAAGTACCAAGAACCCGACCGTCAAGATCGTCTGTGCACCGGAAGCGTTTTCGGCCATTGCAAGCGTGCTCATGTTCTCGGATCTGCTCACGAAAGAGTGGAAACGGAACAAAACCGACGAGTACACACGCGCCCTGATGCCGCTTCACAATGACGACGAGAGCAGCGTCGTACCCGCTACGTGATTTTGAGAAGACGGAAAAAAATAAATCCAGTTTTATTTTGTTTGCAGCAATTTATTTTTTCTTTGTGATGCATTGCACGAGAAATTTTAGTTTGGGAAAGGGGGTAATTACACAGGAATGGATTGGTGTTTTTTTCGCTATTTTGCTCATTCGCAACCAACAAAGAAACTCCCCGAATTTATCGGGCAAAGGCAATCGTCATCAACGTGTCGTCAGTGAAGATGGAGCCTGGGTAAGAGCCTCGTGTCTCCTGGAGTGCGCCCATGAGGACCCCCATCGAATTCGACAGATTCGCGGGTTTTTCTGCATGCTGGAATCGCTGATCGACGGTCGATCCAACGCCGCCGCCAATCCTGGCCTTCTTCGCATCGCCTTGCCCAGGTTTGTCGCCCAATTCGCCAATTGGCCTCTTCGCGCCGATCGCGGCATTCATGGCAGTCTTGTTTGCCTGAGCTGCTTCAGAGGACGTCCGCTTCTTTTCTGCATCCAGCGCCTTGTTTGCTACCTCGACCTGCTTCACGGCCTGTTCGAAACTGTCCAGCATAGCAGCACTGGCATCCTTCGGGACAGTGAGCCCGCACTTGGACGCGCGCGCTTGTAGGGACGCGGTGCGCGCTTCGAGCGCCTGCTTCTTTTCATCCTGGACGCTCTTGTAGAATCCAGCGAGCTGTTCCTTGATGGCAGCGAGTTCGCTCTCGTGTTTCTTCGCGAATTCCTCTTGCTGGCGCTTCAGCTTGTCCTCGATCACGGGATCGGGTTTCGCACTCGGCGGCTTTTCTTGCGAAGCCGGTGGGGTGGCAGCGGGTTTGGAAGTTTCCGTCGCAGGAGCGGCAGGTTTCTCGCTGGGCTTCGCGGGCGGCGGCGGTGCATGCCCGTCTGAGAGTTGGCCCGCCTTGATCATCTGCAGGAGCGCCTCCTGGCTGGCCTTGTTCGACTTTTCCATCGCTTCCATGCGCTGCATGATGAGTTGCATCGGGTCCGGCGCAGCAGCCGGTGGCGTCTGTTCGCTCGCCGCCGGCGGAGCAGCGGCAGGCGTGCTGGCCGGTGGTGGCTGCTGTTCCGTTCCAGTGGCGGCAGCTGCCGGAGCACCGCCGCCCTGAGCATCAACGTTCATCGGGGTGGCGCCCTCCTTCGGGAGGTCGTCGACATTGGCACCACCGGATTCGGCTGTGCCAGAGAGTGTAGTGCTTTCGGCCATGGTGTCGTCGTCGTACTTGCTATCGCTTGCCTGTACTGCGATAATGTGCGTCTCGGGTAGGCGACCACGTCTGCAAAGCGATACCTCCGGTATGGTCTTTTTCACCCCACCGCTTTTATACATGTCACCACTGGTACGCTCCTCGACGTAGCAAATCGACAAATCCGCCAGTCGGTTGGATCGCAACATATCACGCAGCTGCTTCTCCTCACTGTCGCCAAGATTTTGCGCATCGAACTTGAGTTGCACCCAGACTTCGTGACCCTTTGCGCCCGCCGAGTTGTGCACCGTCCGATAGACGGTGCCCACTGGTCGCGCGTTTGCCTGCGGAATCAGGCGACCCGCGTCAGTCTCGTTGCTGCAGGGCAAAGCAGTGCGCGAGTCGTAGCGATGCTCGAAGAAAATGCGCGTCCCGGTCAGGTCGAGCGTCGGTGCCTCGTGATCGGTAATGTTGACGCGGTGCATCGCGGCCTCGGGCGTCTTTACAAACGCCTTGCCCCATGCCTCGAGGTCTCCAAGGGGGCCAAACTGCTTGACAAGTTGGTTGAAAAAATCAATGTCACCCTCGTTGTACTGTTTGACAACGTGCCACACAGCCGCCTCCTCGGGCGGCTGGTCGCCCATGACTTCTGCTGCGCGACTTTACTATGCGTATAATTAATGTGCCGTGTGTTTGTACAGAGAGTTCGTTGTTTTGTGTGTAAGTGGAAACTTTAATATTCAACATGCATCGCAACGGGATGTACAAACGTGCGTATTCTACCAACCACTGACAACACTGCGCGTGTCGACAACAGTGAACCCGAGAATCAGGTTGTTTTCCCCGGCAACGGCGACATCAAACAACGCAGTCTCGTAGTCCTTTGCGCCAGTGCTCGTCTTCTTCTCGGGGTGGTGCCACGGGGTGATCAGTTCCTTCCACGAATCGCTGGATCCCTTCACAATCTTCCATGCGGTGTGTCCAATGCCCACCACAATTCTCGCCGTGACATCGTCCGGCATCATGTTGGTGATGTCGAGGCTGTATATTTTTGCCGAAAATCTCGCTGTTTCGTCGGTCCCCGACTTGATCAATTCTGCGCCAGATCCCCTGTTCTTCACGGTGGTGTTAGAGACATCCCGCTTGATGGTCACCTTGTCAGTGGCGCCAAACGACCATTCCACCAACTCGTTGGGTTCGATCGTCTCGCGGACATCGAACTCCGGCATTGTGCTCTCGCGCCCCAGCGAGTCCTTCTCGGACGGCCGGACCTTGGCAGCAGGCAGAGCGCGCCCGATGCCAGTCTTCTCGTCGTTTCGCCACACCACGACAATCTGCGCGTCTTCACTTCCAAATCTGCCGTCGAACTGGTAGTACTTGGACGCATTGATCTCCTTGTCAAATGCCGTGGTTCCAGTGGTGCGCCCGTCAATGAGAGCGACGCCTTGGCCAAGTTGGAGCATGACCGCGTCGCCGCCGCCAAACGGGGCTGCTGGAGGCGGTGCAGCCATGGTCTGTCCCGGCGCCCTCGACCGTTTTTGCATCTGCATTTCCGGTGCGTACACATCGAATGCCGGCTTTGGCTTCTCTGCCGAGAACACGGCACTCACGTCGGCGTTTTCGTACAGCCCACCCGACTTGTTATCGATGCGCGAGATGCCAGCAAGACGCAGTGTGCAGTCCGACGGATTTTGCGCCCTGGCCATTTTCGAGATCACGGCGTCGTACCAGAGCTCGAACTCGATGTTCGTCACGGTGTACTCCACCACGACCTCCGGAGTAGCACGAGCGGCCTTGGCGGAGAACGTGCAGGAGAGCTTGCCAGTGTCGTCTCCAAGCGAGACCGTCAAGGCAACAATGTCTTCCATTGGAAGCACGATCATGGCATTGTCCTCTCCAAGAAGCACGAGCACGTTGCCGTCCGCACTGGCAATCTTGCCTTCGTAGAGATCCTCGATCTTCTTGTATTTTCCGCGCAGCTTCTTCGCCGTGACCCATGCGCCGGAGAACTCCTTTGCGAGCGCGGAGAGAACGTCCGTGTAGTCGGACTCACCGCGGAGTTTCTTCAGGCGCTCCTCAATCTCGCGCTCGGCATCGGATGCCATGCGACCGTGCGACCACGCGGTCACAGTGCCCGCCCGCGCGTCCATCGCGGAAATTTTCAGAGTCTCCGAATTCGCATGGCGTGGCAACGCAGGCAACTCGACTTTGTTCAGCCCTGTGACGATCTCGGCCACGGAATAATGGTCGAGGATGGCGCTTGTCTGTTTTGCCCGGTCGATCGTGATCACGGTTCGTAAGTACGTGGAAACGGGCACCGAATCAGCCATCGCGGAGATTTGCAATTTGAATGGCCAGAAGAAAAAAAATGGCTATGGTGTGAGCTGCGATTACGTTTGTCAACTGGCGCGCGTATTTGTACACATTACAGATTGTGATTGTGGAACAATTTTATTACTCGCTTACATCAAGTGGATCGACCTTTTGCTTACAAAAAGCGCGCTTTAACTTTGCCGTGCCGCGTTCATAACCATCGCCCGTCTCAAGTCTGCAGTCGGCGAGCGTGACAATCACCACTGAGTCATCCCACTTCATGTCGCATGTCCCGCATGCATTAATCGTCATGTGCTTCTTGGCGGTGTCCAACAGGTCCGTTGCGGATTCCTTCATAGACAGCGGCAACACCCCGCATATTCGTGATGACATCGCTCGGAACAGCGAAATATTCATACAGCGCTTTGTGCCTGCCACAAACACGGGCATCTTGCAACCGTGCAGCTCATACACACGCCTGGCAACATCGTGTGTGTGTACAAGCGTCGGCGAGTTCCCCAGCGAAACAACAACAACACCGCCGTCCTTGCTGTGTGCCAGCGACGCCGCCTTGGCCGGAGCCATCGGCATCGCGAACCAATAAGACACGCCACACACTGCCACTGTGCCCGCGGCCGGTGCCCACATTCTTCGCAGAACCACGAATGTGCCCGGCAGACCGTCCACTAGGGCAGCGAGCGTCTCGAAGCTCACCGGCGCGTGGTCGAACATGGACCACGAGACCAGCACAGTTGCGAACAACACATTCCAAAACACGGCCATCACAATCGCCGGCAGTGGGGTGTCTCTGACCACTGGCACCGCACGCAGGGTCATCATGGCCACAAACAGCGCCATTGTCATGAATACCAGCAGAAATGTCCACCGAGTGCGACGCGCTGTCGAGTCGGTCGTCGTCAGAGTGCGCCGAGTGTTCCGCAGCTGCTTGTGCAGCGCACTTGCACATCGCTCTCGACCAGGGCCGACCGACCGTCGTGCGAGCTCCTCCTCGGCCGCCGAAGCCGCTCGGTCGTACACGTCCACCGTCTTTGCATCGTAGTTGTTGTCTGCAACGCGGCCCATGATCTCCTCGACCAAAAGCATGCACTGGTCGTACGAGAGTGCATGGTTGTCCTTCTCGAGCTTCACGAGCCCGGCGTCCATGTGGTCGCGGAGCGTCGCGCCGTGCACCCGCCGTGTGTACGAGCGGCGCTCGCCAATCATGTCGTCGTCGTATTGCTGGAGGATGCGCATTTTTAGAAGAGTGTGCGCGTGCTTCAACCCGTCTTCCTCCATTGGCAAGTGTATCGTCTCGTCGACCTCGAGGTCATACTGCTCACGACAGGCAAACGACACACGCAGTGCGACCGCCTCGAGGACGCGGTCGCCAATGTAGTCGACGCCCTCGTTTACAGAGGGCAGCAGATCCATTGCATAGTTGGCCAGCTCCTCGCCTGTCATGCGGCGCGTCGCACTGTGCAACTGCTTTGCAGGTGAACCCAGCAGTGTCTGGCGCAACTCGTCCATCTGTCGCACGTACTCGGGGTTGAGCTCGTCGTGCCCAATCTCGGTGAGCAGCGTAAACAGCTCAGTGTTGGTCGTCGCGGGCGGAATCAGAAAAACGCTCTGCTGCGGGAACCCCGAGCGCACCACACGCGCCGTCTCGTTGTACTGGGCAATCGCAGGGCTGTCGGTCGGATTCGCCTTTTCGCGCAGGAAGATCCCGTCAAACGCGGTGCGCGCTGTGCCGCCGGGGTCGCGGTCCAGGCTGTACTTCTGCACGGTCCACGCGAGCGCGGGCATCGGCATGTCCTGCATCTGGCGCTTCTCGTAGTGGCGCACCAGGTTCACGATGCTGTACAGGCGGAGGACGTCGTCGTGGTACACGTATTCGGACATGTGGTACACAATGTGCGACGCGACCATCACCGAGAAGAGTGTCATCGTCTTGTCGTACGCCGCCGGCATCACACCAAGGCCCTCGGTGTCCATGAAAATCACTCGAGTTTTGTTGTCAGCGCCGTCGAGGGGGACGTCCCACAGTTGCACCCCGAGCGTCTTTGGGCTGTCTGTGTGGCCCACTGCAAATCGCTCGTCGTCGGGGTCGTCTGGCGCGACTCCGAGCAGGTGGTTCAAGGTGAACGACTTGCCCGAGCGTGCGCGCCCGATGAACGCGACGAGCGCAACCTCGTCTTGGATGGAGCGCAGGAAATCAAAGCCCTCCTGCACGGGCACGAGGCCCGCTGTGCGCTCGTTTGGCGCAAGAAGAGGGATGGGCCTTGCATGGGACACAAGGAAAAATGCCAATAACAGACACAAACACCCCATTTCGGAGAGCCTGTTGTTATCCAAGCTTGCCAACAACATTCATATGCAAACAAACTGGTACAAGAAAATCGCCCAGAAACAGACAGACAGTTTTCAGCAATGTAATGTCGCGTTTGCACAGCGAATCACCGAACAAATCCTCGAGTGTGGGAACAAGGCGCGTCGCGCGCGCTCTTTGTCGGCCGATGATCCGTTTTTTCTCGTGAATGTGAATTACGCGGAAAAAACGGACGGGCGATTCTGAACAGAAAAATAAAAGCGGGCTGAACACGAATATTGTGCAGGTGGACAGAGAATGTGTCCATTGCAGAGCGATTCCTCTCGCACACGTGGAGTATTCATCGCAATCGAGGGTGCTGAGTGCACTGGCAAGACTACCCAAATCGAGATGCTGGTCAACGCACTGCGTAAACATGGCCACGATGTCAGAGGCTGCGAATTCCCACAGAGTGTCAAAGTAGACGACCCGCTGTTTGGGTACAACCTGAACAACTACGCGAACAGCCTACTGCTCGCTGGAGTTTATTTCCAGCACAGAGAACGTCTCGAGCGCAGACTCTGGGACAACGAAAGTTTTGTTGTGTCACACTACGTCCCCGGTGCCGTGGCGCGTGGAGCCGCCCTCGGTGTCGACCGGGATTGGCTCTGCCAGGTGCACACCGGCCTCATCGCACCGGACGTCGTCATCATCTTGGATGCTGCCGCAGATGTGTGCGCGGAGCGACTACTGAGGACGAAACACGGCACTCTGGACCGGAAGATGCACGGTATCATGCGCGAGGAATTTGAGACAGCACGGACGCCGTCGTGGTCATTTGTCGACTCTGGGCAGCTGTCAAAAGAAGAGGTGCATACTGGGGTGCTGAAGATTGCGATCAGGGCAATCACTACATGCGCGGAGCGGGAAGTTTCGCATCTATGACCAAACTAGACCCCCCGTGAATAAAAAGAAAGAAAACAACTTTTGTTTAATCGCATTGGACGATTGATATTCTTACAACAAATCATACAAGACAACAACAGAAATCTGCTCAAGCCCAGCAGTCAGAATCGCATCTGCGTCGCTTCGATCCGGCCCTCGGTTGCGCGATAAGCGACAGGTCAATTGGGAGGCATTCCGGGTGGCAGGGCTGTCCGTGGTAGTTCACGGCATTCTCAAACATCCACAACTGCAATTCACTGTCCCAGTTCTCCTCGAATAGCTCCCCGCACTTGCAACAGCCGCTCGCGGAGTCGAATGTCTCGGATGAAAGACGGTAGACGGTCTGTGGTGGCACTTGTTTTCTATCCAGAGGCGGTTTGCCCGGGCAGAGATCCAGTGCGGTGTTCTCATCGACCCATCCGCTGGCGGATGGAAACCACGAACGACTCACGGGCTTGCCACGCATGGCCCACTTGCGCGAGTTGATACGAAAGTGTTCGTCCATGTGCACATCTAGCGATTTTTGGTCGCGAAATCGGGTGGCACAGGTCGAGCACTGGTATGGCTGCGCATTGTAGAGCTGGTACACCGTGCACACGACTGCATAGCGAGACGCGTTGTCCATTTTTTCGTGGAAATGACGCGGAAATGCACCACGTGGCGAAAATTCGCGCAACGACGCGTCGTTGCGATGTCCGCCACTCCGACACCGGTCGATCGACCGGTGTCGGAAAAACGCTGTGCCAATTTGGCCAGTGTGTGCACGCAAAATCGTTGTGCGTATATAAGTTTAGGCGAAAATATTGACCAAATTGCTCCCCCTCCCCCACGCAAAAAAGAGAAATCCCGACACACTCAACGAAATCGCCGTCATGACATTCCGCAACCAGTTGCTGCTTTTCACGCTGTTGTGGTGCTGGGTGCGGGGCCAGATCTGCACGGTGGGCCCCGCGGACATCGACTTCTCGATGCAGACGATGAAGCTGCCGTACGACCAGCACGACAATGGCCAGGCAGAGGGCTTTGTGTTTGACCTGCAGAACCCCGATCACGCCGAATCGGTCGTGAACAAGACGTACGTGATCACCGGAACCTCCAGCGGCATTGGCTACGCCACCGCGAACCTCCTCGTCAGCATGGGGGCTACGGTGTACGGCCTCTCGCTCGATGACAACCTCCCGATCACGGGCTTCACTGAGATCAAGTGCGACATCCGCAACAATGGCCAGATCGAGGCCGCAATCACACGTCTCATGTTCCAGTACGGGGTGACTTCCATCGACGGCCTGATTCTCAACGCCGGCGTGGCGCTCACCGGCGACCTCATCGAGATCCCCGCCGAGGCCGCGCTTGACAGCTACAACAACAACGTCGCCGGAAACAAGGCCGTCTACGCCGCACTCAGCCGCGCGGGCATGTTCCGCAACACGCCCGGACAGAAGCGCGTCCTGTGGCAGTCGTCCGTCTTCTCGCGCCTGCAGTTTGTCGGCGCCACGGATTACTCCGTCACCAAGAAGGACATGCGCGAGTGGGCAATGGAGATGGTCGTCACCGCGCCCGTCGAGGACCACACCGAACACATCTACACGATGCCCGACATTACGCTCACCAAGTTTGCGGTCAATGTCATCTGCATTGACCCGTGCGAGGCGCGCTGCGCGTTCCTGACGCTCCTCCAGAACATCCTCCTCATGGCTGGCCAGACCGCCGAGAATGCCGCCCTCGGCATGGTACAGGCGCTCACGCAGAAGCTCCACCCGTACGTCATCGGCCACTACGTCGGCGATCCCGCGCGCAGCATGCTCCCCGCTGGCACCACGTGGGACTTCTTCGAGGCGCAGCAGAAACAACTCACCCCGCAGGCGTGGCTCTACGGTCTTGGCTGCGCCGCACTCAACACGCCCCTGCCTGGCGGCATCCCCAACGTCGTCAACCCCAACATGCCGTGCTCCGAGGTCGAGTACTACTACGACCTGTGGTTGCAGATGATGGGCGGCAAGCGCGCCGCCGTCGACGAGTCGCAGCTCGACGCCCTCATCGCGGCGCTCGAGGCTGCTGGTGCAAACCCTGTCGAATACGCCCGCAAGGCGCTCACCGGTCTCTGATTTGGAAATTGGTTCTATGTCTCCAACCCCTTTTCCGTTTTTTCATCACGGATGATGTACCGTGTCTACTCTTCTTATTCATTGCACTATCTGACAGTGCACTTCGCAAATACACTCCATCCCATGGCTTTTTTCCTCTTCTCTCAATCGTTGCAATTCAAAAGAAAATGGCGAGCAGTAGTAGTAGTGGTGGTACATGATATTCACAGTGCAAATAATCACAGAGAAAATCATCATCTGTCGGCAGTCTGTCCTGATGGCGACGGGGACACCGTTCGCGATGCGCCACTCTGGGAGCGCAGCATCCGAGCCCGCGACAGCGACTCACTCGCACTGGCACAGTCCACACCATCGTCGGCATTTTCCAGGGCATCCAGTCGGACTGAAAGCTGGGGACTCGCACACCGTCCTGAACTCCCGCTCCTGCCGGTGCTTGTCGTCGCCCGGGCCGAGGCATCGGTCGCCTTTGCGACACGCGACGCGGATTCCACTGCGCCGGCTTTTCGCTGTTTCTTGTACGATCTGGTTTCGGTCACCAGCACTTCCGACAGTTCGTCGCAGATCACGTCAAACGACGGCCGCTTGCTGTAGTCCTGGGCCCAGCAGCGCTGTATGATCGCGGCCATGTCCCCGGAAATGCCAGGACTGTTGACGTCTGGTCGGGCGCCGCTTAACACCGTGTTGGAAATATCCCAGATCTTGATGTCGCTCCACGGTTGCTGCTGTGTAAACAGTTCCCAGAGCGTAAGCGCGAAGCTGTAAACGTCGACCTTGGCATTGTACTCCCCCCTCGGATTGAGCATCTCCGGGGCCATGTACAGCGGCGTGCCAATGCCACTTGTGTGCGACCCGGGCACATCCGCGTCGCGCACATCATCGGACGTCCCAAAGTCGATGAGCTTCGCGTTTACCATAGCAGTCGTCGATGTGGAGACGACAAGAATATTTGCGGGCTTGAGGTCGCGATAGAGGATGTTGTTCGCGTGAATATGAGCCATGGCCGACGCGATGTTGACTGCAATGCGCAGCTTGAGGACAATGTGCAGATTCGGCGTGGCGTATATGAACGTCTCGAGGTTGCCGTGGTTCTCGAGCAATTCCGTGCAGATGCACAGCTTGCCCGGGACATGCGACGCGCCGACGAACTGCACGATACAGTCGTGGCGCAGCTTGGAGAGGACCGCGACCTCCTTTTCGAAATCCGCCAGTGACTCATCCGTGAGCATGTTCTGGTTCTTGAGCACCTTCACTGCGACAGTGCGTCCACGGCACATGCCACGGTACACCGCACCAGAGGCCCCGCGCGAAAACGCCGTCGGCTCGAGCGTAATCTCGTCCGGGTCGAGTCTGAACGACGATTTGCCCTTGAGCGAGAAATTCAGGTAACGCACCACCGGCTTCACATCGTTGCCGTCGTCTGGATTCTTGACGATGAGCTTGATCCGCTTGTCGAGCGTCGTCGTGTACAGCAACGTGCATTTTATGACAACGTTGCGCCCCTCTCCCGGTTCCATCGTACCCTTCCCGGGCCGTATGTCAATCTCGTGTGATGCGGCAATGGGCACGAAGAAGCAGTAGTACAATGGCGCCTCGGTGTCGTTCCGTATGAAAACGCTGTCTGTCACCGGCTGCATGATCGGACACGCGCCGGTTTCCCCCAGGTCGAACGTCAGCAAATCTCGGTCGACATAAAGATCCGTAAATGGCTTGTATGCCGAATCGTCTTCGCTGTCGTCGTCCGACCACGCGAGTGCGGGCTCGCTGAGGATCTTATCGGTCTCGCGCTCGATGCGCAGGTCTTCGCACTCGATCGATAGCTGCACGTTGGCACACCAGAATTCGCGCCAGAAGCGTTCTGTCGTGTACGCCTGGATGTTGACAAACAGGACGAGCGCCGCCTCGACCATGGCCACGATGAGCAGCTCGGGCAGCTCCCTGTCCATGTCGATCCGGTCAAACTTGTTCCAGTAGAACGACATGACAAACAGCGGCACCGTGGTCATCAGAAAGATTGCCACAGTGCTGACAAAGTGCTCGAGAAACGGGATTTTCAGGAATGCCGAGAATGTCGCGAGCGCCGTGCAGAAGCACACATGCAATGCCGTGTTCAGTGGATCTCGCGAACACAGGGCATTGTATGCCCAGGCAATGCCCATGTACAGGACGACAAACGAGCACGCGTTGAACCATGAATGGATGTATCTCGCAAACGGCAAGAACGTCACGGAGATCATTATGGCGGTGCACACCAGGCCCCATGCCAAGTTGAAGATGTGATTCCAGTACAGTTCCCACGGGGATGGATAGCGAAAGAACCCGGCCGCGTAGTCGAATAAGACCAGGAAGAAGCAGAATAGCATGGCGATGCGATACGGGCGCATTGTGTGGTTGAACCACACGGCCCGGAACCGGTTTTCGACAGCGGCATCTTTGAAGCGCAGTGTAAACCAGTTGCGCTTGTGGTGGAACTCGGTCGAGACGGAAAATGCCTGTTCCGACCGGTCGGTGCCGTAGTCGAGGAAACGCCCAAGCAGATTCTTCACAGGGCCGAGTGCAGCGCCCATCGCGGTTTTTTCTCTGTAATAGGGTCAAACATTTGTAGTGGATCAGTTTTTTTTCGCAATTCGCTTGCACTTTTTTTTGGTGTACGGGTACATATATCCGTGCTCAGCGTCTGATCACAAAAAAAAGATGCCGGCTCGCGGGGCATTCATCGTCTTGGAGGGAATCGACCACTCGGGGAAGTCGACACAGTGTCAACTTCTCCACAGTGCACTTGGCACATCCAATGAGCGGGTCGAGCTCATCGCGTTTCCAAATCGCACGACCCGAATCGGAGGCATCATCGACGGGTATCTGAAGAACAGCATCGAGTACGACCCCCGCATTGCGCACTTGTTGTTCAGTGCGAACCGCTGGGAGTTCAATGCGCACATCGCCGGTCAACTGCAACGAGGCGTGACAATCATTGCCGATCGTTATGCGCACAGCGGCGTGGCGTATGGGATGGCCGGCGGACTCGAAAAGAGGTGGCTCCAGCTCGCCGACAGCGGCCTTGTTGCTCCCGACCTGGTCATCTTCCTCGACGCCGAAGTGGAGGTGTGCGCGAGTCGGGGCGGATACGGCAAGGAGCGCTACGAACAGGTCAAGTTTCAGAAGGAAGTCCGTGACTCGTTCCGCGGCATCCGCACCGCAGGGTGGAAAACGGTCGACGCGAGTTTACCACAGGGACAAGTCCACGAAATCGCGCTTGCCGCTGCCAAAGACGCGATTATGCAGTGCAGATCGCAGTCCATTGCGCGCCTGTGGATTGGCCCGATGTCCAGGTGATCGCAATTGTACAAATTCGGCAGTTTCGCCGAATATTTCCCTTTTCCTGAAAAAAAATGCGCACATTTTTTTCTCGCTGTCAAACAAATATCAACGCTCCCAATGTTCGAACACCGTTTGGTTGATTACATTGCTGCGCCGTTTCTATGGCTCATGTTTTCGGCGGACTGGCTGTGGTTCACGATATTCGCCGTCATCCAAACATGTAGCTTTGTTGTGTTCGTCGGCGCTTTGCTGCTGTTTTCGCCGCTGGTGATCCTGCTCATCGCTCTCCACACCGTCGACAAGTACCTGCGCCCGGGTGTCCACGCGAAGAAGCGGATGTCGTTTGCGGACATTGTCCGGTCCATGTTTGTTTCGCCTGACGACATTGCCCGCGGCGAGGACTGGGCCAGGGAAAAGAAGGCTCACGCTGCGTCCTCTCACGAAGAGTGACCCCCTCCCCGAAAAAAACCCTATTCATTGTACACCGCCCGTTTGCAAATACAAACCCTAAACCTAATTCTCTTTGAGACTCACAACAAATTCGAGTTTG
>Ga0180434_10003972_pt1 | contig 18320 bp, 17 predicted proteins | sample SS_ome_7_FD_132453 | JGI IMG/M metagenome (GOLD analysis project Ga0180434, IMG submission 132453) | Hypersaline lake sediment archaeal communities from the Salton Sea, California, USA - SS_1_D_2 metaG | ecosystem: Environmental > Aquatic > Non-marine Saline and Alkaline > Hypersaline >...
AATGCGAAGCTCCCCGAGCGGTCGCTGTTCTGGCGCTACAGAAAACAAAAAGCCATCCGCAAAGGTCCCTGGAAACTGCTCGTTCAGGGCAAAAATGTGAGGTTGCATAACCTCGATGGGGACATAGCTGAAGAACACAACCTTGTCCAAAGCAAACCGAGACTTGTGAAGCAATTGCGAGCGGAGTTGTCCGCTTGGGAGCGGGACGTCTTAGAGTGTGTGTAATACCAATTCTATTTATTGATTGCTGACCACCTGGGCCCGTCATTCCTGCGAAAGCAGGAATCCAGGCTCTTGTCGCGGTATCACGTGTGATTCATCGGCAATTCTGAGCTAGAATTGGTATAATAAGCCCGTCTCGTCATTCATAACACAGGGCGATGGAGTCGAGGAATCTGTTTCAATAGACCCCTCGGCTACGCTCGGGGTGACAACGAAAGGATGCCAAACATGCACAAACTCTCTTGGTCTTTGCGATTCTGAAGCTACGCGGGGCGCGCCCCGCCGCTTGCCTTGTTTTGCTTGAAACCGCGGATTTTATTCAGGCTTTCGATGAACTGTTCGCGGGCCTTGTCGAGGTAGACATTGACCTCGTCAATATAGCCGTCCGCAGAGGCCGACCAGACGCGGTTCAGATACCGTTCGCCGGCTGCAAAAGAGCTCATCACATCCGCATAAGCCTGCAAACCATGCACGTGCGCAATGCTTTCTCTCGCTTCGACGAAGGCCGCCAAGTCCTCCAGAAAGAGCTCATCAATGCGATGGCGCATATCATACGTATTGATGGACTGCTTCTGCTCATTCAGCAGGGTTATGTTCTCAGCCATGCGGGCCAGGCTGGCTTCGATGACCTGGCCGTCGGCGGTGAGCTTTCCTACCTCGCGGCGTTGTCGCCGTTTGCCCAGGTGAACACAGGCCACGCCCGCAGCACCGACTACAAGTGAGGCCAGGAAATAATACCAGTAGACCACGTCTTTGTCGGCGGTGGCCGCCAGGGCACCGGCCAAAAAGCCGATAGTAATCATCAAATATCCGAGTTTCTGCATACCGATTCCTTACTTGCCCGTCGCACCGGTGATGACGAAGTACAGGGCAAAGCCCACCCCCACCAAGGCCTCGCCCACAATCAGACCGGCTGCAACCGGGATTCCGACCTCTTCGCTGAATCGCGTCCCTTTTACTCGATCGACGACCAGCCGCAGTACGGTTCCAACGCTGTACGTCAGCACGATGTCAAACGGCAGATAGAAGCCCAGGCCTACCAATATGCCTAAGCCCCCGATTCCACTGGCGCTCAGCAGCGCGCCCAGGCCTGCGCCGGCGATGTATTTGTACTTGGGGACATCGCCGCCCAGGATGCCGTTGATCATGCTTGCCAGGGCGCTGCCCTGCGGGGCGGGCAGTCTCGTGCTGCCCAGCCCGTACGCCTTGTGGAGCACAAAGATAAGGGCCAGGATAATGATGGGGCCCAGCCAGGTCGCCAGGAACTGGCCCATTTGCTGCCGGCGCGGCGAGGCCCCCACCAGGTAGCCGGTCTTCAGGTCCAGCATCAGGTCAGTCGCCTGCGCCATGGCCACACAAGCGGCGGCTCCGACCATGACCGAGGAAACGATAGCGGCTGTGTCACCGAGTCCGCTGCTGATAACGATGAGAATTGTCACGGCGATGAGCGTCATTCCACTAAGCGGCGACCAGTTCGTCCGGCCGATGCACTCCGACAAGATAACGCCGGCCACCCATATCCAAACAGTGCCCAGAAGCGCCATCAGCGCGCCGCGCAGGATTCCCATTTCCTTGACCGAAGTGATAGAGACGGCGAATAATAAAAGCGTGGCCCCGGCGATGCCGATGTAGAGCAGCCGAATCGGCATTTCATCCTTCGATAGGGCGGTTTTTGTCTTTGCTGCATCGTGCATACTGCGAACCGCACTGACGATGAGCGGCAGTGCCAGAGCAATGCCGGTCAGCGCGCCGCCGATGAGCATGCCGATACCGACCGGCCGAAACAGGTTCAGTCTCGTATAGTCGGGCATGGCAAGCCCCAGGTCTTGCAGCGTCTGGGCCGAGGGCAACAGGCCGCTCGCCGCCATGATCGGCGCCAGTATCCAGTAACAAGCGAAACCTCCGACGATAAAATATACGCCTCCCTTGCCGGCGATGAATCCAACGCCGACCGTCATCAGCGAGATGTACCAGACGCCGTTCATGTATTCAGGCATACCGAGCAGCCCGCCCAGGTTCCAGTACTCGTAGCCTGTTCGGCCCAGTATCTGGCTCATATATTGGCTGCCGAAATAGATGCCGCCACTTACCGCCATGCCCGACAGCAGAAGCAGCGCTTTATGGACGCCGGCACCGGGGGACTTCAGGATCGTCGCGACCGCCACACCCCCCGGATACGTCAGGCGTTCGAAATCGATCATTTGTTTGCGCAGCGGAATGATAAAGGCGATTCCTAAGATGCCGCCGGCGATGCAGGAAAAGACCATCAGCACGGCGTTGAAGTCTGTTCTGCCCAGGATAAATAACGCCGGTACGGTAAACATCATGCCGGCGGAGGCGCCGTTGACCGAACTGGCGACGGTTTGATTGATGTTGTTTTCGATAATGCTGCTTCGCCGCAACAGGCCGCGGAGGATGCCGAATCCCAGAATGGCGGCTAATTCCGATCCCTCAATGGAAAAGCCGAGTATCAAGCTGGCGTACCCGATGCTCAGAGCTATCAGTATCCCCAGGCCGTAGCCTACCAGAACTGCGGTTAGCGTGAGCTCCGGGTACGCTCCGGTGCGGATAGTTCTATCTTCGTTCTTCGCCATTGTCCTTCGTGACGCATACTTCGCAGATAAATGGTGGGGCGCTCGTCTCGGCAAAGGCCGAGCCGTAGCCGGGAGCCCCACCCTACACGCTACGCCGAGTCGGACCCGGCCTGTGTTCTGTACTATCGGCCGTTACTAATTTCAAGCTTCAGATTCTCCCTCCGATTTGCGCATCAGCGCTTTTTGGTTTCCTTATGACAAGCTATCGGGCATCGTCTCTGCCTGGGTGGCCAGCCAGTCTCTTAGCTTGCGGCGCATTCTCAGCAAGATCGGCCTGGCTTCGGGTTTATCAGCCATGTTATTCAGCTCATAGGGGTCGCTTTGCGTATCGTACAGTTCTTCACGTGGATGATCCTCGTTAATGGCTACTATGCTCGCAGCCTGTGGGTTGATTTCTGCCTTTTTAACCCACGTATCCCAGACGGCCTTGTGGCTTTCCGGAATGCCGGGGACTTTGGTGAAATGCGTCGTCCACGTTCTTTCAGGATGGAGGTTCAAGATGTATTTGTAGCGGCTATCGCGCACACAGCGCTGTGGAAAGACATTCATTTTGCCGTCGGCGGTGTGCGTAGCGTAAATGTAATCGCGGAAACCGGCAGTGTCACCAACCAGTATGTTCAGGAAGCTCTTGCCGTCGAGCCCTTCGGGCTGCCTTCCGCCTGCGATGTCGATAAACGTCGGCGTCATGTCAACAAACGAAATCATGGCATCACAAACTGAGCCGGGCTTGATCATACCGGGCCGGACAGCGATAAAGGGCACGCGGATGCCGGCATCATATAGCGTCCATTTCGAATGCGGCCATTCCGAGCCTTGGTCCGTCGTGTAGATAAAGAGCGTGTTATCACGGAAGCCGTGCTTTCTTAGCAGCGATGTGACTTCTCCGACGCGTTTGTCCATAGTGGTAATATCCTGGTAATAGTTGGCCATTGCCTTTCGGGTTAGCTCCGTGTCCACTATGAAGGGCGGCAACTGCAATTTTGCCGGGTCATAAATCTTGTTCGGCTCCCAGGTGACATGCGGGCTACTGTCGCCGAGAATCAGACACAAAGGCGTGTTCGGTCGCTCTTTCTTATGGTCCGCGAGAAATGCATCGACGTCTCTGGGATTCAAACCTTCCCTGCGGTATTTTCTGGGGTTATCCGGGTTGCGAGGTAAGTTGGCTGCAATGTATTCGAAATCGAAGACCTCTTCTCTCGGCTTGGCATGAAACTTATGAGCCAGGACGACCCGATAGCCCAACTGCCGCAGATAGGTCGGAAGCGCGGTGATGTCGGATCGGCACACCGTATGGTTGCGCATGCAGCCGTTATGGGCCGGATACAGCCCCGTCCACAACACCGAACGCGAGGGCGCACACGTGGGTGAGGCGGCAAACATGTTGGTAAATAGCATTCCCTCTTTCGCCAAGGCGTCAATATTGGGCGTACGGACGTCCTTATTCCCATAGCAGCCCAAGAAGTCTATCCCGTGGTCATCAGAGATATACATGACAATGTCAGGACGCCCCTTGGGCCGGCCTTGAGAAAAGCAAGCCGGCGTACGCGAAAGCACCAAGCCAGAAGCTGCAAAGGCTAAGTTTTCAAGAAACCGTCTGCGAGATATTCTCGCGCCCATGTTTGAACCTCCGTCATTTATTTGGGTCATACGGCGTCCATTTCCTATTAGGGCCTTGCCTTTCGATCGCTTTGAGTTCCGTGGTAACGCCCTGGTCGCCTTGTTGCTGCATCCAGAGCGTAAGCTCCTCTTTGAGCTGGCTCTTTACCCTTGCGTAATCAGGGTCCTCAGCTAAATTCCGCAGCTCGTACGGGTCTTTCTGCAGGTCATACAGCTCCTCGGCCGGGCGGTGCTGATAGAAGTGGGCACGAGCCGCAACCGCCGAATTGCTCTTGCCTATTTCCATCCAGGTATGCAGTAAGTCGGCCGGGTGGGTGGAAACCATGTTGTAGAATACGGCTTGATGATTCAAGTTCCGGATGTACTTGTACCGGGCGGAGCGCACCGAGCGGATCGGGTAGCAGGCCGAGCCGTTGATAATGCCGCGCGTGGTCTGGACACCATAGACGTAATCGCGATGCGTGCTGCTCTGGGCCAGCAGAACCTTCAGGAAACTGCGACCGTCAAAACCCTTCGCATCATGCACATCCGCTCGTCCTGTATTTATGGCCTCAGGATCCGCCCCGGCCGCCTCGAGCAAGGTTGGGACAACGTCCACATATTGCATCATGGCCTTGGTGCGAGTGCCGGGCGCTACTTTGTCGGGCCAGCGGACAATAAAAGCGGTTTTCAGGCCCGTATCATAACACGTCCATTTGCCGCCGAACGGCATTTGCATGCCCTGCTCGCTGATGAACATGACGATGGTGTTGTCTCTGCGGCCCGACTCATCGACAATCTTCATGCACGCACCGAGCTGTTGGTCAAGATATGTTATCTCGGCGTAATATCGAGTAAGACCCTGGCGTGTCCGAGGGCAATCCACCAAGTATGGGGGAACTGTGAGTTGGTCGGCATCATAGTCGCCGGGCTCGCCTTTGTTCCAGGGGGTGTGCGGCTGATTGGAGGCGACAATCAGGCAATAAGGCTGTCGCCTGTCACGGTTGACAAACCCGGCTGTGGATGCAGTATCGTCGGCCCCGCCGCGTTTGCCTCCAACCACTTCAAATGGGAAAGACTCCGGCGGGCCGAAATGTCTCTTGCCGATCAAGCCCACACGGTATCCGAGTGCTTTGAGGTAGTGAGGTAGACTCTTGACGCCGTCGTAGACTTTGCTGTGGTTCGGATATGCGCCGTTTCGCACCGGAAACATACCGGTATAAAGCTGCTGTCGCGAAGGGGCACACATTGCCGTTGTGGTGAACATCGCATCGAAGCACATTCCTTGCTGCGCCAACCGGGCCATGTTCGGGGTCTTCACCTCCGCGTTGCCATACGGCTCACAATCCCGCCACGTCATGTCGTCACCGATGATGAGCATAATGTTGGGGCGTTCAACATGCTCGGCGTAAGTGGGACGCGTGCGCCCGAAAATCGCAAATTCGATCATCCCCATGCCTGCAGTGCCAACAAACTGTCTTCGGTTCATTTCTGTCTCCCGTATCTATCAGTCTTGCCTACGATGGTCACAACCCGATTTGTCTAGCCCAGCCGCGCCAGGTACGGCTCGTTGCCCGCACGCGGCTGGGACACCGTCACGCCAGCAATGCTTTGCTTGGTTGGTAACGGAGAGGGCGGGATTCGAACCCGCGGTGCCCGTGAAGGACACACCGGTTTTCGAAACCGGCTCGATCAGCCACTCCGACACCTCTCCAAGAAAAAACGCACAACTAACCTAAAGAGAATCTGCTAAAATTGCAAGAACATAAAAGGGTTTGACACGTACCTGCTCCCGCAGGATACTACGGTTCGGTCGTTCGCCTATGTTCGAGAATACTGCAGTTGAATACGAAGGGTAGATTCATGATGCGAGGCTTCGTGCGGTCCAACGGGACAGAATCCAAGAGCATACGTCATAACTGTCTGGTGTTGCTGCTATTTCTGGCAGCGTTGCTTCCGTGCGCGGGTTGCCGAGAGAGATCTCCTGCTCCCGCGGACACAAATACACCCCAGTCTGAGAGTCCTGCGCCTGCTGCTCCGTCAGCTTCCGACAGCGTGGCTGTCACCGTCAATGGAGTCGAAATCGCCGAGAGGGAAATAGAGACGTTGATCCAGCCTGAATTGGACCGAATCGCTGAGAAGGCGAAACAATTGCCACCACAACTGGTCGAGCAGTACAGAAAACGACGGGAGCAGGAGACTCTCGAAAAGCTGATTGTCCAGCGGTTGCTCGATGCGAAGGTTAAGGAGGCTAACATAAAGATTAGCGAAGAGCGGGTGATGCAGCAGATCAGAGAAATCGCTGCCGCTTTAGACCCCCCTATGTCGGTGGAGGATCTGAAGGAGCGGCTGGAATCCCACGGCCAAGACTTTGAAAAGATGAAAGAACAAGTCCGGCGTGGTCTAGCGTATGAGGAGCTCATGCAGCCGCAGTGGGCCGGTAAGATAAACGTCACAGACCAAGATGCCAAGGCGTACTACGCAGAGAACAAAGAGAATTACCAGACGCCTGAGCAAGTAAGGGCAAGCCATATCCTGATTAAGCCTGATACAGATGACCCCAACCAGGCAAGAGCGAGGGCCAAAGCAGAAGCGCAAGAGCTGCTCAAGCAAATTGGGGCGGGCGCAGATTTTGCCGAACTGGCCAAGGCCCATTCAGACGATTCCCTGTCAGCTTCAAACGGGGGTGACTTGGAGTTCTTTGTTCGAGGCGAAATGGAGGCTCCTTTTGACAAGGTGGCTTTCGCGCTGGAAGTGGGACAGGTTAGTGACGTTGTGGAAACCAGCTATGGATATCACATCATAAAAGTCACCGATCACAAAGACGCCAGCGTGGTACCTTTTGAGGAAGTCAAAGACGATATCATTGACCAACTCAAGCAAGAAAAACGTGCCGAACTGGTCAGGAACTACATCGAATCGCTCAAGAAACAAGCAGACATTGTATATCCACGAAAAGAGGGGGCCGAAGCCCGTTGAATCCCCTCTCGGTGCCTCCCGCGTCGTTAGTTCCCGCTGGGATAAGTCTGATCGCGTAATCGACGGCACGCCGCCAATTCGCGCAATCATAGTCATTGTTGACGCTGCTGTTTGGGCCCGTGCACAGCGCGCACGGGAAAATCTCCGGGCTATTGCAAAAGCGTGGCCGGTTCCAGGTTTGCCGATTCGATGTCTTTGAAGTATTTCGCTGTGCCGACCTTCAGCTCCACCGTTGCTTCCTCATCGCAGACGATGATACCCTGTGGGTGCATTTGCAGAGCGCTGACGGTCCACATGTGGTTCACGGCTCCTTCGACGGCGTGTCGCAGGGCACGGGCTTTATTATGTCCGTTGACGATGATAAGCACTTCATCCGCATCCATGACCGTCCCCACGCCAACGGTCAGGGCCGTCTTCGGAACTTTGTTGACATCGTTGTCGAAGAATCGCGAGTTGGCCACGATGGTATCGTACGTCAGGCTCATCACACGGGTCCTTGATGTGAGCGAGGAACCGGGTTCATTAAATGCGATGTGACCGTCGGGGCCTATACCGCCTACAAACAGGTGAATGCCCCCAATCTGCTTAATCTTGTCTTCATAACCTGTGCACTCGGCTTGCAGGTCCGGCGCATTTCCGTTAAGAATGTTGACATTCTCTTTGGGGATGTCGGTATGACTGAAAAAGTTGCTCCACATAAACGAGTGGTAACTCTCGGGGTGATCCTCAGGAAGTGCCACATATTCATCCATATTGAACGTGACGACGTTTTGGAAAGAGACCGCGCCGTCCTTATTGAGCTTTATCAGCTCCTTATACATTCCGAGCGGGGACGAACCGGTAGGAAGACCCAAGACGAAGGGCCTCGATTCGGTCGGGCCGAAGCTATTTATCCTCTTGGTGACGTGATTCGCCGCCCACTGGGAGGCCAGATCGTAATTTGGCTCGATGATTACTCTCATGCATCGTCCTTTCCACAAACACTGTTTTGATTACCGGAGTTCTTGCATACGAGCAGTAAGTTCGTCAGCCAGGGTCTTTTTGCTGAACATGTGTTTTTCAATTTCGGAAACAAAGCTGTCCCCTTCGAACGTTCCTCTGACGGCGGCGAAGTCCAGCTCTTTTGTTTCCTGGCCACCATCCAGTCCGAATCCGGTCTGCGCCGTGGCGGCGAATTCCTTTTTCGCATCCGCATAGAGTCGCTGGTCAAGCTCCACCACGGCTGTTTTCCATTTCGTCGCCAGATCGATAATATCGTCGGCGGTAATCTCATCCAGTCTCTTGCCCAGCCGCTGCTGAAGGACATCTGCGACCCAGGCCCATTCATATTGGGGGTATTCATCGTACATCGACTGAAATGCCTGCGTCACCTTGTCCAGCGTATCTATCACGCCGTTCTCGATGTCGCAGAGCATTCTCTGCACGACTGTCTCGGGTGCGAACAGACCGGCCAAGTCCATCCACGTTCCGGGGCCAACATCCGTGTCTGGCTGCAAAGCCGCTCGCAGCTCATCGACGCTCTTGAAATGCTTGTTCTCCAAGCGGCCGATCAGACAGTTACCCAAAAATTTGTTGATACCCATCTCGTAGAGATCGATGCCTCTGTCCAAAGATGTGTTCTTAATTTTTACGCTGTGGTAGGTGAAGTAATCCGATGTCTCGCCCGAAGTTGCCTTGAGGTTCTTCAGCAATTGTTTACCGTTGAGCATCTTCTGAATCGTATATGGACTGAGTAATTTGAAGTTGATGAAGTCCAGCTTCATCGGGCTTTTGCGTCTATCTCGGCTCGGCCATTTTCGAGCATCGCGCACCGTCCCCACGCTGCGCAAGTTCACTGCCGGCACAAGAACGCTCTCATCTTCGTGCTCGATCAAATAGGAAAAGGGCAGATCCGATGTATCCGAGTTCCTGTAGTGCCTTCCCATGACCACCGTGAACGGCCCGACTTTTGCAGGCCAGAGCATGTAGGAGTCGCTCGCGGTCTTGGAGCCGCGCTGGACCACCCCCTGGTGGACAGGTCCGAGTTTATACATGTGGTTGCTCTGGTTGGTTCCACTGCCGGCATTGAGGAATGAAAATAGTCCTGCAATCAGCAGCGTGGATTTGTGATGTGTCACCGTGTAGGGTCCGGCAAATACTGCGCAGGCCTCACCATGGAATCCGCCGCAGTTTGCAAAGAATACGGAATTTTCCGCCGAATACTGTTTCGCCAAGACGGTACCTTGGCCGACGAAGCACTCGCATATGATGGTCCCGTCGGTGACCTTTGCACCGCTGCACACAATAAAGTCTTCAGCGAAGACGCCCGGCCCGATATATACCGGGTCGTCCGGGCAGCTATTGATCGAGCCGTTCTCCAGTCTGTTGACCCCCTCGATCACGCTTGCGGGCCCAATTTTGACGTTCTTGATGATTCGGCAGTTAATAAGCTTGGCGCCGGCGGCGACAATTCCGGTCGACGAGGTGACCGAGGCTGTGTATTCGTCGATCATCTTGCGCAGCTTTTCAATCACTTTGGGCCGGTGGCGATAAAACGCGATGACGTAAGCGGTGTGGGCGGAAAGATGGTCATATATCGGGATTTCTCTGCCGCCGCCTTCGTTGACGACGGCAACTTCTGTGCCGTTTCCAAAGGAACTTTCGCCGTCTACCGCGAGCACATCGACGTTATCAATGACCACATTGTCTTGGATGGCGTAATTAGCAATGTAGTTTCTTACCTGATTGATGTACACGTTGTTGCCAACGGTGCAATTGTGAAGCGTTGCATGACTTATGCCTGTTGGCTTGGTCACGCCGCCAAAGAAAGAAACCTGATGTTCAAACACGCCCAGCTTCACGTCGCCACAGAAATGTGCGGCTCTGACTTTCTCCGTGCTGAAGCCTTCTGCAACCTGCACCCTTGACCAATCAGGGCAAGTACAACCTTGGTCTGTTAGTCTGGTAATTTCGTCGGAGGATAAAGGCCGGAATTGTGCTTCCATCTGTATGCCTTTCCTAATGGTGTGCGCTCCCAATTCGCAATCTGCACTTCCATTCTCTTGCCCAGATACCACCGCAGTAGTATCGTCCGGGGCCGGTCGTTGCATCTTATTGGCCACGAAACTATACGCGTTGTGGTCCCATAAATCAATACACTTATCCATTCACGGCATTGCAGCAATCGTAGCTTCCGTAAGAAGTTGACGGTTCCTATAAATCAAGAGTTTTCTTGCCTTTTACAAGTCTAACCATCCCGACGCAGGCGATGCAAGAAGATAAATGCCGAAAATTCCCGCAAAATGTGGAGTTATCCATCCATGTGTGTCGATGTAGTACAGGAAGCGGCATGAGTTTGCATTCGTCCGCGTGTTCTTTGATTGGTTTTGGCATCCGGCTTTGCAGGAAGGGGCGAGGCCGGAACCGTTGAGGACCTCAGTATGGCCGACCAACCGAGAGTGGCAAAGGTGCTTATAGCCTTGCTGTTCTCCATGACCACAGGAGCAATTGTCTTAATGGCTCTTGGTAATAATCCTCCTTCAGCCGGCCCTTTCTGTCTCTCGAGCTATTGCCGCCTTGATCCGGTAAAAGAAGCAATTCGGTCGCGGGCTTGCCAGTCTCCCGCACGATGGAATAGTATCGAAGTCCACTTCAGCGGCACCAGATCCGGTGATATAGAAGGACTGGCCGAATGTTATGGCTTGTCAAATTCCGAAGAGCTGAATTGTCATTTCGTTATCTATAACGGTGCCGGCGGGGGGGATGGGCAGATTCAACCGACCGAAAAATGGCAGAGACAGTGGTCGACCATACCCGGCCGAACATGGCACGGCAGCACCCAGACCATCCGCATTTTTGTTGTAGCCGATGGTGAGACTGCTTATCCTACTGATAGCCAGGTAAGAAGAACGGAGATATTGACGGAAAGACTATGCAGGAAATTCGGTATTCGAGGCGAATCGGTCTATTATCCTGGCAATTGGCAGTAGCAAAAGCATTCCGGCACAACCAGTAGCGTCGCTTTGGCGTCGCAATTCTTGTCCTGATAGAGAGCTGGATGTGTGTCCGTCGGACACACATCCAGCTATTCTGTCGCCGACAGGTGTGCCGAAGGCTGCGGAAACTTAATTCCCTTTCGGTCCTGGCCCTGTGCGCCATGGGCACCATGGAGCTGGCTGTCCGCCGGACCATCGGCCCATGCCTCTGCCCTGAAAGCCCTGGCCCCAGCGGCCCCAGCCTCTGTTCCATCGGCCCGCGCCGCCGCGCCACCTCGGACACCATGGAGCCGGCCCCCTTCCAGCTCGCGCTCGCCAGCGCTGTGCCCACCATCGTGGTCCTTGGCCGCGCCATGGCCGCATTATGTCCGCATCAAACCTGCCGCGACCAGGCCTGACTATACGTCCCGGCGGCTCTGGTGGAGCAGGCTTCTTTACGGCCGCGGGCGGCTCGGCACGCCTTGGGCGGTCAACATCCTTATTCCTCATCGGAGCACGCCTCGGGAGCCAGCCCGGATCCCTTTGCACATCGGGTTGTGCCCGGTCTGGGCGGGCAAGTTTTCTGTCCCGCTCAGCCCTTTGTCGTACACCGGGTCGGGCCCGCTGCGGTTTGTCTTTGTCTACTCCAGCCCGGTCCCTTTCGAGGGCAGCACCTTGTCGCCGATGCCACCCTTGCCTGAGCTGATGTATCCTTCTGATCAACTGGCCCATTTGCTCTCGGTCATTATCACGGTAGGCATCTGTAAGCGCATCCAACCACCTGTTGAACATCTCCGGCCCAGGTCGGGCCACAGCCGCACGAAGGTCGCTCCGCTGGTCGGGCCGCCTCACCTGCCTGGCGGGGCGTTCTGCCTCAAGCTGCCTTGTTTGGCCCTGTCGTCTCTGCCTCATCTGTCCTTGCCGCGGCCCCACTTCGGGATCTTTGGCGTCCTGAGCGGCGACATGATCCGCTGCCAACAGCACAACCGTGGCCATGACAGCCAAAAGGATTCTCTTATACATCTGTTGCCCTTTCAAAAATGGTTGTCATTTCCCCCATGTGCCGGTTTTATATGATTAGACGGCCTTTGACCGCAGACTTATTGCAGCATTCAGGGCAAGTCCGCAGAAATATGGCAAAACGGTCAGCCGGATGGCCTCCCGGCCGGGCAAAGGTGCAGCAGGCCGAAATCCTCTTTGGCTGTCAGGACCACCCATGCCCGCCAGTCCTTTTTGCGGATTCTCACGGGATGAATTGGATGCACATCCTTGAGTTGAACCAAAAAGCCGTACTTGCAGTCTGCCTTGCTCTTCCAGTATTCATCGCTGCCTTTGATCTGCTCATTGTACCGTCTTCTGATCTCACACATTTTTTCCGGCGTTAGGTCTTCGAAATTTTTGATGGCAGCGATGACCGCCGTTGCACAAACCGGGCCGGAGCTCAATTTCAGAAACAGCCTATCGCCCGGCAAAACCCGCTTGAAGGCCCGTGGTCTGGCCTTGCTGAAACGTGATTCGATGGTCTTTTGTCCACTCAGAATTGCCTCCAGGTAAGGCTTCTTCAGGATGACCAAATGATAGTTTGGCATTATCGCTCCTCAGCGGCAGCTATCGGTGCTTTTCGTTCAGCATCGCCGCCAGGGTGCGAATGTGCTCGGGCGTCGTGCCGCAGCACCCACCTACAAGGCGGGCACCGGCGGCGGCCTGCCTTGCCAGTTCCACTCCGGCGCGGTTCACGTCTCGTGCGGACACGCCGACGTTATGCGTCTCGATATAGATGCGATTCATCGTCAGCGTATTGGTGGTCAAAGCGTGGCAGCCACACCGGGCGTACTCTTGATGAATCCCAAGTACGGCTTCGGGGGCATCAAGGTTGTTCCGCCCGCGGGACATCAAGCCGAGCTTATCCAACTCGGTCCCCATCGCCCCGTCGAGCAAGATGACTTCTTGGTTGCTCAGGAACTGTGCGAAATTCACCGGTACAGCCCTTTCTTGCCGGCGCCTATATTCACGCCGAGCTTGGCTAAATCGTCTCTGACCTGTTCAGGATCCTGGAAGAGAATGGTATGCATCCCTAATCGCCGGCCGCCTTTTATGAATTTCGGCTTGTCGTCTATGAAAACTGCCTGCTTAGGCGGACATGTGAGCCTGCTCATAGTGATTTCGTAAAGCCTTATGTCGGGTTTGCTGATACCCTCTGCGCACGAGAACACCAGAACATCGAACATGTCGTAGTCGCGCTCATAAAAAAACCGCATTGCCGGAGCTTCCGTGTTGGACAACAGCGCGGTCCGATAGCCGTTATTGTGCAGTGCGGAAACCATACAAAACATCTCACGCTTCGGCCTGTAGACGGCTCTGAAAGCCTCGCCCCATAGTGACTTTCGTTGCGGCTTCGGCGTGCTTAAGGCACTGCAAATCCTCGTCCAGAATGTATCTTCCTGGATCAATCCATTTTGGAAATCCGTCGCCCACCTGCTATGGGCTTTGACATACTCAGCTTCAGATACCCCCAGAGCGCGGGCGCAGTACTGCATCAGGGCCGGTCGCGGATCTTCAATGAGCACGCCGCCCCAGTCAAATATCACAGACTTCATGGCTTCCACGGCAACAGCCAATTCAATCAGCTCCTGCTTACCTTTTCTCAGGACGATACAATGATTCTGCTTTTCTATCAAGCTCTATGTACATGTGTTTGCCGGTCCGAATGGTCTTTGACGGATGGTTGGAGGCTATCTATAATGAACCGTACTATTGGAGGACAAGAACATGGAACTGGTCTTAATTGCCTTAAGTTTGGCTCTGGTCGCCGTTGTATTGATATTGATGGTCTGGCTCATTAGCGGCCAGTTTGCCAACAGGCGCGATATCGCCGGCCAGGCAGGCGGCATCGCCTTGCTGCAGCAGCAACTGGAAGCGCTAAAGACGGCTCAGGACTCGACCCGCGAGGCCCTTCAAAAGTCCCTGCAAACCGGCCAGGAAAGCCTCAGCCAGAATCTGCAATCCAGCCAGAAGGTGCTCGGCCAGCTCAATACACAAATCGGCGAGCTGCAGGGCACAAACAAGCAGATGATGCAGATTGGAACGGAAGTCAGACGGCTGCAGGACATCCTGAGCTCGCCCAAGATGCGAGGCCAGATGGGCGAATGGTCGCTGCAGAGTCTGCTGGCCAACATCATGCCCCAGGACAGCTATAGGCTGCAGCATGCCTTCAAGGACGGCAAAACAGTTGATGCGCTGCTGCGTTTGTCCGACTTTTGCGTACCGATCGATGCCAAATTCCCCCTGCCGAGCTTCGAAAGAGTTGTGAAAGCCGAAGGCGACGAGCAAAAAGCAGGACTTCGCAAACAGTTTCTCAGAGATGTCACGACCCACATCGACAAGATCGCCGCCGACTATATCAGGCCCGCCGAGGGCACGCTGGACTTCGCTCTCTGTTACATACCCGCGGAAAACGTCTATTACGAAACCATTGTCAAATATGCCGGTGACACGCACGATATTTTGCAGTACGCGCTGGACAAGAGAGTGATACCGGTGTCGCCGAATCTTTTGTACGCATACCTGATGACGGTGGTGATGGGCCTGCACGGCCTGCAGATCGAAAAACAGGCCGCTGAAATCCGCCAGAATCTAAAAAGGCTTAACGCCTCCTTTGCCGATTTCATTTCCAATTGGGACGTACTCGGCAAACATCTGCGAAACGCCTACAGCCAATACGATGAAGGCCAGAAAAAGATCGACCGCTTCGGAATGCAACTGGACCAAATCCAAGGCGAAACGACAGCGGAGGAACAACCATAGATTGACAAAACGTTTTATCGAGATAAACTGGTGACCACCAAGATTGCGTTTTGCGGCTTTGTGTGAAGCAAAACAGAACAAGATTTTATTTGTGCGCTGAAACCTTATCGTGCAGTCTCAATCTCAGATAGTGTAATGAAGAGTGATGTTTTAGCTTTTATCAAGTCTTGCATTGAACGTCGAAGAATACACTGGACGTACCATGTCAATATGCGTTTGAAAGGCAGGTTTATAAGCCGGCAGGCAATTCTATCTTCGGTGGATAGCTATGTAGTAATAGAAGATTACCCAGAAGACAAGTACTTGCCAAGTTACCTTGTGTACGCCAGGTACAAAGACCAGGTCTTTCATATCCAGATAGCCACAGATTTTGACAATGAAATCATAACCATTGTCACCGCCTATAGACCGACCCCCGATAAATGGGAAGAAGATTTGAAAACAAGGAGAAAATCATGATTTGTCATAACTGCGGAGGAAGATTAGACAAGCGAATCACTAATTTGCCGTTCAAAATTAGCGATAATTCCATTGTCATCATCAAAGAACTACCTGTTCTGCAGTGCGTCAATTGCAACGAGTACCTCATTGAAGATGCCGTAATGGAAAAGGTAGATGCCATACTAAATAAGATTGACAGAACGACCGAACTCGAAGTCCTCAGCTACGCTGTGTAAGAAGCCTGGCCGCTTCCGCCGGAAAGTCGACCAGATACAGAGTGAATCCGCCGAAACGACCACCGACCAAACCGGGGCAACAGATAACCCTGGGTGAAACCCAGGGCTAAATAGGCTAAATGGGGCGGGCAGTCGTGGCGAAAACGCTGGGATATATGATTACCTGGACAACGTACGGCACCTGGCTGCAGGGCGATCAGCGAGGGTACGTCAAAGATGGGCGAATTCATCCAAAGAATGAGCGTCTGCTTGACTTCAACAAGCAGCAGCAATTGCAGGACGCCGTCCACCTGTCAAAGTTCCAACAGCAAACAGTGCGAGATGCAATAGTCAAAGAGGGAGAAAGCCGAGGCCACCACATTTATGCGCTGTCTGTCAAGCCGACACATGTGCATGTAGTGATTGAGCGTAACCCGGAACCGATAAGCAAGGTAGTGGCGTATTACAAAAGGGCTGCTCGCCTTGCGCTAAAGGCTGTGGGGCACGAAGGCAAACTCTGGACCAAGGGCTACGACAAAAGATTTTGTTTTGATAGGGCAACTTTGCGCGAGCGGGTGAAGTATGTTGAATCTCATAACCCCGCCTAAAAGGCGGAGCTAAATATTTAGCCCGCATTTCTCACAGCTATAGATTTGGAGGGATTTTTCGTGGCAAGCGGGAACTAAACCCTCACCATTTTCTCTTTGTGTGCAGTTTTGGCCTGCAACAATGTTAGAATCGTGAATAATTCGCCATTGCCGTCATGTATTGGTGTATTTTCGAGCTTGCCGCCTTGAATACGAACAGACAGCGGGCATTGTTGTTAGGTTTTTATTGAAAAAATCGATTGGGTCTGCCTCAACGCAATGGACTCTCAACACCGCAGTGGTATCGGACAGAAAATACGCAGGTTTTCATACACCTGCTTGAAGAGTTGTTGATACGGATAGCTCTCGGACAGTGAGACCCATACTTTGCGAACCGTTACCTTAATCTGAGCACCAATCTTTAACAGTTTCAGCCGAATAGTATCACATCGTGCCTTGGCCAGTTTAGTACCTTTTAAGCCTAACCGCCGCAATGCATTCATCAATGTGTACGCAACCGATGAAAGCCATAAACGCAATTGATTCGCTCGCATTGTCGCGGCGCTGGTGCGGTCGGCAAAGAGGCAAAGTTGCTGCTCCTTAATTCGGTTCTCCATATCTCCTCGAGCACAATATTGTTCCTCATACAATGTTTGGGCGTCAAATGCGTCAGATGAAAGTGATGTGACCACAAATCGTGGATTCTCACCTTTGGCAAGGTACTCTGCTTTGCCCACCACACGGCGAGCTCGACTCCAGCTTTTCAGCGTCTGGTACGCAAAATCCTTGAAGACGCGAGCAGGCTGGTCAGTTTCTTCATAAATCCTTTTGGCCTGACCAATTTGTGCTGCAATTTCTCGTTTGAGACGCTCGTTTTTCGCCAGTCCCACCACGTAACCAACGTTGTTACCTTCGCACCAAAGCATAATATGCTCACGACAAAAATCAGAATCTCCACGAATAGTAATTTTCACATCCGGCCATCTTTGGCGAATCTGGGATACGATGCGAGCCAGCTCTTTAACCGAACCGGCAGAGGCGTCAATATCTGAAGGACGAAGGCGAGCACATAAAAGATGCTCTCCGCAGAATATGTACAGAGGCAAATAACAGTAGTTTCCATAATAGCCGTGAAAGAATCTGCCTAATTGGTGACCATGCACAGGATCATCTGTTGCATCTAAGTCCAGCACTATCGCTGAAGGTGGCTTGTCATATGATTGCAGAAACACATCGGTGAAGAAAACATCGACTGCGTGGTGATTGACGATAACCTTTTTATATCGACTGCGTTTGTTGGCACGCACCGGAGTTAGCTCCAGCCGATTAAGGGTGCTCTTGCCTGCCAGCGGTTTGCCCTTGTCCCGCTTGCGAATACGGTCTTTTCCGGTTGGGTCTTTCTTGCCTACCATAACGGCAAGAAGTGAGTCGTTACGCAGCTGGTCGTGGTCGTTGAGGTCTTCATATCCCAATGCCAGAGCATAAACCCGCTGTGCAATCAATTCTTCTACAGTGTGCTCAGTCAAATCAGGGTTGCGATGGTCAGTAAAACAACCAGCGAATTGTGCAATGATACCGGTGATTCGCTCAACCTGCTGCAGAAGTACCCCACCAGAGTCAGATGAGATAGTGCCGCCGTTAAAATGAGCGACAATTTTACGGGAATTTTCGACTTGAAATTCGAAGGTCTTTTGATTACAGTGTGTTTTCACAATAGTGCTCCTTTTCTCTTGGTTAACTTATTCTTTACAAACCAGTTATACCAGAAAAGGAGCCTTTTTCAATTGATGCTGTGAGAAATGCGGGCTAATGCCGTTCTTTTTTGACAAAGGGGCAATCTTCATGGGGTATTCTCGCGTGCTCTTGCTGCCCGTGTGGGTGCTAACGCCGTGGTTGACGGCTCTTTGCCCCGCTACAGACCTTTTCCGG
>Ga0180434_10003975_pt1 | contig 18314 bp, 16 predicted proteins | sample SS_ome_7_FD_132453 | JGI IMG/M metagenome (GOLD analysis project Ga0180434, IMG submission 132453) | Hypersaline lake sediment archaeal communities from the Salton Sea, California, USA - SS_1_D_2 metaG | ecosystem: Environmental > Aquatic > Non-marine Saline and Alkaline > Hypersaline >...
AACCGCAAAGCTGCTCGCAGCCATCGACGCCGCACAATAAGACGATTACATACGATAGGCATAAAATTGAAAAACATACGCAAATGTCACTGGAATTCCTTGTAGCGTTGTAGTACTAGTTTTATCCCTGACTGTAGCAGCAAACAGGAAGGAGGTAAATCATTATTTATATTTTAAGGGCTGGCCCCCTATGACCCTCTGGGATTTTTTGTTGCATTTGTTATTCCATACACCTTATTTTAGAGAAAAAGGGTTGTGTTATCGCGGCCTGTTATGTTATAATCTACCAGACAAGCTCAACTTCGGAGTGCATCAGGTGTAATCAGGGCGTTGGTCAAATGAATCGTCGTCTATAAGAAGCAGAGCCATGATGTGCGGGGCGAGAAAATTTGGCCGGTTGGGCAAGAAAATTGCCGGCCGGCAAAGCGGATTTTTGGCGGGGCGAGCTAAAAGAAACCTCTCTAACGGCGCAGGATTTACACTCATCGAGCTGTTAGTGGTGATCGCTGTGATCGCGTTATTGCTCGCGCTGCTCATCCCGGCCATGCGCAGCGTAAGAGAGCAAGGCTACCGTGTGGTCTGCCTTAGCAATCTGCGGCAGCTTACATTGGCTTGGAGGGCTTACGCCACCCAATACGATGGTAAGATCGTCTGGGGGGAGCCCGCCGCGAGGAGCGGGTCTACCACGGCCGTAATTCAAGAAGGCTGGCTTGGGAAAGCCTTTTTGTTCGCTAAGAGCCGGTCCGAATTGATCGCTGATCCTAATAAAGGCGCGCTTTGGTCCTGGATTAAGGATATCGATGTCTATCGCTGCCCCAAGGGCCGAAAGGGTCATGCGGCCACATACGCAACGTTCGTCGCCGCTAACGGCAAGCTCGTAGAAGGAACGTATATAAAGTACAAAAGTGGTGTGCAAGAGACGGTGGGATTCGGTAAACACGTCGGCAGCACTGTGCTCCGCCTCAAGAGTTTGACGGACATTGTCAGCCCGGGAGCGGGCCAGCGCGCAGTCTTTATAGATATGGGACAGACGCCGGTGGGTAATGACTTCTACGTTCATTATCTTTATCCCAGATGGAGAGTGCACAGTGCTCCGCCGATACGCCACGGTGACGGGACAACACTCTCGATGGCCGACGGCCACGCCGAGTATTGGAGATGGAAAGGCCGGGAGACCATACAAATACCTCGCAAGCTGATACCTTCTTTTAATAACTTGTTCAATGAGGTGCTCGCAGGGGTGGACTACGAGCCGCAGACTGAGGACGGATTGTACGACCTGCAAAGGCTGCAAAAGGCAACCTGGGGCAGATTAGGATATTAGTTGGAGGGTGTACCATAGCAGAGAAAATGCTGTGGCCGGCGGGATATTGACTCGCCAAAGCGAGTGAGCGAGAAAAAGTAGCTAAGTTCTCGGCGCTGAAGGACTGCGCTTGCTAAGGTGGATGCGAATGTATCGGGGGGGAGTATTAGGGTCAACCCTTAAGAACTAAGAACTTTCTTGCCAAGGAATAGCATCTGGCGAGGGATTAGGGGTCAGACCTTAAGTTATAATTTAACTCAATAGTGAAGCAAATCTCTTCTCAAGTTTCGCTACAATTTTCCGCAGGTCTTTGTTTTTTGTTGCCTGTTCACGCAGTTTTTTCAGTTGTAGAGACACGGCCACACCACTGCAACCGCCCATAATCTCCGCCGCCTCGCGTTGGGTGCTGCCGGCATACCGGCATAGTGCATAGGCAACTAACGGACGAGCCATGAGGCAAACCGTGCCACAAATCAGACTGGATGCCAAGTGTTATTTTATAACTTAAGGTCTGACCCCGATGCACCGACCCCGATGCACCCCCGATGCACCCAGATGCACCCACCGACCCCGATGCACCGACCCCGATGCACCGACCTTAAGGTCTGACCCCGATGCACCGCGATGCACCGGATATTATCCGGAAAAACCTCTATTTCCTTTTAAGGAGCAGCACTCGGCAGAGTGAGCCGGATGTCGTCGAAGTACATCTTGCCTGCACCGCCCGGTGCCGTCAGGTTGCCTCTGGTCCCAAGGCCGATGATAATCTTGTCGACGTCGGTAAGATTTATGCCCTGGTCGGCAAAAGCCTGCAGGGGGATAATCCACTGGGTCCAGGCGGTGGTCTGAGCCGCCGCCGGATCATCGTGTGCTATCACTACGGGTGTTCCTGTGCTGTTTGCTGCTGCTACATATAATGTCTCGGCGGCGTTGCTCGAAACCCCGCGGAACCAAAGCGATAGATCGCTAACGCCTCCTTCGGTCCAGTCACGTGCGTCGCTCAAAGCGAACTCGACTTCCGAATACATCGAGAAGCCCTGCTTATTGTTGTTATAGGCCATCGGCATTGATTTTGTGCCGCCGTGGACTATGAATTCTTCGCAATAAGAATTTGTAGTCTCGTCGCCTACAGCGGCTCCTGTTCCGTTGCCGGCGAAATATGGCTGGGAACCCGGTATGCCATAACCGAGCCCGTCATGCCATGAGTACCATATCTGGTTATCGCCTGCATCGTAATCCTCAAAATCATCGATTAAAATGAAATCGGCAGTTGTGAAGCTCCAGACATTACCTATCCATGGGCTATTGGAGTTGAGACTATTAATCCCATCGACACGCCAGTAGTAAGTCGTATTCCAGTCGAGCTTGCCGGGATCAAGGCTCTCGGAACCGAGCGGTTTGTTGCCCTTGTACTCTGGCGAACTTTTTGTGGCGCTGCGTACGGTATCTTTATCCATTCCGAAGTATATATCGTGAGATGCGGCACTGTCTCCGGGCGTCCAGTTAAGAGTGGTCGTCATCTTCACGTCGTTAGCGCTGTTTAGCGGCTTGAGGCTCGCGGCGGCGCCGGGAGTCGAAAAGCTCCAGACTTCGCCTTTATACGTGTTTACAATATCGAACTCATCGACGCGCCAGTAATAAACCTTCTCCATTTCGAGCGTGTCGGGACTATAAGTTGTCGGTCCCCTCGGAGCGCCTCCGACGGCATCATTTACATCGTTGAAATTGTCGCCGATGTATATAGTGTGCAATTTAGCGCCGAAACCCGCCGTCCAGCTAAGCACCGAGTTCGGATCTACGAATTCAGTACCGTCCGCCGGATTAGGACCAAAAGCGGTCCTGGGTGGAATTACAAAGCTCCAGACATTGCCCTTATGCATCGTTACGCCGTCGGCCTCGACTTCATCGACTCGCCAATAGTATGTGTTGCCCGGAACAAGACCATCCGGGAAAGGAGATGCGGGAAAGCCGACAATTAACATTGTGTTTGGCTGATTGCCCCAGAAAGAATCTCCGGTGCCGTTGCTGACATCGTCAAAATTTTGGCCTACATAGACATCGTGTGAGGCGGCGGTCTCTCCGGCCAGCCAGCTAAGTGTCCCCCATGTATCACTCAAAAAAGAGCCGTTTGGAGGATCGGGCTTAAATGCCTTTTTACTCGAATATTCGACATATATCGATGCACTCCCTGCCGCTGCACTTCGAATGCTGCTGGAGGGGTTGTCGGGATCGTCTCCTATGATAATGGTAATCGAATTGCCGCTGACCCAGCCGTCCTGGTTTACTAACTCCTCTATCACATTGGAGATATCCGAGGTTCTCGATGCGAGATTGGCTTGGCCGCTGGTCCAATCCGGTATATTGCTCCACTTAGCCAAAGCAGACGTTCTGGGGGCTGATGAAATCATATAAGTTGTAGCAAACCCGGAGCTGCCGGGATTCGGCTCTTTCTGGCCCCAGATTACAAGATTAACGGTATCGCCGACTAATTTTTCGTTATCTGCAGTGAATTGGATATATGCGTTTTCTATGGTTACGCCGGTGGGAATTTCGACGTTTTGAAAGTGAATACCTGCCAATTGGAGGTCGCTGGGAGGATTTCCTTCATCTTCATAGGGCATCTCAATATCGGAACTTCCCGTGTCTATGTCCCCCTCATCGAGATGCTCTTCGGCATCTTCACCGCCGTCTGTAATGCTGCTCTCCCATGTGAACGCTCCGTAAGCCGCATTTGTGCCGGCCAGAGACAGCAATAAAATAAATAAAGATGACAAAACTAATTGCCTGTACATGATAGTTCTCCTTCAGAAATCTAATTAGGTTACAATAATGGAGATGGTTACCCATTAATCGCTGGTGGATATTATATATCCGGCTGTAATATGCCATGCCACCTCCTTATACTCTATATGTACCAAATTAACCATCCTTACGTCAAGGTAATTCTATAAGAAATCGGGCATATTATCAATACAAACGATTTTTATACTGTGGACAGAGGTCAAAAATAGCGCAGGTAGCCTCTGGGGTTGAATATGGGGTATCCCGACGGGATTTATCTCGAATAGGGCTGTAGTTATCGACGAAGAAGGCGTTACTCTGATATCCAGCATCGAGATTCTGTTATACTTCTATACTTCATATTTTATAAAGTTCATAATCAGCCGGATTTTCAGCTTTTTTAGCCCAAAACTGCGAAGCAAGCGTTGAGTGTCGTCAATAGACAATAGAAAAGAGTCAATTCAAGGCAGCCTGTCAACTTGGCGTGAAAAGGGCGATATCAATGCCAAAAATGGCATCCTCTTTGCTTGCGGGAAAGAGATGAGCGATGTTCGAATGTGTTTTTTGCACCGCGCAAATAATTGTCAATAAGATACTTATTGCAAAATAGCTGAAATGAAGATATTTCTGTTTTAAAGCTGGTATATCGTTTGCACATCTTGTATGAATTGTATCGGCAGATGCAGTTTAAAACCGGGTACGCCGGATACAATAGCTATGTAAGTAGCGCATTAGCAAAGGATTAACGATTGAATCTTTTACAAAACGGACAATTAATGGAGGCAAGTAATTATGGCAGTTAAAGAATTGGCATTTGAAACTGAAGCGCGAGCGGGTCTTTTGGCCGGCGTTGAAAAGCTCGCAGCAGCCGTCAAGCCAACACTTGGCCCGCGAGGGCGAAACGCCGTCATCGATAAAAGCTGGGGCGGCCCGACAGTAACCAAGGATGGTGTAACCGTTGCCGAGGAGATTGACTTTATCGATAAAAACGAGAATCTCGGCGCCAAATTGGTCAAGGAAGCCGCAAGCAAAACTTCGAAAATCGCCGGCGACGGTACCACAACCGCCACGGTTCTGACCGAAGCACTGTTCAAAGAAGCCTACAAAAATCTCGCGGCGGGCGCAGATGCCATGGCGCTGAATCGCGGTATGCAGAAAGCCGCCGAAGTCGTAACAAAGAAACTCAAATCTTTGTCAAAACCTATCGACATTACCAAAGCCAACGATATCATCAATATCGCTTCGGTTTCTGCCAATAATGACGTGGGAATCGGCAAGATTATGGCGGAAGCTTTCCAGCGGGTCGGCAAAGACGGCGTTATCACCGTCGAAGAGGGCAAGAGCTTCGAGACAACGGTAGAGTTCGTAGAAGGTATGCAGTTCGACCGCGGCTATCTTTCGCCGCATTTCGCTACGGATACCGAGAATATGGTCTGCGAGCTGTCAAAACCTTATATTCTTGTTTATGAGGAAAAAATCAGCAATGTGGCCAAGCTCGTGCCGCTGCTCGAGAAGGTAGCAAAGGCCAAGAAGCCGCTGCTGATTATTGCCGAAGATGTTGAGAGCGAAGCGTTGGCGACTTTGGTTGTCAATAAGCTCAAAGGCATCCTGGAGGTAGCGGCCGTGAAAGCTCCCGGCTACGGTGATCGCAGAAAGGCAATGCTGCAGGATATCGCAGTCCTGACAGGTGCAGAGCCCATTTACAAAGACCTCGGAATCGAGATGGAAAATATCAGCATAAAACAGCTCGGCCAGGCCAAAAAGGTGACTATCGACAACGACAACACAATCATCGTCGAAGGAGTGGGAAGCCAGGAAGCCATCAGCGGCAGAATTAAGCAAATCAAAGACGAAATTGAAATTACGACCAGTGATTATGATCGCGAGAAACTCCAGGAACGGTTGGCCAAACTCACCGGTGGAGTCGCACAAATCAATGTCGGAGCGGCAACAGAAGCGGAAATGAAAGAAAGAAAAGCCCGAATCGAAGACGCCCTGCACGCTACAAGGGCGGCTATTGAAGAGGGAATCGTGCCGGGCGGTGGTGTAGCTTTGATTCGCTGCATTGATGCCGTCAAGAAGCTGAAACTCAAAGGCGACGAACAAACCGGTGCTGATATCCTGACAAAAGCACTTTCAACACCCTGTTACAGTATCGCATATAACGCCGGATCGACTCCGAATCTCGTGGTCAACAAAGTGTCGGAAGGCAAAGGCGGCTTCGGCTACAACGCCAACATGGACAAATATGAAGACCTGCTGGAAGCCGGCATTCTTGATCCGGCAAAGGTTACCCGCATTGCCCTTCAGAACGCCGTGAGTATAGCCGGGCTGCTTTTGACGACTGATTGCCTTGTTACCGAAAAACCGTCAGATACGCCGGAAATGCCGGCCGGTGGTCCCGGAGGTCCGGGTATGGGCGGTATGGGCGGAATGGGCGGCATGGGCGGCATGGGAGGTATGGGCGGCATGATGTAAGCCGTCGAGAAATGAGAACCATTTCAATGCTGTCCTGCGCTAAACCGATTTGCCGAACGGAAAAACGTTAATTAGAAAAAGGATGCGAAAATGAAAGGAAAGACAATCCGGTCACGTTACAGTGCTGGAATCATCAGTCGCCAGATATATCCGGCAATCATAGTCGCAGTGATGTTCGTACTTTTGATAGCTGGCTGCCGGCAGGAAGGAAGAAACATTTCTGTTCTCGGTAATCCCGGTGGAAAAAAAGCTCCGAGCAAGGATAGCCGCATGGAGTGGTGGAAAGAAGCCAGATTCGGTATGTTCATCCATTGGGGTCTTTATGCCGTGCCGGCCGGCGAGTGGAAAGGAGAGAAAGTTCCTGGTATCGGCGAATGGATTATGGAGCGGGCTAAAATACCCGTTTCGGAATATGAGCCGCTCACTGAGCAGTTCAATCCCGTCAAGTTCGACGCCGAGCAGTGGGTACAAATCGCCAAAAATGCGGGGATGAAGTACATCGTCATTACCAGCAAACATCACGACGGCTTTTGCCTGTGGGATACGAAATATACCGATTATGATGTGATCGATGCCACACCGTTTAAGCGTGATATCCTTGCGGAGCTGGCCGAGGAATGCAAAAAGCAGGGCATCAAACTTTGCTTCTATCACTCGATAATGGACTGGCACCATCCCGATGCGCAGGCGCCTTTTTATCCGAAATATAACGACACGAGCAAATCCAATCCGAATTTTGACAGGTATGTCGAGTACTATCTAAAGGGCCAGCTTAAAGAATTGGTACAGAATTATGGGCCGCTTGGAATAATGTGGTTCGACGGCGAATGGGTCAAAGACTGGACCCGGGAGATGGGCTGGGACATGTTTGAGTATTGCCTTAGCCTCCAGCCGGATATTATTGTCAACAACCGGGTTGGCAACGGCCGGCAGGGAATGCGCGGTCTCAGCAAGAGCGACGAATTCGCCGGCGACTACGGGACTCCCGAACAGGAGATACCCGCGACCGGTTTGCCGGGCGTTGAGTGGGAAACCTGCATGACCATGAACAACACGTGGGGATACAAGTCCTACGACAATAATTGGAAGTCGCGCGAGGATTTGCTGCATAAGCTGGTTGATATTGCCAGCAAGGGCGGTAACTTTCTGCTGAACGTCGGACCTACAGCCGAGGGTCTTATTCCCAGTCCCAGCGTCGAGCGTTTGGCCGCTATCGGTGAATGGATGAAGGTCAACAGCGAGAGCATCTACGGAACTACGGCCAGCCCGCTCGGTGAGGTACCATGGGGCCGATGTACTGCGAAGCCCGGCAAGCTGTATTTGCACGTTTTCGATTGGCCGACAAACGGCAAGCTCGAAGTAACCGGCCTTAAAAACAAGGTCAAAAGGGCTTATCTGCTGGCTGATAAGAAACGATCTGGGCTGCTTGTGACGCGTGAAAGTATGGAAAAGATTATTATTACGGTGCCGTCCAAAGCGGCGGACCCGTTTAATACAGTTATCGTTCTTCAAATCAATAAATGATCAATAAATGGAAATGAAAAGATTAAGGAGTGAGTTATGAATCTTAAACCTCTGGATGATAGAATTGTAATCAAGCAGTCGGAAGCCGAAGAGAAGACCGCCGGCGGGATTATTCTGCCGGATGCAGCTCAGGAAAAACCGCAGATCGGCAAAGTCGTCGCTATCGGTCCGGGCAAACTGCTCGACGACGGCAAGCGAGCCAAAATGTCGGTGAAGAAAAACGACGAAGTGGTATACGCAAAATATATCGGCAGCGACATCGAGATAAACAGGGAAAAATATGTCATTCTCAGAGAAAGTGACGTTCTGGGAATTGTTGAAAAATAAAAATTCAGTTAGAATCGGATGCACAAAGGACAGGGCAAAACGATAATAGCCAATAATTGATAAGAGGAAGATAAAATGGCAAAACAATTAATGTTTAACGATACGGCACGAGCAGAGCTCAAAGACGGCCTGTCGCAGTTAGCTGAAGCGGTCAAGGTTACACTCGGACCGACCGGCAAGAATGTTATCCTGCAGAAAAGCTGGGGCTCTCCGAAGGTGACGAAGGATGGTGTTTCCGTCAGTAAAGAAATCGATCTACCTGAACCTTTCAAGAACATGGGCGCAAAAATGGTCAACGAGGTCGCCAGCAAGACCTCCGACGTCGTCGGGGACGGGACTACAACTTCAACCGTTCTGGCCGAAGCAATCTACAAAGGCGGCTTGAAACACGTCACCGCCGGCTCGAACCCGATGGCTATTCAGCGCGGAATCACCAAAGCGGCGGAAGTGGCATCTAATTACATCCAGTCGGTAAGCGTTCCTGTAAAAGGACACGACGACATAGCAAAGGTTGCGACGATCAGTGCGAACAACGACTCCGAAGTCGGACAAAAGCTGGCTGAAGCCATGGACGCGGTCGGCAGGGAAGGAGTTATCGAGGTCGAAGAGGGCAAGGGCATGGAGACCGAGCTGCACGTCGTCGAAGGTATGCAGTTCGAGAAAGGGTATTTGTCACCCTACTTTATGACCAACGCCGATACGCTCGAAGCGGTTCTCGAAGATGCTTATATTCTGCTGCAGGAAAAGAAAATATCGAACGTCCGCGAGCTTATCCCGCTGCTTGAGAAGGTCGCACAGGTGGGCAAGCCGCTGTTAATTATTGCAGAAGACGTCGAGGGCGAGGCATTGGCTGCCCTTGTTATTAACCGTCTGCAGGGTATATTAAGGGTCTGCGCGGTAAAGGCTCCGGGCTTCGGCGACCGCAGGAAAGCGATGCTTGCTGATATCGGCGTCTCGACCGGCGGGCAGGTTATCACCGAAGATTTGGGCATTAAGCTCGAAAGCGTCGAACTGTCGCAGTTGGGACAGGCGAAGAAAATCGTCGTGGACAAGGAAGCGACTACGATTATCGAAGGGGCCGGCAAGAAAAAAGACATTACCGCCCGCTGTGACCAAATTCGTAATCAGATCGAAAAGACAACCAGTGATTACGACCGCGAAAAATTGCAGGAGCGCCTTGCAAAGCTTACGGGCGGCGTTGCCGTTATCAAGGCCGGCGCTGCAACCGAAGCGGAAATGAAGGAACGCAAGGATTTGCTGGACGATGCGCTGCACGCCACGAGAGCAGCAGCCGAGCAGGGAGTTATCGCAGGCGGCGGCGTCGTTTTCCTGCGTGCGATTGCCGACGTGGAAAAGGCCAGAACCAAAGCCAGGGGCGATGAGAAAATCGGCTTTGACATTGTTATAGAAGCTCTTAAATCACCCACAATGCAAATCGTTGAAAACTGCGGTGAAAAGGGCGATGTAATTGTCGCTCAACTTCTGGAAAAAGGCTTGAAAATCGGTTATGATGCCAATACCGGCCAGTTCGTCGACATGTTCAAGGCCGGAATTATCGATCCTGCGAAGGTCGCTCGAACGGCACTGGAAATGGCCGCCTCGGTGGCTGGGCTGATGCTGACGACGAATGTGCTGGTTACGGAGTTGAAAGACGAGGACAAGGACGAAGAGCCAATAGCCGGATCAGTAAGATAATGTGCTGTGTTCTGCGACTAAAATGTTAGCGTCTTTTTGAGACAAGCTTAATGGCTAAAGGTGTAGACAATTTCAAAGACCTGAAAATCTGGCAAGTTGCAATCGAACTTGTGAAAAAAGTTTACCTGGCCAGTTCAGATTTACCTAAAGAAGAAATGTACGGCTTGAAATCTCAAATGAGAAGCTCAGCTATTTCTATACCATCAAATGTCGCAGAAGGATTTCGACGCCAGCATAATAACGAGTTCAAGCAATTTCTATATATCTCTCGGTAGTTGCGCGGAACTCGAAACCCAAACGATTATTGCAGAAGAATTGGGATACATTGATAAAGGTAAAACATCTAAGTTATTCGAAGATTTGGATCATATCTGCAGGATGACGTCAAATCTTCTAAAAACGCTTTAACGCAGAACACAGTACGCAGTACGCAGAACGAAATTATGGCCAAACGGGATTATTATGAGGTGTTGGGCGTAGGCAAGACGGCTTCCGCCGATGATATTAAGCGCGCTTACCGGCGTATGGCGATGAAGTATCATCCCGATAAGAATCCGGATGATAAAGAAGCCGAAGCTAAATTCAAAGAATGCGCCGAGGCCTACGAAGTCTTAAGCAACGCCAACAAGCGTCAGAGCTACGACCAGTTCGGACACGAAGGTCTTCGGGGTTCCGGCATGCATGACTTTTCACGGATGAACGTCGAAGATATCTTCAGCATGTTTGGATTCGAAGATTTCTTCGGCGGTATCTTCGGTGGCGGCCGGGGCCGACGCCCGGGCCGCCGGGCCGGGCCGACGCGCGGGTACGACCTGGAGACTACAGTCGAATTAACTTTGAACGATATCGCAAAAGGTACTGAGAAAACCATCGAATTCACCCGGCAGGATTCATGCAGTGAATGCGGTGGCACCGGTAGCGCAAAGGGAAGCTCGCCGGGCCGATGTCCAACCTGTAAGGGGACCGGCCAGGTCGCGAGGGGCGGCGGCTTTTTCCAGATGGTCTCGACCTGCCGGCAATGCGGCGGCAGCGGGCAGATTATTACCAATCCCTGCAAGAAATGTAAAGGCGCCGGCAGGGTGCCGAAGAAGCGAACCGTAAATATCAAAATTCCGCCCGGCGTTCACGAGGGGCAAGGTATAAGAGTAACAAGTGAAGGCGAGCCCGGCCGAAGTGGTGGACCGAGAGGCGATTTGTACTGCTATGTCAGAGTAAAACCGCACAAGTTCCTGCAACGCGACGGCAATGACCTGGTCGCCGTGGTCCCGATCAGCTTTACCCAGGCTGCTCTGGGAACAACCATTGACGTGCCGAGCATCAATGGGACAAAGGGTTTGAAAATTCCGCCCGGGAGTCAGTACGGCAGCATTTTCAGGATAAAGGGCCAGGGTCTGCCGGACATGCGAACGCATCGAACCGGCGACCAGCTTGTACAGATTACAGTCGAGACACCAACGAGGCTGAATAAGGATCAACAGGAACTTCTTCGAGAATTCGCTAAAACCGAGAATAAACGCGTCTCTCCGAAATCAGTAGGCTTCTTCGAGACGCTGAAAAAACATTTTAGTAATCACTGATGAAGCGAAGAAAAGAAAAATCGAAGGCTGAAGATTTGCATTCTGCGGATCAAGAGGAGTTTAAGGTACAGGAAAACGAATTGAAAGAGAAGCCCGACACAATAGAGTCTCTGCGAGCGGAGAAGGATGAGCTTTTTGCGAAGCTCCAGCGTGTAAGCGCCGACTATGCTAATTTCCAAAAGCGGGTGCCCAAACAAATTACCGACACGATCGGCTACGAAAAAGAAAGAATCATAAGAACGCTCCTGCCGGCACTGGATAACTTCGAGCATACGCTGCAAAATGCACACTCGGCGGAGAATGTTGACGTGCTCGTCAAGGGCATCCGGATTATCTACGACCAACTGCTCGACATCTTGAAATCCCATAACGTCGAGCAGGTAAAGGCATTGGGCGAGAAATTCGATCCGGCGATGCACCAGGCGATGGCACAGCAGAGCGATCCTGAAAAAGAAGAAGACACAGTGCTGGAAGAATTCCAAAAGGGATATAAGCTTAACGGCCGGGTCATTCGGCCAAGCAGGGTGATTGTCAATAAGTTGCCGGAAGAAAAACCGGGTGATGGGAAGGAAGGCCAGCCGCCGGAGCAGCCTGAAGATGAGAATGATGCGGCTGGCGAGTGTGGAAGTAGAGATCCGGAGTAATTGCTATGCCGACGTACGAGTATATATGTGATAATTGTCAACACGAGTTCGAGCAATTCCAGAGCATAAAAGCCAGGCCAATTCGTAAATGCCCGAAGTGCGGCAAGCTCAGCGTCCAGCGGCTAATCGGCGCCGGGTCCGGCGTAATTTTCAAAGGCTCCGGGTTCTATCAAACCGACTACAGAAGCGAAGGCTACAAAAAAGCCGCCGAAAGCGAGAAAAAGGACAGCACGTCTAAAGATACCAAAGATAAGAAAACCGAAACCAAAGCAAAAGATACAAAATCAACTGAAAAATCAAAATCCACAACAAAAGACAAAAAGAAGTCAGCATAAAATTATCATCGCCAAACCGTCTTCGTCTGAGAAAGTAATATTTACGGACAGAGGGGCAGAGTAATAATCATGCCCCTTTCTGCCATCGACTTTAGCTTAAACTGGCTTGGAAGCCCATATATCGACAAGTTATTTAGTTTCTGACTAAATTTTCTTCAGCACATAATAAAAGGGTTTCATATAGCGAATTGTATAATCGCCGCTTTTCCATTCATAGAACATGTAGGTCGAACCTTCGATATCTTTAAGGATGTATTTAGCAGCGGTTTTATTACCCAAATGGAATACAAGCCCTTTTGTCCATGTCCTCCAGGGCTTAAATGTTTTGCCATTCGGCTTGAAGATAAGCCCTTTGAGATATAGATCTCCTTTCCATTGTTTCTCGCCGGCCTTGAACTGTTCCATCTCGCGGACAAAATCTACACTCTTCCAGGTTCCTATGAGTTGGGGGTCATTAACGAAGGGGTAATCGATTTTGTCGACGATACGACCCTCCTCGTTGATGGTACTGGTCGGAGGAATGTCTGCTTTTTTACCGTACTTTGGCTCGTATTTTAAGCTTTCAATTGAGACTTTCTTCAGAACATAATAAAATGGTTTCATATAGCGAATTGTATAATCACCGCTTTTCCACTCGTAGAACATATAAGATGAACCATCTATTTCTCTGATGATATATTTGCTTGCGGTATCATCATCAATTACTAAACCTTTTGTCCATGTATGGCCACTGCAGGGCATAGTACCACCTTCTTCGAAAATAAGATGATTGAGGTGAAGGTTACCTCTCCAGTTTTTCTCGGCGGGATTGAACTGATTTATCTCACGAACAAAATCTACACTTTTCCATCCCCCGATAACTTTCGGGTCATTAACGAATGGATAATCGGTCTTGTCAACGATACGACCCTGCTCGTTTATTGTACTTGTCGGAGGGATATTTGCTTTTTTGTATCCTTCCGAGCCCGGGATGGGTACGACATTGATCTCCATAACCGTTCTATCCTGCTTGTTAATTTCAAACACGAGGCCTTCATCCTTGTAAGAGAGAAAATCTTTCCATTCGGTTTCTTCAACTGTATAGTCGTCATCGAAGGCTTGCTTAATTTTCTTCTCCGAATCACCGACTCCCAATCCGTTGGGGAATTTGTACGAAGGGCTTAGGGCAGTAATCCCTGTGACCGAATCGCCGGTCATCCCGAATGAAACGTCACCGTAGTGCATAAAATAATTTTTCGGAAGTTTGTCGAGAGTGTACATTTTATCTCCGTAGAAAATCGCCTTTGGTTCTCCCAACCGTTTCAATAGATCATCTTTACTTATGCCAAACGTGTAGTCACCGACTCTCACGCCGGGCACGATTGTCTTGGTCTCGGCAGCTTCGGCCATGGAACTTCTGCCCATCGGCAGTAATACCGCACCGAAAACAACAATTGCGATTAGTCCGAGACATCCGAGTTTTGAATTTTTTGGTACAGGTCTGGTTAACATGTGATTAATTCTCCTTTCTAAAGCCTTTTTCGATTCTACTACACCGATAATACTTAAACCAAAATTCGGCCTCCAAAACGCCATTTCCGCTATATCAATCAGCATATTGCTGTAATTTTTCGTTTCCTGACTGAGCGTAACCAGCACCATTTCGTCAACCGCCTGCTCTCTTGCCTTGCGAACCATCGCGTTTGCTATCCATACGAGCGGGTTGTAGAAATACACAATCTGCAACAGAGTCTGCAGCAGGTTTACCCAGGCATCGCCCCGTTTGACGTGAGCAAGTTCGTGAATCAAAACGGCCTTTAGTTTATCTTGCGAGAGCTTTTTAAGAAGAGCAGCCGGCACTAAAATGACCGGCTTAAATAATCCGCAGACGGCGGGGCTGAGCTTGTCGGCAGTTAATCTCAATTCGATATCCCTGCTGATGCCAATCCGGCGGCGACATTCATCCAGCAGCTCAAGCGATCGCTCATTCGCAGGTCTGCTGTTTGAAATCAGCCTTCTGACATAATAAAACCGCCGAACGACTAATACTGAAAGAACTAACATTCCCAACACCCAGCCTGAAAATATCAGGCCCTGCCAGCTAATAGATTCAAGCTTGATTCCTGCCGGCACTGTTTTATTTGCAGCAAGCGTCTCTAAGCTATACCATTGTGGTACATCGATAATCATCGGCGCGGCCTCTTGAGTTTGCGGTATGAACTTCGCTATCGAAGCTCCACTTGGAAAATAATCTCCCAGCCAGTATCCGATTCCTGTAGGTAATGTGAAAGAAGCCGGCAGAACGAGTTTTACCACCAGCAGCATCCACAGACAATATCGAAACACCGCCCGCACGCGCTTTCGCAGGGTAAAGTCGAGAATCAGCAACAAGATAATCAGCAGACTTACCTGGATAAATACGCCCGACGCATAATCCCAAAATCCCTGGCCGATAGTGTTCAAACCTATAATAAATATGTTAATTACCCGGTTCATTTTGTTGACCTCCCAAAATATTTCCGGTCTTATTTACGATTAGTCTTTTTCGATTCCTTCGTTTTTACGAGTTTGCGAAGTTGGGCAGCTTCTTCTTTTGAGAGGCCTTCGTGTTCAATCAGAAACTGCATCATAGGCGTCAAGGCTCCGTCAAACGCGCGCTTGAGCATCTTGCGAAATTCGCCCCGCTTAGCGTCTACTTCACTTATACAGGATCTGAAAAGCTGCAGGTTGCGGATTCTTTCGATTTGAAGAAAGCCTTTGTCGACCATCCTGTCCATTGTGGTCTTAACCGTGCTGTAAGCACGCTCTTTGGTCATTGCCATTATCTCTTGAACAGTGCCCGCCGTACAGGGCTCCTTCTCCCAGACTACTTTCATGATATCCCATTCGGCTTCGGTGAGTTCTACTGTTTTGATTTCAGGATCTTTTCTTGTGGTTTTTCTCGTCTTTGGCATATCTCTGTCTCCTTATTCTATTACCTTAGAATATATTCGACATATGTCGTATCTGTCAATAAAAAAATTCAGAGTTTTTTCAATATATTTTTGAAAACCTGCTTTAAGATATGGAAAACGCACAAAAACGATGTAAATAATTTTGAAAAAGGCAACACACTTACTTTATTAATTTGGCGATTTGTCTGAATTTGGGATGTTCGGCGGTCTTCAGAAGCTCGAAAATAGCCATCTCGGTGCAACTAATTTTGGCTCCTTCAGCAGCCAATCGATTTAGTGCGATCTGTTTATTTTCCGGGGTTCTCGAAGAGACGGCGTCTGCTATGATATTGACGTTGAAATCCTGCCGGAGCAGATCGATGGCTGTTTGGTAGATGCAGACGTGCGTTTCGATGCCGCACAGCAGGATTTGATTTCGTGCCGAATCTTTGAGCCTGGCGTTGAACTTCTCGGCGCCGCAGCAACTGAAAGCTGACTTGTTAATCGGCTTAACATCGGTAAGGAGCTGTGCTATCTCTGTAACCGTCGGCCCGAGAGCATCGGGACACTGCTGGCACCATAGTATTGGAATCTCAAGGATATTGGCTACCTGGACGAGGATTTGAATGTTCTTAAATAAGGCTTCCCTGCCGTGCATCAACTGCGCCAGCTTGCCCTGGACGTCAACGACCGTCAGACAGCACTGTTGTATATCAAGCATCCTTACCAATCTAATATTATCGTCAGACGAACTTTTTGCTTTTCTTGTTCCTGATCCGCCGGTTTTTTAACTGCCTTTTGGTTGCTGGTCAGGACCGGCTTTAATATCCGCCAATGCTGAGTAAGGCTTGAGTCTCCGGCTTCGATGGCGACTCGAATTTCCTTGTCCGGCAAATGCTCGGCCATATTGTTCAAAACGGCGAAATCCTTTGCCAGCTCGATACGTCGTTCGGAACTCTCCTGGCCGGCAATCTCCGCTATTTGCCTGGTCGTAACAGCTTCAACTACCGTCTGATTGCCGAAGGTTTCCGTATCAACGAATAACGTTGCAGAATCGAGCTCGGTCCATATATCATCGAGATCGGCTAAAAGTGCGCGCAAGCCTTCTCTGGAGCAACTGACCGAAAAGATACGTCGAGATCGCGGGCGTTCGGGACGGATGGAAGCGGACAGGCCATTATCGTCAATCGCGCTTTTGATAAAAGCATCCACAGCATTCAGCGAGCTTGTCTTCAGTTCAAGCCTGCCGCTGAATCCCGATGCAGCGACCATACTTGCTACGGGTCTTTCCGGAGCTTTCTGTAGAGGTACAATTCTGTGAAGCACCGCCGAGATGACGGCTGCCAGTGCAATCATGGCAGCGGCGGCTAAAACCTTGCGAAGGCGCACATATTTCTTTCCGGCCTGCTGTTCATAAGCCGGCTGCTTTTCGCTCGGCAGTGAACTGCCTGCAAGCGAAGCTCTGACGCCCTCCAAAACACTGGCCGGTGCTTCGGCACAAGGCATGGAACCGACCAAAACCTGGCATTTTTGTAATTGTCGCAGGCGTTGTGCTATTTTCGTATCCTGGTCGATAAGGCGTTCAACTTCAGCCTGCCGCTCAGCCGTTAACTCATCGTCAATATAACTATTAAGCAATTCGTCAATACGCTCGTTAGAAGCGTTTGTGTTCATATCCGGATTTTCTTTCATCGCAAAATGGCCTCCAAAATATCTCTCATCTTGCTCCTGGCTCGACTCAGCCTGCTCCTTACGGTTCCTAACTCAATGTCCAGAACTTCTGCAATCCGGGCATAACTCATCCCTTCAATGTCCCGTAAAACAATTACGGCTCTATGTGCTTCGTCCAGTCCCATCAGGGTTCTGGCCATTATTCTGTACAACTCCTTGTTTTGTACTTCGGCCGCGGGATCCGGCGAGCTGTCATCGCTGAGAAAATTTTTCAATACCTGTTTAACCTGGTCGTCGCCTTGTTGCTTCTGCTCGGCATCAAGCGATTTAAATGCCAGCTTCGAATTCCTTTGGCAGTAATTCAAAGTCAGATTGACGGCTATCCTGAATGTCCAGGTATACAAGCCGCTTCTGCCCTCGAACTTATCCAGATTCTCTATTACTTTGACAAACGTTTCCTGAGTTAGTTCCGCAGCATCGTCGGGATCTGCGCATATTTTCAGAATAACGTTGTAAATGCGATTCTGATACTTGAGCACAAGCTGCTCCATAGCGGCAGAATCGCCGTTTCGGTACTGTTCAATCAATACGGCATCGTTAATATTAACACGCATATTGGAAACCTGCCGGATGCGGGTATCCGGATTTGCCGCTTCCGTCACAGCTTTTCTCCTGTATTAGACCAGTATAAACACAAAAAGTTCCTTTAGAAAGCACAGCAATAATGAAGCTGTAGCCCGGCACATAATCGCAGATTTGCCCTTTTTGGTCAATCTAATTCCGTCGGGGGGTGAATTTCATGGTGAGTCAGGCAAATCTTAGCCGGACTGCGGCATAAAAGTATGGAATGTAAAAGGGGCCTATGCCAATCGATTAGGCATAGGCCCCGATGTTGTTCAAACCCTGATTTCATTCCCGGTAAAGCGGGATTTTATTCAGCTTCACGTTCAAGCCTGATGTCATCGATGAACATCTTGCCGGAACCGCCCGGGATCGTCGTGTTGCCCTGGGTGCCCAGGCCGATTGCGATCCTGTCAACATTTGTCAGGTTGACGCCCCGGTCTGCA
>Ga0180434_10003977_pt1 | contig 18305 bp, 17 predicted proteins | sample SS_ome_7_FD_132453 | JGI IMG/M metagenome (GOLD analysis project Ga0180434, IMG submission 132453) | Hypersaline lake sediment archaeal communities from the Salton Sea, California, USA - SS_1_D_2 metaG | ecosystem: Environmental > Aquatic > Non-marine Saline and Alkaline > Hypersaline >...
CGACGGGTCGGAGGAGCACGCGGCCAAGGCGTACAGTTACTACCGGCTGGCTGCCGACGACGAGTCAGGCGAGATGTTCACACGGCTCCTCGAGACGGCGACGGCAAGTGTCACGATCGAGCAGACGTGCTACCGCGGGATGGGGGTCGCGAACGGCGAGGGTGGCGCCGATATAGATGGCTCAGACCCGAGCGTGGGTGACCACGCGATCGTCGTGATCGAGCTAAACGATTCGGCCAAGGTATTCCGGTGCACGGGCTCCACGAATCAGAACTTGGCCACAAGCGGCCCGGTCGATGTCCAGGCCAGCAAGGCCGGGGACGTCGACTTCAGCGACGGCGAGTCGTGGACCAGGGCCAGCGATACGGCGATGAACGCCGAGAAGGCGATGGACGCGCTGATCGGCGCGAACGTCAGCGCGGCATCGGAAAACGTGAGCTCGGGCTCGCGGTGGACGGGGTACGCCGAGATCCACGTCAACGGGACCGAGGACGGCAAGAGCTTCGCTGGCGATTACCTGCGCGGCAACCAGGCGACCCAGGACACGTTCGGCTGGTCGGCCAACACGTTGCATTTCGAGGCGCTATCCAGCGGCGATGATGTCGGGATCTCCGTGACCGAACTGCTAGGTTCCGAAGGTGGCGGCGGCGCTGTCCACACGCAGGTCGGCTGGGTCGGCTGGTGGGGTATCAATCTCGACACACTGGCCGGGGCGGTAACCCACGAAGCGGCCGCGAGCCTAGAGGCCAGCGCGAGCCTGGGCGCGACAGCGATCCTTGCAGCGCACTTCAGAATGAAGGCGAGCCCTTATATCGCCGCCTCCGGTGAGAACACGTCGGCCCAGCTCTCTGCACCGGCCGGCAAATCGACGGCCGACTTCGGCGGCGGGCGCATCCAAGACGACGAGAATCCTGGCGACGCGGTGGACCTGGCGGAGGACGAGTACCGTGAGGATGAGTGGAACGTCGAGGCGACCGAATACGCGGTCGCTGACGCGACCTACCAGTTCCGAGTGGTATTCGATGACGATACGGAGCTAGACACCTACACGGTCACGCCCCAGTGGACAGTTGGCGCTGCCGCGATCGAAGGTGCCGCCGCGTTGGACGCGGTAGCCGAGCTGACGGCCAGCGCGGAGGTGACGCGGGGCGGGGCGGCGGCACTAGAGGCGACGGGCGAGGTTGCCAGCGCGGGCCAGCTTGAAGTTGGTGGCGCTGCGGCGATGGAAGTCGCTGCCACGGTCGGGGCGGCCGGGCATGTCGCGCGTCTAGCGGCGGCTGCTGTGGAAGCCGTGGCCGAGGTGGCAGTTGCCGGAGTGCTGGCCTTGCTTGGCGCGGCGGCGGTGGATGCCACGGCGACGGTGGCCGTCGCGGCGACGGTCGAGCATACGGCGGCCACGGCTCTGGACGCTGCGGCGGAGCTGGTGGTGGCGGCGACCGTCGAGCACACCGGCCAGGTTGACCTGCAAGCCGCGGCTGAGGTTGCAGGCACCGGGCACGTCAGTCGGTACGGTGCGGCGGCCTTGGAAGCTGCGGCGGAGCTGGCCGCCACAAGTACGGTCGAGCATCTCGGCACGGCGGCGCTGGAAGCCGTAACGGAACTGGCGGCGACGGCTTCGGCCGAGCACACTGGTGCCACGGCGATCGAGGCAGCTGTGGAAGTCGCTGCCACCGCGCAGGTAGACCATGAGGCCGCAGCGGTGCTTGAGGCAGCGGCAGAGCTGGCGGTTGCGGGCACCGTTGAGCATACGGGCGTCGCCGCGTTGGAGGCCGTTGCGGAACTGGCGGCGGCGGGCGCGGTCGCGGGCATCCATACCGGCTCGGCCGCGCTGGAGGCCACGGCCGAGCTAGCGGCCGCTGGCGTGGTGGAGTACGGCGGTGCGGCGGCGCTGGAGGCCGTGGCCGAGCTGGCGGCTGCCGGCCAAGCCGAACACGTAGGTCAAGCGGCGCTGGAGGCGGTAGCTGAGGTCGCGTCGGTTGGGCATGTGACCCGGTACGGGGCGGCGGCGCTGGAGGCGGTAGCCGAGATTGCAGCAACGAGCGCCGTTGAGTATCCGGCTGCGGCGGCGGTGGAAGTGGCGGCTGAACTGGTAGCAGCCGCGAGCGTCGAGCATACGGGTGCTGTGGCGATGCAGGCGGTGGCGCAGCTGGCCGCCAGTGCTGCCATCGAGGGTTTGGTCCAAGGTGCCGTGGCGCTGGAAGCTGTCGCCGAAGTCGCTGCCGCTGCCCAGGTCGACTTCAGCGCCACAACTGCGCTCGAGGTAGCTGCATCCGTTGCCGCGACGGCTGAAGTCGAGTACGTCGCCGCCGCCTTGCTGGAGACTTCGGCTGAATTGGCAGCCATCGCCGAAGTCGAGCACACAGCCTCAGCCCCCCTCGAGGCCGCCGCAGCTCTCTCCGCCACGGCCACCGTCCAACGCACAGGCGCGGCTGGCCTGATCGCGTTTGCCGAGTGCGCCGCGGCCGGCACGATCGAGGGACTCCGGCTTGGCACCGCGTCGCTGGTTACTGAGGCGCACCTGGCTGCTGTGGCGCAGGTTGCTCATGCAGCGGTTGCCTCGTTGGTCGCCGCTGGCGAGCTCGTCGGTGCTGCCGAGGTCGAGCACATCGGCGCTGCATCACTGGCCGCGAGCGCCGAGATCCAAGCCATCGGGTCGATCGCGTTGCCGGGTGCGGCCGCTTTGCAGGTTGAGGCGCTGCTCGTGGCGCCGGCTGTGGTCGACCATCTTGGCGCGGCTAACCTCCAGGCTGCCGCCGAACTGATAGCTCAGCCAAGCATCGAATATTCGGCCGCCGCTGTATTTGAGGCTGCCGCTGAACTCACAGCAACCGGCCTGCTGGTTGGCAAGTTCACGCCTGATCGCATACTATCGGCAGTAATTGCTCTGCGTCTTGCGGATGAGCAGACGATTATATTTGGGTTAGCTGACGAACGCACAGCGATTTTAGGGCTGACGGACCACAAAACGATCACGCTCAGGTCAGCTGATGCGTTTGCCGCCAGTGTAACAGTGAGAGACGAAAGGACAGTCTGATGCCGGAGTTGAAAGCGAAACTGACTGGCTTCGTTGAGGGCGACAGCCTGGTAGTTCGGCGCACGATCGACCGCGCTGGTTCGGAGCTCGCTGCGGGGGCAACGGTCACGAAGGCCTGGATGACAGTGAAGGAGGCGCTGGACGACGAAGATCCGGGCCTGTTTCAGAAGGTGATCACCACGACGGACGTACCGGGAACGGGCCAGATCGAGAACAATGGCAGCGGCGACCTCGATCCTGTCGTGCGGTTCGATTGGCTGCCAACCGACACCCGGGCGATCGGGCCAACGAAACGCTACTACGATATCCAGATCCAGCTCAACGATGGCACGATCACTACGCCCGAGCGTGGCACGACCAAGGCGCTGGACGAAGTGACATTGGCTGATTCATGAGGATCGAGCTTAGGACGAACGCGGCTAAGGTCTCGCGGCGTGCCCAGCTGCTGTTCGCCGATCAGCTCCCCTTCGCTACATCGAAGGCGATCAACGATACGGTGAAGGATGCGCAACGCGCGCAACAAAAGCAGATGGGACAGACTTTCACTCTTCGCCGGCCAACGTGGGTGAAGCGCGGTATCAAGATCAAACCGTTCTCGGATAAGCGGAACCTGCGGGCGGTAATTCGAGTCGAGCCCCCAGGTGGACCCGAACGGGCTGAGATCATAGCCAGACACGAAGAGCGCGGCCGGCGCGAGCCGCATGAAGGGCGCGCGCTCGCTGTACCGATCGGGGCACGGCCGACAAAGAAGGCGCTCGTCAAGAAGTCGATCCGGCCTGCGGCGTTCAGATTCAAGCAGATCGCCACCCGGGGATCGATAGAAGTCTACAAGGGCAGGAAGCGGACCTTCATGATTCGGCGGGCCGACGGGAGCGGTGCGGTCCTACAACGTATCGGTCCAGGTAGAAGCGGAACATTCGCCGGAACGCGGGTCTTATATCGATTGAAGAAGTCGGTCCCCATCGCGCCGCGGCTCGAGTTCTTCCGGACGATGCGGCGCGTTGTAGAGCAGAAGTTTGCAGCGAACTACCGCCGGGCCTTCCGGCGAGCAGCGAAGACGGCGAGATAAGCATGGACGCAACGCAACAGGAACTCCTGGCCGAACGGTTGAGAGAGGGCTTCGAGCAGGCCGGCATCGTGATCGAGGAGCCTATGGCGGACGGCGGGAATCGTCGGTTCGTGCCGTGCACGAATTGGGTGAAGGTCGTCGCTTGGCTCATGCGTTCGGGCTATCGATTGAGTATCAGGTCGATCGGAGAGGCGTAAGGTGCATTTATTGAGAAGAATCTTCGGGTCCTTTGATGCGGCGGAAGACTGCGGGTGCCGCGCGAGGTCGCCGGTTCACTAGCGATAGGATTCTGAGAAGGCACTTCGGATACGAACTTGGGGAATGAGGGGATGACGACGAAGAAAGAGCGCGCCGACCTCGGCGAGCTGCCGGCCGAGCTCGAATCGAGCCGCACGAAGCTGGAGCTGCTCGCCCTCGAGACGGGGCCCGAGAGCTGGCCCAAGGGGGAAGGCCTGGTGAAGGCGCCGCAGATCGGCGTCCTAGCAGGGCTCCTGATCCAGAAGCTCCATCCTGAGCTACGTGAAGACCGGATGGCATACCTCTGGAGGGAGAAGCTGACGAAGGCCGGCCGGATTGACCTCGGGAAGCCCAAGAAGGCGGGCGCGCTCCTACGGCTACTCGCCGGCGTCGACTTCGTTGTCACTCTGAACTGGTCGGCCTGGCAGGAGCTGACGCCCCGGCAACGCCTCGCGCTGTTGGATCACGAGCTTGAGCATTGCACGACCGATCAGCAGTCCGGAGCGCCGCGCGTTCGGCATCATGACCTCGAGGAGTTCACGTCGGTCGTTGAGCGTTGGGGCGCTTGGACTCCGGATCTTGCAGAGTTCAAGGCCGCGCTCGAGCAGCTCGACATCTTCGAGCCGGCCGGCGTAGGGGAGACGGGGTGAGCGCGTGGCAGAGACTCAGAGCTCCGAGGGCTTCCCTACCCTCACGAAGAAGGAACTCTCCGATACGATCGGCGTCTCGCTTCGCCAGATCGACAGCCTCGTCGCCGAAGGCCTTCCGCGCGTAAAGAGGGGCCGGCGCTACGAGTATCCCTACGTCGCGATCGCTTGGTATTTCCAACGCAAACTCGCCCGGGTTGAAGGTCAACGTCCGCCCGCGCTCGAGGAGGCGAAGGCACGGGCCGCGCTGGCGCAGGCGGAGCTTGCAGAAATCGAGCTTGCACAACGGCGGAAACAGCTTGTAGCGATCGAGGACATCGAACGGCAACTGTCTCGCCTATTAGACCGGTTGCGCGCCCCGTTGCTCAACCTGGCGGGCCAGTACACGCCGCTAATCATCGGGCTTCGCACTTACGGCGAGGGCAAAATGAGGCTCGAGCAGATCTCGCAGGAAATCATGCTCGAGCTCACCCGCGCGGCCGAGGACCTCGAGTATTCGGCGAACGGGAACGGCACGGACCAGAAGCCTAAGAAGAAGAAGACGAGGAAGCGTCGTAGTGGCAGTTCAGACTCATCCAAGCGCAAGAAGAGAGCTAAAGCGCCGGCTCGCCGGCCTCGTAAGAGAAAAGCTCGCTCCGCCTCCTAAGCTGACGGTCTCCGAGTGGGCCGATCGATACCGGGTGCTCTCGCCGGAGGCCTCGGCCGAGCCCGGTAGCTGGCGGACGGATCGCGTACCCTATCTCCGCGGGATCATGGACGCGTTCTCGGAGCCGATCGTCCAAATGGTCGTCGTCATGAGCTCGAGCCAGATCGGGAAGACCGAGATCGTCAACAACGTCGTCGGCTATTACATTGACCAGGATCCCGGCCCGATGCTGGTGCTGCAGCCGAACGTCGAGCCGATGGCGAAGGCCTGGTCGAAGGATCGCTTCGCGCCGATGCTCCGGGACAGCCCGCGCCTGCGAGGCAAAGTCCACGATCCGCGGAGTCGCGACTCCGGAAACACGATCCTCCACAAGATCTTCCCTGGCGGGCACATCACCGTCGCCGGCGCGAACAGCCCGGCGGGCCTCTCGAGCCGGCCGATCCGGATCGTGCTCTTCGACGAGATCGATCGCTATCCGGCATCGGCCGGCACCGAGGGCGATCCGCTCGAGCTCGCGATCGCGCGGACGCAGACCTTCTACAACCGGAAGATCGGCATGTTCTCGACGCCGGGCGTGAAGGGGGTGTCGCGTATTGAGAAGGCCTACAGCGAAAGCGACCGCCGGCGCTACTTCGTTCCCTGCCCCGCGTGCGGCACGATGCAGCCCCTCGAGTGGAAGGGCATCGTCTGGGAGAAGGACGGGGACGGAAACCACAAGCCGGAGACGGTGAAGTATCAGTGCCAGGAATGCGGCGTTCTGATCGACGAGGTCGACAAGTATCGCATGCTCAGCCAGGGCGAATGGATCCCGGAGCTGCCGGGCGAGCGGATTGCCGGCTTTCATCTGAACGCGCTGTATTCACCGTTCCTGCGCTGGCAGGAGATCGTCGAGCACTTCCTCAAGGCGAAGCCCAGCCCGGAGCGGCTTCAGGTCTTCGTGAACACCGTGCTCGGGGAGACCTGGGAGGAGCAGGCCGAGAAGGCCGACGCGACCGAGCTCGCTGCGCGCCGCGAGCACTGGCCGGCCGAAGTCCCGGCCGGCGTCGGCGTGCTGACCGCCGGCGTCGACGTTCAGGTCGAGTGGCTCGAGCTCGCAGTCAAGGGCTGGGGCGCCGAGGAAGAGAGCTGGCTCATCGCGCATCATCGGATCCACGGCGATCCCCAGAAGAAGGACGTCTGGGAGCGGCTCGAGGCGCTGCTCACGAAGGCCTACGAGCACGAGAGCGGCGCGAAGCTCCGGATCCGCGCCTGCATGATCGACTCGGGTTATCTCACGGACATAGTCTACGGCTTCGTCCGCACCCGGCAGAAACGGAACGTCTTCGCGTCGAAGGGCATGGACACGATCGGCGCGATCCCGCTCAAGCGGGCGACCAAGGCGAACCGCTATGGCGTGAAGCTCTTCACGGTCGGCACCGTCTCGATGAAGGACACGATCTTCAACCGGCTCAAGATCACGAGACCCGGGCCCGGCTACATGCACTTCTGCCAGCAGGGCCCGGACGGCGCCGACGCCGAGTACTTCGCGCAGTTCGAGGCCGAGCACGTTGTCCGGCGGTTCAGTCACGGCCGGATGATCCGAGGCTACAAGCAGAAGCGGACGCGGAACGAGGCGATCGACCTCGAGGTCCTCAACCTGGCGGCGCTCCATGCGCTCGGTGCCGGCATCCGGAACCAGCTGGGCAAGCTCGCCGAGCACTTGAACGAGCAAGGCGCCTCCGCGACATCACACGACTTGCCGGCCCAGCCGAAACGCCGGCGCGTCCGCTTCAAGGGCTTCTAGTCGCGCAGGTTGACACTGCATAGTTTCCGCGCCTAGATTGCTAACCGTGAAGAGATCGCAGATACCGCGCCATCAACGTCGGACCTGGCTCGATCGGCTAACATGTTGGCTCTTCGGTCACGGCCCACCGTTGTTGGGTCACTGCTGGGACTGCGGGAAGAAGCTGAACTAGTTTAACACAGAGATCTTTGGGCCGACACGGGCTCTGAGCTCCCAGACGGGGGCGCGGAGCCCGTTTCTTTTTGCAGACGTCTCCAATGGCGATCAAGACCTACCAGGAGCAGCTCGAGACCGTGCAGGCGACGATCGAAGAGATCGAGACACGCGGGCAGAGCACGGATGTCAACGGCCGGACGCTGACGCGCGGGAACCTCGCGACGCTCTACGACCGCGAGAAGTACCTGCGCCGTATGGTCGGCCGCGAGGCGCGCGGCGGCGTCAGAGTCCGCCGGGGAGTGCCCCTTGATTAGGTTCGACGCAGAGAGACTCGGCCGAAACCTCCAGGATATCGAGCCCAATTTCCTGGACCGCGTGATCGGCTACGTGAGCCCGCGCCGCGCGCTCGCGCGCATGCACGCCCGGGCGCGAATCGCAATCGCCGCGAGCTATACAGGCGCGCGCAGTGACCGCCGCTCGATGAAGGAGTGGGGCGCGTCCGTCGGCAGCGCGAACGCTGACACGCTGCCCGAGCTCCCGACCCTGCGCGCCCGGTCCCGCGACCTCGTGCGGAACGCGCCGATCGCCGGCGGTGCGATCAATACGGTCGCGATCAACGTGGTCGGCGGCGGGCTCAGGCTCCAGCCGAAGCTCAATCGGGAGATCCTCGGACTCTCAGACGAGGAAGCCGAGGAATGGGAGCGCCAGGCGGCAATGGTCTGGCGGGCGTGGTCAGAGAGCACGGGCTGCGACATCACCCGGATTGACGACTTCGCCGGCCTGCAAGATCTCGCCTTCCGGTCCGTCATGGAATCGGGCGATCTCCTGGTCGTCCGGCGCTCGAGGCCGACGGCCGGCGATGTGCTCGGGCTCAAGGTCCAGCTCGTCGAGAGCGACCGGATCTGCAACCCGGATCGTATGCTCGACACCGAGCGCCTGGCCGGCGGCGTCGAGATCGACTCGAACGGCGCACCCGTCCGTTACCATGTCCTCAACCGCCATCCCGGGGATTACTTCCTCACGGGCTTCGCCGGCCAGACCTGGAGTGCGGTGCCCGCGCGCGGCCGGCAATCGGGCGAGCGGCTCGCGATCCTGCTCTATCATCGCACGCGGTCCGGCCAGGTCCGCGGCGTCCCCTTCCTCGCGCCCGTAATCGAGCCGCTAAAGCAGTTGAGTCAGTACAGCGAGGCCGAGCTCATGGCGGCGGTGATCGCGGGGATGTTCACGATCTTTGTGAAGACCGAGCTTGGTGACGACCAGCTCGCCGCTCTCGCGACGGAGAGTGAGGAGAGCGGCACGACGACCCAGGCGAGCGACTACAAGATCGGTTACGGCTCGGTTATCGACCTCGCGCCCAACGAGGAGGTCACGACCGCCTCACCGCAGCGGCCGAACGCGAACTTCGATCCCTTCGTTGAGAGCGTGCTCCGCCAGATCGGCGTGGGTCTCGGGCTGCCGTTCGAAGTCCTGATCAAGCACTTCACGGCCAGTTATAGCGCCGCGCGTGCCGCGTTGCTCGAGGCTTGGAAGTTCTACCAGGTGCGCCGGCAGTGGCTCGCGAAGCACTTCTGCCAGCCCGTCTACGAGTGGGCGATCTCCGAAGCGATCCTGCGCGACATGCTGAGGGCGCCCGGCTTCAATGACGATCCAGTTGTCCGCGCGGCATATCTGCGAGCGACCTGGATCGGGCCGGCGCCCGGGCAGATCGATCCGTTCAAGGAGACGTCGGCCGCCGAGAAGCGGATCCAGATCGGGATCTCTACGATCGAGGAAGAGACCGCGTCGATCACGGGCGGTGATTGGGAGGTCAAGCACGCCCAGCGCGTGAAGGAGCGGAAAGCCCGGCTCGAGGGCGGCCTCGAGAGCGAGGAGACCGACCCGTCGACCGGCAAGAAGGCGGTCGCGAGCCCGGCCGGCGTCGACGCCGACGCCGACCCTGACGCCGAAGACGCGGAGGAGCGAGAGGAGTGAGACCCAGACGTTACCGGCATATCGCCGAGCGCGTGTTCGGGACGCCGCTCATGATCGAGCCGGCGAAGCTCGAGGTGATCGCCGAGCTGCTGCTGCCTCGCTTCCTGGAGGCGGGGCCGCTCGAGCAGCTACCGGCCGCGGCGGTCGAGGTCACCGAAGCGCGGGCCCGGGAAGACATGACGGTCGTCGACGGGATCGCGGTGGTCGACGTCTTCGGCACGCTGGTCCAGCGCGAGGATCGACTGAACGCGATCTCCGGGCTCACGAGCTACGAGAGCCTCGACCGCGAGTTCACCGGGGCCGTGCGGGATCCGAGCGTCAAGGGCGTTCTGCTGGTCATCGATTCGCCCGGCGGCGAGGCGAACGGAGTCTTCGATTTCGCTAACCGGATCTACGGGCTGGCGGACAACCCGAAGCCCGTCTGGGCGGTCGTTGAGGACCTGGCCGCGTCCAGTGCCTATCTCATCGGCAGCGCGGCGAACCGGCTGTTCGTCACGCAGTCGGCGATCGTCGGCTCGATCGGCGTCGTGCTCGCGCACTGGGATATGACCAAGCGGCTCAGCGATGCCGGCGTGAAGGTCACGCAGATCCACGCCGGCGCGCGGAAGATCGACAGCTCGATGCACCGCCCGATGGATGCGGCGGCGCGCGCGCACCTGCAGCAGCTCGTCGACGATACTTACGGGCTCTTCGTCTCCCAGGTCAGCCGGAACCGGAGCATCTCGGAACGCGCGGTCCGTGCGACCGAGGCCCGGATCTACCAGGGCGCCCGCGCGGTCGAGCTCGGCCTTGCGGACGGCGTGCAGACCGTGAGCGAGGCGCTGGCGCTTCTCCAGGACGAGCTCGAGCGCCGCGAGATCGCGCTGCTCGAGGGTCCAGGTACAGCAACAGTTGGAGGCAGCACGATGCCCGCTATCCGACCGCACAAGACGGCGACGTCAGAGAAGTCCTGGGACGGGCCCGCGAACGAGGCCCGGCTCCGCAACGATGGGACCGAGACCTACTACCGGTCGGCCTACGCCTGGATCGATCCCGACGGCGATCCAACGACAAAGGCCGCCTACAAGTTCATCAACCACGAAGTCGCCCAGGGCGGCGACGTCGGCGCGGCGAACGTGAACGGCTGCAGCGCCGGGATCGCGGTGCTCAACGGCGGCCGCGGCGGCGGTCCGGGCGCGAAGTGGTGGAAGGACCGCCAGGGCATCTACGACCACCTGGCGAAGCACATCCGCGACCACGGCCGCGAGGCGCCACCGCTCAAGAACGAGGCAGAGGCCCGAGTGGCATGGGAGGCAGTCATGGCAGAGGAGAAGAAGTCGGACACGCTTGTCGTAGACAAGAGTCAGGCAGTCGGTAAGACCGAGGCCCTCGTCACGGATGCAGATGCAGGTGAGGGTGACGACGCAGGGGCCGATCTCAAGCTCTCCGTCTCCGTCGAGAACGGTGACGATGTCCGGCGCGAGGCGGCAGAGGCCGAGCGGAACCGGATCGCGGCGATCGAAGAGCTCGCCGGCCCGGGCCGCGAGGCGCTCATCGCGAAGTTCAAGGCGGATCCGGACGCGACGCCCGAGAAGGCGGCGCTCCAGATCCTCAAGCACGAAAAGGGCAAGCAGGCCGCGCGGCTCGCGGCACTGCGCGCCGACGATGCCGACGTCGAGCTCGAGGCCTCGGTCGACGCCGGCGAAGTCTCCGATGAGGCCCAGGAGGTTCAGAGGACGCTCGCGGTCTTCTACGACTCGAGGGGCATCAAGCCTCACTAAGCAAGCGCCGGCGAGCCGGCGTTCAGGGACAACGCGAGAACCGAGGGAGTAACAATGGATCAGCTAGCATCCTTTTCTTCGGCAAGCTACCAGCCGGACCGACTGATCGCCGGCGAGCTGCCGCTCGTCAGCCGGTCGATCACGCTGATCAGCGGCCAGGATCTGAGCCGCGGGGCCGTGCTCGGGAAGATCACGGCGAGCGGGAAGTACACGCTCTCGCTCTCGGCGGCGGGCGACGGCTCCGAGACGCCCGACGCGATCCTGGCCGAGGACTGCGACGCGTCCGAGGGCGATGCGACGACGATCGCCTACTTCCGGGGCGATTTCAACGAGAACCAGCTGACGATCGGCACGGGCCATGACGCGGACAGCATCCGCGAGGGGCTGCGCGCCAAGGGGATCTGGCTGATCGCGGCGACGCCGACCGAGGCGTAAGCCGGCTGAGGCGGGCTTTTTAGTACGAATCCGGAACCAGGAGCAGAACGATGGACCAGTTCTCCACGAACTATCTGATCGGGGTGATCGAGGGCCTACCCCGGCCGCCGATGGGCCTCCTCAGTCGGTATTTCACGACCATCATCGAGGAGACGTCGGAGGAGATCCACTTCGACAAGAGCATACGCTACCGGCTGATGGCGCCCTTCGTGAGTCCGCTCGTCGCGGGCAGGATCATGGAGGAGCGGGGCTTCACGACCGAGACCTTCAAGCCGGCGTACCTGAAGTCGAAGACGCCGCTCGATCCGACGCGTGCCGTGAAGCGCGTGGCGGGCGAGAAGATCGGCGGGGCATACTCGCCCCAGGACCGGGATCGCCTGCGGATCGCGGCGACGCTGGCCGACCACATCGCCTACATCGATCGGCGGCTGGAATGGATGGCCGCTCAGGTCCTTCTGGGGGGCAGCGTGACCGTCTCGGGTGACGATTACCCGACGGTGGTCGTCAACTTCGGGCGCGATGCGGATCTGACGATCACGCTCTCGGGCAACGACCTCTGGAGCGACGAGACGAACTCGGATCCGCTGGGCAATATGCACGACTGGAGCATCCTCGCGATGCAGCAGGAGGCGGGCGCGCCGATCGTCGACTACATCTTCGCGCCGGACGTCTTCAAGAACTTCAGGAAGCACCCGAAGGTCGAGAAGCGGCTGGATCTCAGGCGCGAGGTCGGTGCCGAGATCCGCGTGACGCCGACGAAGGAAGAAGGGCTCCAGTTCATGGGTACGGTCGACGGCTTCAATATCTGGACCTATCAGGCCTGGTATGAGGACACGATCGGCACTCTGACGCCGTTCTTCGCGTCCGGCACCGTGGTCGGCGCGACGCCCGCGATCGAGGGCGTCCAGCACTTCGGCGCGATCCTCGACGTCGAGGCGCTTCGGGCGATGAGGTACTTCCCGAAGAGCTGGACCGAGGACGATCCGTCCAGGCGGTTCGTCATGACGCAATCGGCACCGCTCATCGTGCCCGGCCGCGTCAACGCGAGTCTCAAGGCGTCGGTCCTGTAGACCTGAGGGCCGCGGTACAGTAGAGGACCCGGGGCAGGTATCGGGGCGCGCTCCCCGAGGCCTATAGCCTGGCGGGAGATAGGGACTTGCTCGAGAGGGAGTAGTCCGGTGATTCCCTGCCCCGGGAGAGCTTCAACTCCGGAGGTCGAGTCAATGGCTTACATCGCGATTCACAGGATCCAGCACAACGGCGAGGTCTACGCCGCGGGCGACGTAGTCGACATCAAGGGCAAGGACCTCGAGCGGCTGATCGAGAAGGGCGCGGTCGAACGCGGTATGCCGGCCGAGCCCGAGGAGAAGGAAGAGCCCAAGAAGGCCGAGAAGAAGTAACGCGTGGGCAACCTGCAGACGGCGGCTGAGCTCGAGCAGATGCTCCGGGATACCGGGGGCTGGAAGGTCGAGACCGAATGGGATGAGACCTACGGCCACTTCGAGATCCTGGACGAAGTGATCGTCTCGGAGAGCGAGGTCCTGGTAGCGGTGCCAAGCCTGCTGATCGCGACGGGCATACTCGAGGGCCTCGCGATGGATACGCCGCTCACGCTTATCGACCCGGATACCGGGGAGGAGACGGACTACACCGTGAGAGACCACCGGCGAGTCGACGACGGCATGTTGACCCGCATTCTGCTCAAGGCAGTCTGATGGCGAGCGTTCGCGAGCAGATCATCGCCTATGTCGTCGCCAAGCTCGGCGAGTCCGGCAAGCCGGCCGGGCTCACGGTCCACCGGTTCCGGACGCGGCCGATCGACAGGGACAGCCTGCCGGCCCAGGTCGTTTATCCGGCCGGCCGGGACGGCGGGATCGCCGAAGCGGTCAGCGAATACAGCGGCGAGGGCGACGTCAGCCGCGAGCTCACGCTCCGGGTCGAGTCGCGGGTCGCCGGCGATGCGCCGGATACGCTCATCGACCCGCTCTATGTCTGGGCGGTCAAGCAGATCATGTCGGATACGACGCTCGGCGGGCTCGCGCTCGGTGTCCGCGAGGAAGCGAGCTCTTTCGATGCCGACGAGCGGGAAGTCCCCGTCGGTGCGTGCGCGACCGATTTCGTGGTCACGTACAGCACGGAGTTCGACGATCCGGAGCTCCAGGCGTGAAGTCTGGATAGCAGCCACTAGAGAAGCGAGGTAGACCAAATGACACGCAGACTCAGTAACCTGGACGTCCTCCGGCGGATGACCGGCGTCTTCTGGCTCTCGGATTCCGCGACGACCGGGACGACCGACGCGACGGCCGCGAAAGGCACGAAGGACGTGACGGTCGGGACCGGCGAGGGCGCGAATTTCACGGCCGGCGACGAGGTCCGGATCGGCGCGAACGGTGACAACGCGGAATTGGCGGTGATCGAGTCTATCGCGACCGACGTCCTGACGATGAAGCTGCCGCTCTCCCGCGCGATCGCGAGCGGCGAGACGGTGACCAAGCTCACGCCGGTCGACGTCGGCGCGACGGACGAGAACGGCGTCCAGTACACGCCGAACCAGAACCTCGACGATATCGAGGCCGGCACGCAGCTCGATATCTACCTGTCGGAGCCGGGCCCGCTCGTTCGCGAGCTGAACTTCAACCTGCGGGACTTCAACCCGGAGAACCTCGCTGTCGTGTTCGGTATCGACGAGACCGATACCGACATCGTCGACCCGAAGGGCGTCACGCTCAACCCGGACGACTTCCTGTCTGTAGGCATCCTGCCCTGGAAGGCCGAATGCCTGCTCAAGGGCGGCGAGGCCGTGACGGTCTACTGGAACGGCGAGATCGCGAGCGTGAACGGGAACATGCAGTTCGCGTTCGGGACCGCGACGGTCCTGCCCGTGACCCAGCGGCTGGCCGGCTCGCAGTGGTTCCTGATCGAGTAGTGTGAATCCCGGCCGCTCGACGACCTGAGAAACGGAGTGGATCATGGCGAAGAAGCTCACAGCGAAGGAGATGGACGAGCAGCTCGGTACGGATGCCGTGCGGCTCGAGGCGACGTCCACGGGCCCGAAGACCGCCGCCGGCAAGCCGGCGAAGAAGGTCGTCGGGCGCAAGACCGCGGAGGCGCTCGTCCGGACGAAGAAGTGGCGCGTCGTCGACGAGCGATACTCGGCCCGTGCGGCTGCGGCCGGCTCGGGCGGTCCGCCGACGTCGGCCAGCGGTTCCGGGACCGGCTCCTAGCGGATCGGGATGTCGCAGTGGTCGAAGTCGGCGCTACGTAAGCGAATCGCCTTCTACGAGCGGAACCTGAAGCTGCAACAGCTGGCGACGGCCGACGAGATCGAGGCCGTCGCCAGTCGGTTTCGGGGCCGGCCGACGAAGGACGAGCTCTGGCAGTGGTTTGCCGAGCTCCGATCGCTTGCGCGGCGGAACGAATGGAAAAGCGCGGAGGGCTCCGGCCGGGTGACCGCGGACGAGCTCGACGCTGCGCTCGAGGCGCTCGAGGGCCGCGGTGAATACGTCCAGCTCGCGAGTGTGAAGCTCGTCGTCCGGATCGTGCCCGCCTCCTACGACCGGATCAACCTCATCGAGCACCTGGAGTGGACGGCGCTCCGGCTGGAGGCGGCCGAGGCGCTGATCCGCCGGAAGATCGACGCCGGCGACGATGCCGAGCTCCCGGGTTACGACGTCGATATCTGCCCCGAGTGCGAGCGACCGCGTCGGCCGGCGGCGCTCGACGAGCTGCTCGCGCGAATCCAGGCTGAGATCACGCACAACCGCGGTCTGATCTACGCCCAGGTCACGGCACCGGGCCCTTCGCCGGCACCTGCTGCCGAAGGGGTGACCTGGGCGTCCAAGCTCACGCCGATCGAGCACGTCGCGCTGGTCCAGGCCTATCACCGCGTCAACCTGGATCTCTTGCGCCGGCTGCCGAAGCCGATGAGCCGGGATGGCGAGCGCGAGCTGCCGACGCATTGGTCGTTCCTGTTCGCGCAGCTCGAGGCCCGGACGGACAAGCAGATCCCGGCCGACCGATTCATGCGCGATCGGAGCCTCGCGGCGATCGTCGCGGCGGTCTCGCTCGAGGAGAGAGAGCAAGAGAGCTCACGGAAGAAGGCAGAAGAGCGTCAACGCGCAGAAGCAGGCGCTCGGAAAGCTGCGCGCCGAGCTCGCTGAGCTCGAGTCGCGGACTAGCTCGCTGAGCCCCGCCCAACAGCAGCGCGCAGCGGATATCCGCGGTCTGATCCACGCCAGCGAGCGCGCGCTGCTCATCGCCTGTCTACCGGGCGGACGTCAGGCCTACCGCCGGCTCGAGCGGAAGTACGGGCACGAGAAACTCTGGCAGGCGTTCTCCGGCGCGACCGCGGTGCTGGGCCGCGACCGGCTCGTCGCCCGGATCGCCCGCGCGCTCATGATGTGGTCGCGCCGGCAGCGCCACCGGCTGCTCCGGCTGTACGCGTGGCTCCAGGAGGCGTAAGTGGCCACCAGAATCGACCAGTTGTACTTCGAGCTCGCCGTCAAAGGCGGGCCGGAAGCGAACCGCCTGGTCGGCAAGTTCGCCGGCAACCTCCGCCGGACCGGCGTCGGCGCCCGGGCCGCTGAGCGCGAGCTCAGGCGCTACAGCCGCGGCACGCAACGCGCCGAGCGCGGGACGGCGGGGCTCGGGCGCGCGGTCCGCCGCACGATCGGGATCTTCGGCGGGCTGTTCATTCTCCGGACGATCATCGGGACGATGGCCGGCTTCGAGACCGCCATGGCGGAGATCGCGACGATCGCCGAGGGCGGGACGGCGGCGGTCGCCGGCTTTCGGCAGGGGATCCTGGACCTCGCGCAGGACGTCCCGCAGTCACCCCGTGAGCTCGGCACCGGGCTCTATCAGATCCTGTCCGCCGGCATCACCGACGCGTCCGACGCCATGCTCGTCCTCGAGGCCTCGAGCAAGGCGGCGGTCGCCGGGCTCACCGACACGAAGACCGCCGTCGATGCGGTCACGACGATCCTCAACGCTTTCCGGCTGAGCGCCGATCAGGCGACCCGCGTCACGGACGTTCTCTTCGAGACCGTCCGGCTCGGTAAGCTGAGGTTCGAGGACATAGCGACGTCGATCGGGAACGCGGCGACGTCGGCCGCTCTGGCCGGCGTGCGGCTCGAGGAGCTCACGGCCGCGATGGCGACCATGACGCTCGCCGGGATCGATTCCCAGGAAGCGACGACGTCGCTCAACCGCCTGTTCCTCACGCTGGTCAATCAGACCGCCGAGCAGCGGCGGAAGTTCGACGAGCTCGGCATCGCGTTTAATACCGCGACCGTCGCGGAGAAGGGCTTCGCGGGACTGCTCGAGGAGGTCAACAAGCTCACAGCCGGCCAGCTCGACGTGCTGGCCCAGCTGTTCCCCAATATCCGGGCGGCCCGCTCCGCTTTCGTGCTCGCCGGCAACTCGCTCGATCGCTACAAGGAGATCCTCGAGGCGGTCGACAGCTCGACCGGCTCGGCCGACGCCGCCTTCGCGATCATGGGACAGACCCTGGAGAACCAATTCAAGCTCTTTAGGAATCAGATCAACGTCGCGCTGCAGGAACTCGCGGTCGACGTCATCCCGTTTCTGATAGCCAGGATCAACGATCTCCGCATCGCCTTTGACGCACTCTTTGACGAAAGCGGCGCGCGTGCGCGGCGCGCGACCCAGGAATGGAGCAAGGCGCTGCGCGAAGCAACAGAGCCCGCAGCGTTCAGGCAGATACAGGAAGATGCCGCGCGTGCGGTCGTTCAGCTCGGACAAAAGCTCGAGGAAGCACGAGGACGCATAAGGGAAGAGCTGGGATTGGCAGCTGGCGCGCCCATCGACCTCGCGGCTCCAGCACTCACTCAGACGGAATACCTAATCGACCTCGTCGATACCGTAAGAGAGCTCGAGGATCAACTGAAGGCGGCCCAGGAAGCTGCCCGGCAGGCTCACCTTAAACTGCTGTTTTCGGAGAGCCGCACGGAGCTTGATCGGTTCCTCGAGACGTTCAACCGCCAATTGCGGGGGCTTTCACAGGCGAACTTGGAAACCGAGGAACGAGCCGAGCTCGAACGAGGCATCAGGCAGCAAGGTATCCGCGATGCGAATGACTTGCTGGATACGCTGCAGCTTGAGGGCACTGAACGGCAGCGAATCGTCCGGTTCATCGAGGACCAGGAGAGAGCCCTGGCCAGGCTCGCCGATGCCGGCGAGGAGGGCGCGGACGCGGCGGCGGATCTCATGCAGGACCTTCAGGCCCGCATCGACGAGATAACCCTGACCGCAGCCCAGCAGCAGGTCGCCGCGATCGATGAGCTCGAGGCGAAGTTCCGTGAGGTGTACGGCGAGACGCTGCCGGACGAAGCCCGGGCCGGCTTCGAGATCGTGCGCCGCGCGGCGGAGGAGGCGCTGCGCCGTGAGCAGGCCGAGGCAATCGCGGAGGATTTCCGTGCGGCGGTCGAGCGAGGCCTCCGGGATATCGAGTTCGAGACGCTCTTCATCGCCGACGAAGAGGAACGCACCGCGGCGATCCTGGCGCGCCAGCAGACCTTCCTTTCCGGCGTCGTCGCGCAGCTACAC
>Ga0180434_10003978_pt1 | contig 18302 bp, 17 predicted proteins | sample SS_ome_7_FD_132453 | JGI IMG/M metagenome (GOLD analysis project Ga0180434, IMG submission 132453) | Hypersaline lake sediment archaeal communities from the Salton Sea, California, USA - SS_1_D_2 metaG | ecosystem: Environmental > Aquatic > Non-marine Saline and Alkaline > Hypersaline >...
CACGTTCACGACATCGACATCCTCGTGCCGGTCGACACCCCGATCTTCGAGTTCCACGCGCCAAAGCCCGATGACACGACGCGCCGGATCGGCGAGAACATCGCGTCACTGATCGACGACGGCTCGACGGTCGAGTTCGGCATCGGGCAAATCCCGCAGGCCGTGGTCGAGTACCTCCGCGACAAGCGCGACCTGGGCATCCATACCGAGATGTTCACCGACGCGATCATCGATCTGATCGAGTCGGGCGCGGTCACCGGCTCCCGAAAGTCGCTCGATCGCAACCGGGTCGCCGCCAGCTTCTGCATGGGCACACAGACACTCTACGACTATATCGACAACAACCCGACCTTCGCCTTCTTCCCGACCGAGTACATCAACGACCCGTTCGTCATCAGCCGGCACCACAAGATGGTCGCCATCAACGTGGCGCTGGAGGTCGACCTGACCGGCCAGGTCTGCGCCGATTCGCTCGGCACGCGGTTCTACTCGGGCATCGGCGGGCAGGTCGACTTCAACCGGGGCGCGTCCCGCGCGCCCGGCGGCCGAGCCATTATCGCGCTGCCTTCGACGGCCCGCGACGGTGCGGTTTCTCGTATCGTCTCGAGCCTCAGCCCGGGTGGCGGCGTGGTTACCACCCGGGGCGACGTCCATTACGTGGTCACCGAACACGGTGTGGCCTACCTGCATGGCAAGAGCGTTCAGGAACGGGCCATCGCGTTGATCTCCATCGCCCATCCCGACTACCGCGAGCAATTGCTCCGCGAGGCCATCGAGGCGAAATACGTCCGGCCCGAAATGCGCGACGTCGAGGGCAAACTGAGCGTCGGCCCGCCCGAGCAGAAAACCAACATGCTTCTGGGCGACGGCACACAGATCCATTTCCGCCCGATCCATCCGACCGACCTGCCGCGGATGAAGGAATTGCACTACACTCTTTCCCAGCAGACGGTCTACTACCGATTCATGCAGCCGCTGAAGCGATTCTCGCAGAAGCAAGTGCAGGACTTTGTCTACGTCGACCATCGAACCGAGGTGGCCATCGTCGCCACGCTGCCGGCGGCCTACGGCGAAGACATTATCGCCGTGGGGCGCTACTACCTCAACCCCAAGACCAACCGGGCGGAGGTCGCGTTCGTCGTCCGCGACGAGTGGCAAGGCCGCGGAATCGGCTCCTTTCTGTTGAAATACCTGACCACCATCGCCAAACGCCAAGGCATCAGCGGTTTCACGGCCGAAGTGCTTCGCGAAAACAAGGCCATGCAGGCCGTCTTGAACAAGAGCGAAGCGAAGGTTCACAGCAAGCTGCGGCAGAACGTCTACAGCTACACGCTCGATTTCGCGTAGTCTTACGCCCTTTGCCTCGCCGCGCGGCGGCGGTCGACGTCTTTGAGTGTGATCTTCCGCAGCCGAAGCTGCGTGGGCGTGACCTCGACCAGCTCGTCCTCCTCGATATACTCCAAAGCGGCCTCGAGCGAGAATACCCGCGGCGGTTTCAACAGGATGTTGCGGTCGCTGCCGGCGGCGCGGATGTTGGTGAGCTTCTTCTCCTTCGTCGGGTTGACCGACATGTCGTCCGAACGGCTGTTCTCGCCGACGATCATGCCCTCGTACACCACGTCGCCGGGCCCGACGAACATCTCGGCGCGGTCCTGCAAGCCGTCGAGCCCGAAGGCCACGGCCCGACCATCGACCATCGACACCAACACGCCGGTCGAGCGGCCCGGCAGATCGCCCTCCAGCGGCCGATAGCCCTCGAATCGGTGGTGGATGATGGCCGTGCCCTGGGTCGCATTGAGCAGGCGCGTCCGCAGGCCGATCAATCCCCGCGCGGGTATCGAGAAGACCACATACGTGAAGCTTTCGTGCGTGGTCATTTCGACCAATTGGCCGCGCCGCGCGCCGACCAGTTCCATCACCGGCCCGAGCTTATCCGACGGCACCTCGACGACGAGGCTCTCGAACGGCTCTTCGAGCACGCCGTGGTTGTTGTGGACGATCACGCGCGGCTTGCCGATCGATATTTCGAACCCTTCGCGGCGCATCGTCTCGATCAGCACCGACAGGTGCAGCACGCCGCGTCCGGAGACCTCGAACGCGTCGGCCACGTCCAACGCCTCGACGCGCAGGGCCACGTTGCGTTCAAGCTCCTTGGTGAGCCGCTCGCGGAGGTGCCGGGTGGTCACATACTTGCCTTCGCGGCCGGCCAGCGGCGAGGTGTTGATGCCGAAGACCATCTGGATGGTCGGCTCGTCGACCTTCACGCGCGGCAATGCCCGACGGGTCACCGGGTCGCTGATCGTATCGCCGATGGTGACCGACTCCAGCCCGACCAACGCGACGATGTCGCCGGCGGTGGCCTCCTCGGCCGGCACGCGCCCGAGCTTGTCGAACAGGTGGACCTCGGCAACCCGGGCCGTCGTTTGGCGGCCGTCGGCCTGCATAATGGCTACCTGCTGGCCCGGGCGGATGCTTCCGGAATAGATGCGCCCGACCGCGATGCGGCCGACGTAGTCGGACCAGTCGAGCGTGGTCACCAGCATCTGCAGCGGGGCGTCGGCGTCGATCTCCGGCCCGGGAATGGCATTGACCATCAGCTCAAAAAGCGGCTGCATCGAGTCGCCCGGCTTGTGGGGGTCGTCGGTCACATAGCCTTCCTTGCTGCTGGCGAAGATATGGGGCAGGTCGTCGAGCACCTTCTCCGCGCCGAGTTCCATCAGCAGCTCGAACGCCTCGTTGAGCACCTCGTCGGCCCGGGCGTCGCGGCGGTCGACCTTGTTGATCACCAACACCGGCTGCAGGCCGCACTCCAGGGCCTTCGACAGCACGAACCGCGTCTGCGGCAGCGGGCCCTCGGCCGCGTCGACCAGCACCAGCGCCCCGTCGGCCATCCGCAGCACCCGCTCGACCTCGCCGCCGAAATCGGCGTGGCCGGGCGTGTCGATGATATTGATCTTCACCCCCCCATAGTGTATGGCAATATTCTTCGCCAGGATGGTGATCCCCCGCTCGCGCTCCAGGTCGTTCGAGTCGAGGATGCAGTCGCCGACCAGCTCCGCCGCGCGGAATTCGCCGCTTTGGCGCAGCAGGCAGTCGACCAGCGTCGTCTTGCCGTGGTCGACGTGGGCAATGATGGCGATATTACGGATGTCATTACGACGCATACAGATAGGCATGGCTTGAGGGCAAGGGAAACCCGAAGTATAGCACTCTTGGGGCCGAAGTGGTAAGGTGGACGCCGAAGAATGACCAAGGACCAATGTCCAAGGTCCAATTCCGGGAGGGTGCGTCCGCGACGCAACTTCAACCGCACCGCGACAACCTACACCGCAAGGTCCTTCGGCCAGAGGAAATACGGCCCGAACTTCTTCGAGAAGCGGAACTCGCCGCCGACGCGTCGGCCGGCGTCGGTCAGTTGGAGCTGCTCGCCTTCGCGCTGGAGCAGGCCCTTGGCGTCAAGTGGAGGCTTCGTACGCGATTTCCGTCTCCGGGAATGCTTCCTTGAGCTGATCGATGGCCTGCAAAGTGCGGTGCCCCCACATTTTCGTGAAGGCATAGGTCCGGCCGTTACAGACGATGAGTTCGTCATCGGCCAGGTAGAAGCGGAATGCATCGAACCGTCGATTCTCCCGCTCGGCTCTTTCTGCAGCCAATTGCACGAATTGCTCAGAATCCACCTCGCCGTCAACGCCTTGAAACATCGTATTCCTTCTCCATGGTACGACATCCATGATGGTTTCCGGGCTGATCCCCTTCGCGCATAGGTATTTGACGATTGCAAAAATGGCATTTCGCTTCGCTTGCCGTGTGTAGGTCTGCCCATCGATCCTGATGTCATACTTGGTATAGTCCGGGCCGCTGCGTGCCTTTCGTTCTCGCCGTTGCTTTTCCTTGATCTGCACCCGATAGTCTTCCACTTCCGGCAGTGGAATGATTTGCTGGACATCCAGAAGTATGCGATCGCCATCGCGATAAGGCTTCAGCCGGACGCACTGGATGTCGAGGTCTCGTTCGTTAAGCCACATCACGGTAGTGGTCAATTCCTTCGAGAACTTAGCCGATGCCAATACGATACGCACATTCTGGGCAAATTCATCTTCCTTTAGTTCTTCCCATTCGAGGTGTTCCAGAATCTTCCCTTCCGGGTCTTCGTCTCGGCCTAATTTCTTCAAATACCTTCGGAAAATATCGACGGCGTTCTCAAAAGTCATCGCCGAGATCATGGCGGCGTATCGGATCGCCTGAAGCTCCATGTGGCCGCCATCCTCGGTCCGTTTCAGCTCAATCACTACGAGGTTAGCTTCCTTGTCCAAACCGAACAAATCGATTCGCCTGCGACTATCCTCCCATTCGCCGAACTCCTCGGCAATAACAAGGGTACCAGGGGAAATCACTTCAATATGCTCTCGCAGGACCCGTTGTAGATCATTGCGTTCGCTGATGCCAACATCGGCAAATGTGATTGGTGCAATTTCCCGGATGGTCTCTCTCGTAAGTTCGTAGATTGCCATACCCATATCCTGTGCTAAACACCGCCCACGCCGCCGGACGGACCTTTCGCTGAGTTGGTCCAGCCACTTGACAACCATGCCCTCAGCCGATGTGCCCAACCTATCCCGCCTGGGGGACCGTCTCAAACAGAAGGCGTTGGATGTCCACGTCGGTGGCACGTTTGGAGAGATGAAGCATCTCGATGCCTACGGCATTGCCGTGCTCGTCATAATCGACCACGATGCCGGGCGATACCTCCTCCGATTCGTGCGCGGGCTTGTCGCTCAGACTCAGGTACAAAGCATCGGCCTCTCGGTCCACGTTCAGTCTCATCGCCTTGATCTCCTCCATCAAGATCGGCCGCGAAGCCATTATGTCTTTACACCTGACGCCCGTCAAGCGGGGGGCTTAGCAATTGCGATGACTCGTCCCAGCGAGGCCGGATCGGTCCCGTTTGGCTAAACCGGCCGCAACGCACTGGCTCGCCATTGCCGCCCAGGGACACGCGGCGTAGAATGCCGGGCAAAGGGGAAGGAGAAAGCCAACCATGGAAGAACGGTTCTTGCGCGAGGCGATGCGGCTGGCGGCGGAAAACTGCGAAAAGGGCGACGGGGGGCCGTTCGCCGCGGTGATCGTCCGAGAGGGCGAAGTCGTCGGACGCGGGCGGAATCAGGTCACCTCGGCCAACGACCCCAGCGCCCACGCCGAAATCATGGCCATCCGCGACGCGTGCCGGCGGCTCGACAGCTTCTCGCTGGCCGGCTGCGAAATCTATACAAGCTGCGAGCCGTGCCCCATGTGCCTGGCAGCCATCTATTGGGCACGGTTAGAGCGAATCCACTACGCCGCCTCGGCCGAAGACGCCGCGGCGGCCGGCTTCGACGACAAGCACATCCGCGAACAACTCGCCTTGCCGCCGCAACAACGCGCGATCCCGATGACGCAGCACCTGCGCGACGAGGCACACGAGCCGTTTCTGGCCTGGATGCGGAAGACGGATCGCGTGCCGTATTGACCGCGTTCGGCCGGTAAGGGGACAGCGCCACGTCTTTCGGCCATCGCCGTTCTCGGAAAGCGACGCATCTTGGCCGAAAAATGGACCGGCCCCCGGCCGGCCTGGACGGTTGCCGATCAGAAGCCGAACGGCATGGCCTCGTCGGGCTGCTCGGGCTCCGAAGCGCCACCGGCCGACTGCGCGCCGCGGAACAGCGCCCGGCCGAGCGACTTGGCAACGCTCGAGCCGCCCGCCGACGAGCCGCCCGCGGACGAGGCGTCCTCGGTCGCGGCCGGTTCGGAGGGGGCGCCGAAGGGGTCGCTTTCTCCAGAACCATCGACGTCTTCCGGCATCGGAGCAACCGGCTGGCTCAGGTCGGGACCGGTGACCGGCTCATCGGAGTCGGGCTCAGCAGCCGGCTCATCGGCGGCCGGCTGGGCGGTTGTTTGCTCCGGCGACTGGTCGGCGGCCGGCTTCTCGTCGGTGCCGGCAGCCGGCTTGCCCGCCGGTTGGTCGGCGTCGGAACCGGAGCAACCGGCCCAAACGAACAGCCCAATTAGTAGCAGGGCAACCCAGGAAATCCTTCGCATCGCAATTCTCCTTCACGCTGTAGACAAGACGTCTGCCGGCGGCGCCGTCTTCTTTGCCGGCAGAACTTCGGGGCAGTGGATTGGCAGTAGCTCGGCCCCCTTGTGTAGAAGGCTAACCGGGCGAGGCCGTATTGTCAACACAACCCGACTGGCACTTCCCGGCTTGCAAGTCACCGAATGTAAAATCTACACACGCGCCAGTCGAGGTCGGCCGAGGGTCGTGCTGGAGAGTATTCCCCCAACTTGTTTCCTGGCAAGGACATGGGGGATATTCTCGAATTCAGCGACGGGCCGCGCCGTTATTGGCACAGCACATGCATATCTGCTCGCGTAACAAACGTACGGCGGCCCGGCGGCCTCGGGCATTCCCGCATGGCCGAGGCCAATTTTGGAGCCCCCGTACGACAGCACCGTGAATCTTAGTTGCCATCGCCCACCACGGCGAATAACGACCCCGCCCCGGGGGAGCGCCCTCTTTTCACGGTCCAAGGGCCCGGCTGGATCACCGCAACCCAGCCGGGCCTTTTTGTTGGCAAACTCAGTGGTTCCGGCGGAACTGCGTTTCGCAGCTCGATTGCCGTCCCCGCCTCCTGGGGATAGAATGCTTTGGTCGCCACCTCGGCCCGCCCGTCGACCGGAGAATCCAACGCCTTGGACGCACGAACACGTCGACATTTTGACGAATACCTCGAAGCGGTGCTCGCCGAACTCCCGCCGGCGATCCATACGCTGATCGAGCAGGTGCCGCTACACGTCGAGGACTACCCCTCGGCCGAAATGATGGCGCGGCTCGGCGTGCGGCGTCGGGAGCAGCTTTGCGGGCTGTACACGGGCGTTCCGCTGACCGAGCGCAGCATCGAGCTGTCCGGCGTTCTGCCCGACGTGGTGACGATCTATCGCGAAGGCATTCTGGCCGCCGCGCGGAGTGCCGACGGTCGGATTCGGCCCGGCCGCCTCCGCCGAGAAATTCGTACCACCATCTTGCACGAGTTGGCCCATTATCACGGCCTCGATGAAGACGAGTTGGCCGAGTTGGGCTACGGGTGAGCGAACCGTCACTGCCGCGTAGACAGGAATCCAGCCGAGTGCAGGTTCGCACTGGGTTCCCGCCTCCGCGGCAGTGACGGCTGGAATGCCCGGCCGCCAACCGGACGCATTTCGCGACGTCACCCGTTTGTTCTTCAGCAGCTCATTGCGGATCAGCCGCAACTCTTGTCTTCCGACTCGCTCGAACACGGCGGCGGGTACCGGCCTAGCCAGTAACGCCGACGCGAGACGTGGTGGTAGAGCCATTGCCAAAGCGGCATCGAGCCGGGCACATGCAGCAACGGCGCCGCCGGCCAAAGCGAAGGCAGCCGCCGCGCGAGGTAGCGGATGGCGCCGGCGCCGCGGTGCCGGCGGCCGCGTCGGGTGATCACGTAGACGTGCCGCATCAGCTCCTCGTGCGATAGGTCGGGCCATCGCCGCCGCACCCGCTCATCCTGAAGCGGCAGGAAGGCCAGGCGATGTTGTCCGTCGAGCCAATGCAGCAGGACGGCCGATCGGGTGCATAGCGGACAACGGCCGTCGTAGATGACCACGTCGGCATCCGGCCAATGCCTCGGGTCGGGCAGGTCGAGAAACTCAAGCACGTCGGGTCGGCATCGCATGACGGCTCCTCCCCTCAGGCTTTCGCGGACTCATCGAAACTCCGCGGTTCCAAGTCTCGTTCACCGGACGCCGAAGGCGCTGCCGCACAGAGCGGCCTCACCCTCGAAACAGCGGCGCCTACGGCTTCCGTGAAACGACTCATTGACCGGACTTGGAACTACCGAAACAGCCTACCGCGACTCCCTCCATGATATTCTATGCCTCGCGGCTTGACGCGGCTTGCTGAGACTCGCGGCGGCAGAGGCGGAAGCCGTGCTACTCGCCCGCCGACCACTCCCACACGGCCACGAATCCGGGGCTTTCGCTCAGCTCGATGCGCAACCGCGGAAGCGCCGCGCCGGTTCGGTTGGCAAACTCCGCCAGCAGACGCCGGCCGAGATGCCGGGCCAGCAATTCGGCCGTCATGTTGGCCACCGGCAGAAGCGCGCAATCGTCGCGGGGAAACAGCCACCGCCGCGACTCGAAGTGGACTTCCACCTCCTGCTGGCCGGCTTCGACACGGATCCGCGGATGCTCGGTCGGCAAGAGCACGCGATGGTCGACCTCGGCCAGCACCGCCCGCAACACATCGTGCAACGCGACAAAGTCGACGACGTAACGGCTTTCGTTCAACGGGCCGGCAACCTCGGCAGCCGCCTTGTAATCGTGACCGTGGACCGATTCGCAGGAGCCGTCCTCCAGCGTAATGAAGTGGGCGGCGCTGAAGATCAGATCGTCGCCGCCGACGCGTATTCGGTAGTGTTCCATGGTCGCTCCGCGCGTCACGCGCCCGCCTTGCCGGCGGTGGCCGGCGGATGGGCTTCGAGGAACTCCTGCATCAGCGGGATGACGCGGTCGGGCGTCTCCTCCAGCGCGTAATGCCCAACGTTGTTGATCCGATGCACCTCGGCGTCGGGGAAGTAGCCTAGCCACCGATCGAGGATGCTGCGGGAAAATAGCGGATCTTGCATCCCCCAGATCAGGCAGACCGGATGGTTCCGGAACTTGGCTAACGTGCGTTCGACCATACCCAACGGCGCCGAACTGGTATGGCCGTTGCCCAGCGGAATGTCGCGGAGGAACTGATAGATCGGCATTCGCGCGTCTCGGGTCGCATAGGGAGCCAGGTAGCCCTGCTTGACTTCCGGCGCGAGCTTCCGCCGCTTCGAGTCCATCGAGCGCAGCATTGCCTTCACAAAAACGTTCAGTCTCTGGACCGACACTTTGCCAACAAGCGGCGAGCGGCACAGACGCACCAGCGGCGGCCAGTCCTGGTGGGGGAAGGCGATCGCGTTCATCATGACGAACCGCGAGAACCGCTGCGGTTGCGCCCCGGCCACGCCCACGCCAACCGCCCCGCCCCAGTCGTGCCCCACCAGGGTGATCTGCTTGAGGTTCAGCTTCGCCACCAGCGTGCCCAGATCGTCGATCCGCCGGGCCAGCCGGTAGGGGTAACGCTCCGGGTCGGGCCGATCCGATAGGCCGCAGCCGATGTGGTCGGGCACGATCAGCCGATACCCCCCGCGCAGGGCCTTGATCGCTTCACGCCAATAGAACGACCAGGTCGGGTTGCCATGCACCAGCAACAGCACCGGCCCTTTGCCTTCATCGAGGTAGTGATACTTGAACCCGCCGATGGAGATCGCTTTCGACTCGAACGGGTACAAAGAACGCCATTTCTCCGTCTTCTGGGCCATAGCCGCAAGATACCTCTTCTCGAAAAAAAACTGCCCTTTCTGCCCGCAACCGTTCTTGGGGGACGGCCGGATTCGCGTAGCTCCAAGTAAGGTCAATGAGTCGTGTAACGGAAGCCGAGGGCGCTGGTGTTTCGAGGGTTGAACCGGAATGTCCAGCAGCGCCTTCGGCTTCCGTTAAACAAGACTCGGGACTACCGACACCGCTTTTCTGCCGGTGAGGGGATAGTCCCCCGAGAACGGCTACCCGACAGTATACCCGGTTGCCCGACGAAAGAATAGTCGGACCGCCCATCCGCCCAAGTTCGGCCAGAATACCTTACGGAAAAGCCCGCACGAAAATGCGAACTCGAGGCCCCGCTCTTCGGTCACCGGGCAAACCATGCTTTCACCGTCCTACCGAGCGCTGCAAAAATGACTGAAACTTCCCTTTCCCTACCCTGTTGCATGGGAAAGGGAAGTTTCCGTAGTTCGAAGTCCGACGCCGAATTGTCGCGAACGGGAGGGCGAAGCTCCTGCTGAGCCGTAAGCTTGTGGTGGTTCAGCGGCTCGGCGGGAGCCTCGCGCTGCCCAAACTTCGAACTGCTGAGTTTAGTTGTTTTTGCAACGCTCTGTCGGACCCTCGTCATTCGTCCTTTCCCGGATAATGCATCAGCGGAAGCACGACACGGACCCGAGTGCCGCGGCCCTGCCGACTCTCGACCCGGGCACGCCCGTTGAACAAATAGGCGCGCCGGCGAATGCCTTCCAGCCCGAGACCGCCGCAGCGGGTGTTCGAGGGGCTAAAACCAATTCCACCATCCGAAATCTCGACGGTTAATTGCCCATCCTGCTCGACGAGCCGGACGGCGATCGACTCGGCGGCAGCATGACGCAACGCGTTGGTCAACCCCTCCTGCACGATGCGGAACACGGCCACCTCCAGCGGCGGCGCAAGCCGGATAAAGCGGACATCGTGCGTCAGCGTGATCGGCGGGTTGCCGTCGCGCTGGTGGTCCGCGATAAGTTTCTCCACGGCCGAGACGACGCCGAAATCGTCCAACGCCGGCGGACGCAGCCCGTCCATCAGGCGCCGCCCCTCGCCAAGGGCCTTGCCAAGCAGGTCCTTGACCGCCTCCGCCCCTTCGACCCCCGCCGCCGGTTCCGGAACGTCGAGCTGCCTCAGGTGCGATTCGAGATGCATCAGCGCGGCAGCGAGCGGCTGGATGACGCCGTCGTGGATCTCGTAGGCGGTCAGTTGGCGATCGCGTTCGAGCATATCGAGCAGTTGGCCGAGCCGGTCGCGTTCCGCTCGTATGGCTTCGGTCTGCTGGCGGCGCTGGTCGATGTCGCGGGTGACGCCCAACAGCCCGACGATCGCGCCCTGGTCGTTGCGAAGGAATCGGACCGTCACTTCGCACCACCGAGGCCGGCCGTCGCCGCCGAGGTGTTCGACCTCGATCGGCTCCGGCGGTTGGGAATACCCCGAATCGGCCAGACCGGCGGCTAACTCCTCATTCGACCGCCGGCACACCGCGTCCCAAGCTCCCTGGGTAAGTAGGTCGCGGAGTCTGATTTGCAGGATTTCTTCCGGATGGTAGCCGACAACCCGCTCGGCCGATGGGCTGGCAAAGGTGAACCGCCAGCGGTCCAGCAGCGCCTCAACATCGAGCCCCTGCTCGGCGAGGACCTCCGGCGTGATCTCCTCAACGCCCTCGAACGCGACCATCCAGACGAAGTCGGTGACATTTTCGGCAATGGTCTCGAGGTTTTGGCTTGCCTGCCGCGCCTGGCACTCGGCCAGTTGGCGCTCCAAAGCGGCGGATGCCTGATTCACAAACGCCTCGATTACACACTTGTTCAGCCGTGCCCCGGGCAGGGCATGGATAGTCACGTTGCCCAATACGCGATCCTTCCGCCGCAGGCCGATCGAATGGATGCTCTGAATGCCAAGAAGTCTCTCCAGGGCCAGGCAGACGGGCCGCGGCACACGCTCGAAGAAAGCTCGGTAGAGACCGCCTTCGATCCGGACAAGCGAGCCGGTGGCCAACTCGCGTTTAGCCTCGTCACTGACGCCTGGGAAGGTGGCGCCGACAATCTTTCGCTTCAGCATGTCCTCCGCACGGCAAAGCAGCGTGTGCTCCACGCCGGCGAGTTGCCGAACCCGCAGGAGATTGGTCTCCGCGTCGATCGAATTGACCGACACAATGGCATTGCCGACCAGTTGTTTGAGGTGCGAGCAGATGAACGCGTACAGATCGCGCTCGGGCGGAAAGCCCACCAGCTCGATCGCCCTGGCCGAAAGCCACCGGAGGGCTTCCTCAGCGGCATCCGACGCCTCCTCGATGGCCGGCGGTGGGTGGGCGATCTCGGGTGCGCTCATGGCAACGTCGAGAAGGTGAAAAGCGAGGCGAAAATGAACCGGGATATTTCGTCCCGGCCCACGCAGCTTCGAACAGGCGCATTTTATAACATCCCCAATCCCCCAGGTCAACCACCGGCAGCGACAGTTCCGTCGGTACGCCCCCACACCCACCCGCTGGCACACCCAAAGCAGGCCGCTCTACCCGATTCTCCCGCCCGTCCGGTTAGTTGCGTCTTTCAGCCATACAACCGGCCGACGGAGAGCCACAGGCAACTCAGGCACCGCGCGGAGGTGATTTTCGCCGCGGAGGGATTGCGGCACCCCAGCGTAAGTGCCTAGAATACAATACCTTGGATGGGTGGCCGAGTGGACTAAGGCGGCAGTCTTGAAAACTGCTGAGGGCGAAAGCCCTCCGGGGGTTCGAATCCCTCCCCATCCGCTTGCCGGCTACGGTTCGAACGTCTCGCGCGCCAGGCGGCTGATTTCTTTGAAGGGGGGGATGCCGGCGGCTTCGCACCACTCGAACAAGGCGGCTTCGGTGGTGGTGAGCGTCGCGCCGGAGGACTCCATCCGACGCAAGGCGGTGCGGTAGTCGATCTCGAAACGCGAACCGACCGCGTCGACCGCCACGTAGACCTGCCAGCCGTCGGCCAACAGGTCGAGCACCGTCTGCTGCACGCAGACATGGGCCTCGATGCCGGCAACCAGCATCTTCCGCCGCCGCTGAGCCGCCAGGTCGCGGAATAGCTGCCCGATGCCGAAACAACTGAACGTGAGCTTCTCGGGCAACGGGCCCAGCCGCTCGGCCAACTCAGGCACAGTCGGACCGAGGCCCTGGGGATACTGCTCGGTGCCAACGGCCGGAACGCCCAGGATCTTGGCCCCGTCGAGCAGGCGGCGGCAATTCCAGGCAATCCGGCGGTGGTCGGCGACCGCCGGGAGCAGCTTCTGCTGCATGTCGATCACCAGAAGCGCGGTGTCGGCCGGGGTCATCAACTCGGGACTACGCGGGAGGGGTGGATTCTCATTCATGAGATGCAGGATAGCGTATCGGGCGACCGTCTGCCAGCGGGGCTGCGTCCGACTAACGACAAAGCCCCCCTCAGGCGGCCGGCCGTGCGGCGTGGCGGCGGAGAGCTTCTAGGACCTGGGCAAGCTGTTCTTCGGGCGGGCAGGCCAGATCGACGAAGAGGATCTTCCGCCCGGCCAGTTCGCAGTCGCCGCCTCCCTTGCCGCCGAGCCATTCGTGGCGAATTTCGTAGCCCAACTGTCGGGCACGCTCGATGGCCCGATCCAGGAGTTCGACCGTGTGCATCCTTGCTCCTCCGGTGTCGCGTAGTCTCGCCCGGTGGCGACGAGACGGATTGAAAATGCGTCCAACAGACCCGTCCTTCGATAATTCCGGGCGATTATACCGGCTTGGGTTTCAGTTGCCCAGGCGAGTTCGACGATAGGTCTTAACAGGGCTAAGTCGTTTCCCGCAAGGAAGTTAAGACGCGAAGCCACGGCAAGAGAGCAAGGAAACCAGCGTTGCGGCAAGCAGGCAAAGCTGGTGCCCCGCGCGGAACTATAACGATCAGGGACTTCAACCGAACTGGGAGTAGATTGTGGCCAGAAGCGGTAATGCCGATCCGGCGATTTTGCAGCAACAGATCGAAGCGCTCCAGCAGCAGCTTGCCCAGGCGCAGGGGTTGACCGCTTTGGGCGAGTTGGTCGGCACTACCACGCACGAGTTCAACAACGTGCTGATGACGATCATCAACTACGCCAAGATGGGCATGCGGCATAAGGATGCGGCAACCCGCGACAAGTGCTTCGAGAAGGTCTTTGCCGCCGGCAATCGGGCCGCGAAGATCACGGCGACCATTCTGGCCGTCGCACGGAACCGCTCGGCCTCGCAGGAGCCGACCGATCTGGCCGCGCTGATCGATAACGCGCTGATGCTGCTGGAGCGCGAGATGAACAAGTACCGCATCGCCGTCGAGCGGGAATTCGACGAGGTACCCGAAGCCTACGTCAATGGCAACCAGATTCAGCAGGTGCTACTGAATCTGCTGATCAACGCACGGCAGGCAATGCCCAACGGGGGCCGACTGGTGATCCGGCTGAGCTACGACAAGGCCGCCGAAATGGTTGACTTGGTCGTTCGGGATTACGGCTGCGGCATTCCGGCCGAGAAACTGCCGCATATTTTTGACAGTTTCTTCACGACAAAAAGCGGTCCCGACGCCAGCGGCAAGGGGGGCACGGGCCTGGGGCTTTCGATGTGCCGCAACATCATCGAAGCCCATCAGGGGCGCATCCGCGTCGAGAGCGCCCTCGGCAAGGGGACGGCCTTCACACTGAAGCTTCCCACGGCGACCAAGGCCGCCGCGGTGCGTCCGCCGGCCGTTGTGCCCAACCCATGCAGCCCCCATCCGACCAGCCCCCAGACCGCCGGGCGTTGACGCAGTGGCGGAGCCGGATTTCGCGTAGCGGCCCTGTGCGGCGGGGAGGACGGCCTGTTTCCGCGGTTCGCGCCGCTCGCCCTGTTTCGGGGCGTAGAAGTTGAAACCCGCACGATAGGGCGATGGCCCACCGATCGGCTGTCAACGATCGGGGCGATAGAGCCGATCGGTGAAACGGCAGCCGACCAGCACCATGGGGGTTGCCCCGGGCTCGGCGAGCAACGCGTGACGGCGGCGGTCGGACTGACGCTCGAGGAAATGCCGATTGCCGGCCGCATCGACCACGACATTCTCCCAGCGCGAGACCCGGGCGGCCAGGTAGATCAGGTTCGGAGGCGATCCGAAGGCGGCCACCAAAACGTCGAACGTCGGGCGGCTCGGCAGGAAGAACGAAAAGCCCTGACGTGTCAGGTCGCTGCAATGGACCTCGACGAACTCGGAGTCGTCGGGCAGCTCGGGCCCGCGCCGCAGGGCGATCCGTTGGGTCGATTCGAACGGTTGCCGCGCGCCACCTCGGCGCTCCGATGCCGGGTGCCAGCGCTCGGTGCCCGCCAACTGGTGGATCAGGTTGTAGAAGCCTGCATCAATCTGGTTGTTCAGTGCTACGGTCATTCTCGTCGCAATGCCTGATCAGGAGAGTTACGCAAAGCCTCGGCAGCGGCAACATCCGGGCAAACGCCGTAATTCCAAGTCTGCGAGGGCGAGGCTCCCGCTGACACGCCTGGAATCCAGGGCTCGACGGCAGCCTCGTGCTGCCAGGGATCGCGAACCCGATCGGCGATCCCCCTGTCTGTTATGTAACTCACCAATACGCTTTGGGCAAATCGGCCGGGGCGGATTGCAACGGTCGTATAGGGTATTCGGCCGTTTTTCCAGGCTGCGGCCGGCTCTTGACGTTCGACCCCAGCGGGAAGACAATAAACAGTAGTTCCAAGTTTCGTTTAACGGAAGCCGAAGGCGCTGTTCTACGGAACGGTTTATCCCTCAAGATAGCAGCGCCTTCGGCTTCCGTTAAACGCTTTACTGATCAAACTTGGAACGACTGATGAATGTTTTCCGGATACATCCCCCGAGGTCCTCCATGCCCACGCGAGCAGCCCCTGAAGTACCCGACGACGCCGGCCGGTTCGGCACGTTCGGCGGCCGATATGTGCCGGAAACGCTCACTCACGCCCTCGAGCAGCTTGCCGAGGAGTATGCCAAGGCGGCGGCCGATGAGGCGTTCCAGGCCGAGTTGGAGTCGCTGCGGCGGCACTATGTCGGGCGGCCCTCGCCGCTGTACCACGCCGAGCGGCTGACCCAGCACTGCGGCGGGGCCCAAATCTATCTGAAGCGGGAAGACCTCAACCATACCGGCTCGCACAAGATCAACAACACGCTCGGCCAGGCCCTGCTCACCCAGCGAATGGACAAGCATCGGGTGATTGCCGAGACGGGCGCCGGCCAGCACGGCGTGGCCACGGCGACCGCCTGCGCCCGATTCGGCCTGGAGTGCATCGTCTACATGGGCGAGGAGGACATCCGCCGCCAGCAGCCCAATGTGTTCAGCATGCGGCTTCTGGGGGCCGAGGTCCGGCCGGTCACCAGCGGCTCGCGGACCCTGCGCGACGCGATCAACGAGGCGATGCGCGACTGGATGAGTTCGGTCGAGACGACCCACTATTGCCTCGGGTCGGTCGTCGGGCCGCATCCGTTCCCCCGGATTGTCCGCGATTTCCAGTCGGTCATCGGCCGGGAGACGCGGCGGCAGTGTCTCGACCAGCTCGGCCGATTGCCGCATCTGGTGGTCGCCTGCGTCGGCGGCGGCAGCAACGCGGCCGGTATGTTCTACCCGCTGATCGAAGACGCCGACGTGGAACTGGTCGGCGTCGAAGCCGGCGGGCGTTCGGAGAAGCTCGGCGACCATGCGGCCACGCTCTGTTTCGGCAGCCCCGGCGTGCTGCACGGCAGCTATAGCTTCGTCTTGCAGGATGAAGACGGGCAGACCAGCGACGTCCACAGCATTTCGGCCGGGCTGGACTATCCCGGCACCGGCCCGGAGCACAGTTACTGGAAGCAGACCGGCCGCGTGGCGTACAGCAACATTCAGGACGACCAGGCAATGGCCGCGTTCGACGCCCTGGCCCGAACCGAAGGCATCCTGCCCGCGTTGGAGAGTTCGCACGCGGTGGCCAAGGCGATGGAGTTGGCCGCGGCCCGGAAGCCGGACGAGGTTGTGGTGGTTTGTCTGTCCGGCCGTGGCGACAAAGACGCCGCCGAGATTGCCCGATTGCGCGGCGAGCAGTTTGGGTAGTTGACCGGCCGCGCTGTTCCTGATTGTGGGGTGAAACGAGCGCAGCGAGCCCCACCAGTACCCCTTGCAACGAACTTCCGCATTTGCTGATTGATGCGAGGCGGATCCGATGGCACGAGGAACACCTAGTGGGGGTGGACGGAACAGGAGTCAGCAGAGATAACGGAGATGTGTTCTCTGTTGCCTCCGTCACGTCGGTTTCCGAAAAGACAAGTCATGCACTCCCTGTTCGCGAAGGCCTCCGGCATCACCCACGACGTCATCGGCGCGGCAATCGAAGTCCACGAGGAGAAAGGCCCCGGGCTACTCGAGTCGGTTTACGAGTGGTGCCTTACGATGGAACTCCAGTTGCGGGGCCACCGGGTGCGAACCCAGGATAAGGTAATCATCCGATACAAGCATTTTCACCGAGAGGTTCCGCTACGATTCGACTTGCTGATCGACGATTGCTTGCTTGTTGAAGCCAAAGCCGTGGAGACGGTTCATCCTTTGCATAAGGCGCAGTTGCTAAGCTACATGAAGCTGCTGGATATCCCGCTGGGACTGATCCTCAATTTCCATGCCCTGAAACTGACGGAAGGCGTCTCCCGATTGATCCTTCCCGGGGCCAACTTGGCGTGAGTCCGCAGAGGAGACGAAGGTAACTGAGACCACCGACTCCGTTCTCTCTGTTTGCTCCTGTTCCCATAAGCTGCCGAAGTGTTTGAAATGCCGAAGTTGCTTCTTGAATGGTCACAAAGAGCGGGACGACAAACCAATGCCGTCACGCATTGTACCTGAATAGACGATTCACCCCAGAGAACCAACCATGTCCGCGATCGACCAACTTTTCGAGCAACTCCGCGCTTCCGGCCGCAGGGCCTTCATGCCGTTTGTCACCGCGGGCGATCCCGACCTGGAGTTCACCGCCGAGCTGATCCGTCGGCTGTTCGACCACGGCAGCAGCATGTGCGAGGTGGGCATCCCCTACAGCGACCCGATCGCCGACGGCCCGGTGATCCAGGCGTCGTATAGCCGGGCGTTGGACAAGCACGTCAAGCTGGCCGACATTCTCGCCATGCTCGGACAAGTCAGCCCGGAGGTCGCCGGCCCGCTTGTCACGATGGTCAGCTACGCGATCATCTACCGCCATGGGCTGGAGCGTTATGTCGCCGAAGCGAAGGCGGCGGGCGTGGCCGGGCTGATCGTGCCCGACTTGCCGGTCGAGGAGTCCGGCCCGTTGGCCGCCATCTGCCGCCGGGAAGACCTCAGCCTGGTGCAGTTGATCACGCCCACCACGCCGCGCGATCGCGCATTGCGGATCGCCGAGCAGACGACCGGCTTCATCTACTACGTCTCGGTGGCGGGCATCACCGGCGAGCGGAATGAGCTGCCGCCCGAGCTGCGCGACAGCGTCGGTTGGCTCCGCGAGCAGACGCCGCTGCCGATCTGCATTGGGTTCGGCATCAGCCGGCCCGAGCACGTGCGGATGCTTGCCCCGGTGGCCGACGGGCTGATCGTCGGCTCGGCTATTGTCCGGCGCGTGGCCGAAATCGACGGCAAATCCCGCGAGGACGTGCTTGCCGAGATCGGCCAATATGTCGACGAGTTGCTCGCCGCGATGGAGGCGTAGAAGCTCTCTCACACGCTAAAACGGATCAGCAACACGTCGTCGTCCTGGATGACGTAATCCTTCGGTTCCTGACGCATGAGCCCTTGGGCCTTCACGTCCCGTTCGCTGCCGGTGCGGACCAGATCGGCGACCGTCATCACCTCGGCACGGATGAACCCTCGGGCAAGGTCGGTGTGGATGTTGCCGGCAGCCTCCACGGCCGTGCCGC
>Ga0180434_10003979_pt1 | contig 18295 bp, 12 predicted proteins | sample SS_ome_7_FD_132453 | JGI IMG/M metagenome (GOLD analysis project Ga0180434, IMG submission 132453) | Hypersaline lake sediment archaeal communities from the Salton Sea, California, USA - SS_1_D_2 metaG | ecosystem: Environmental > Aquatic > Non-marine Saline and Alkaline > Hypersaline >...
AAATAATGAGCATGTTGAACCCAAGTGAATGGAGAAAACAAAATATGAACTCAAATATTTTTTATTGGTTTTGGCTGCTAGCAATAGGACTAATTTCCATGATTTCCTGTTCTCCGAACAGAGACAATGAATTTGACATCCTTATCATCAACGGAAGAATTATTGATGGAACGGGAAATCCTTGGTTCTATGCGGATATCGCAATTAAAGACGGCAGGATAGCAAAAATCGGAGAGATATTAGGCAGACAAGCACGTCAAATTATAAACGCCGAGGGGCTCGTGGTATCACCCGGATTTATAGACATGCACACCCACTGCGATCAAGACTTGGATTACGCTGATGCTAACGCAAATCTAAATTATCTGAGCCAGGGGACGACAACGGTTGTCACAGGCAACTGTGGTATCGGCACTTTTGCCATATCTGAAACAAAAAAGAGGTGGGATAAGAAGGGCTTGGGCACGAACGTAGTCCATATGGTCGGTTTCGGCACTGTTCGCAGAGAAGTCTTAGGATTGGAACCTCGTTCTCCCACAAGACAAGAATTGGAAAAAATGAGATCAATCCTTAGACGGGCTATGCAGGAAGGGGCATGGGGAATGAGCACCGGGCTGGAATATATTCCTGGTATGTATGCATCAACCGAAGAAATCATAGAGATGGCCAAAGTTATTGGAGAATGGGGCGGGACCTATCTCACTCATCAGAGAGACGAGGACTCTGGAGTGGTTTCTTCGACAAGAGAAGCCATTCGAATCGCGTCCGAGTCCGGAGTCAGGACTAATTTTGCACACTTCAAAGTGCTCGGTAAAAAGAACTGGGGATTGCTGGAAGAATGTGTCAAATTGATTAACAACGCACGTGCACAAGGAATCGATATAACTGCAGACATGTACCCATATGATAGAGCATCTGTAGGACCGATAATTTCGATTGAAAGCAATTCCGGTTGGTCAGTCTTCCGTCTGCCCCACAAAATGGAGCCTTTTGCCTCACTGAGAAAAAGGATGGCTGAAGATTCCGTAACAGAGAGGGAAAGGATGGAACTGAAAAAGCAATACATCGATGCGCTGGCTCGAGCCCTTGACGACAATAAACAAAGAGACCAGATCAGGACGTCTGTGCTTGAAGGAGAAAAAAACGACCCCAGCCCCGTGAAGTTAGCTGGCTGGCACAGCTATGCCATCGTCGATGCGCGAAAAAACACCTCACTGATAGGTAAGATACTGATCGATATTGCCAGAGAAGAAAACAAAGATCCCTTTGACTTGATGGCCGAGCTGGTTCTTGATGAGCCGGACCTCTTGCAGTCGTCAGGGGTCATGTCCGAGGCTGACATGAAGTCTGCGATGAAAGAAGATTGGTTGATGTTTTCCAGTGACGGCTCGGCCATGCCAATAATAAAAAGTAAATCCAATTGCCCCCGCTTTGTGCACCCTCGCACTTTCGGAAGCCAGGCTCGGGTTCTGCAGAAATACGTGAGAGAGGAAAAAGTTCTGATATTGGAAAATGCGATTCGCAAAATGACATCTTTGCCGGCTCAGACGATTAGGCTAAAAGAAAGAGGTTTGCTCAGAAAGGGCTATATGGCTGATATCGCCATCTTCAATCCTGAGACGATCAAGGAAAACGGGACCTATGCAGACCCCTGCCAATACAGTTCTGGAACGGAATACGTGATTGTCAACGGTAAAATCAGTATTGAAAAAGGCGAATATCATGGATCTCTCAGCGGAAAGATGCTCCTGCATACGGAGAATTGACTCAGCTGAGATTTAGCAAAATAAATCTGTATCCTGCAGTTAGGCTTGTTTTGCCGCTCTCTTCTCAGCTTGACTTATAATCTTAGCAATTGATTCAGAAATCTTTTTGGGCAAGGGTTCAGTAGCGTGAGTTTCGAGTATTTCCCTTGTTTTTTCATTGGCCCTCTGGCTTAGTGTCTTTTTTCCTTTGTTTGACCAGGCACTATAATGGCCACGATCCAGAAGCTTTGGGAACCAGTCTTCTTTGAAATGACGGAAAGTATGGTCGTCAGTTAAAAACTGACCGCCTGGCCCTACCCTGTCAATGACATCCAAGGCCAGCATTTCAGGATTGACAACAATCCCACCGACGACCCGCTTAATCATGCTTATGAATTCGTCACAAGCTACAATCATTTCAAGAGAAGCGGTCAGACCGGCGTCCAAATATCCGACATCGTGATTGAGATTGCCGCCACATAAGGCCGATAAAAAACACATCATTGTCCCCTCAAAAGCGGCCTGCTGATCGAAACTCTTGGAATCTGAGCATCCAGCGTAGCTCCAGGATGGCAATCTGTAGTAAGAAGCCATTTCGGCGTTGGCGGCAACCGATAATATAAATTCAGGCGCTCCATACGAACATAATGTTGTAGACATATCCATATGAAGGCGCTCGCCGCCGAAAATTACAGGAGCACCTTCGCGTTTGAGCTGGGCAAGCAGAAGACCGGCAAGAGCTTCGGCGTTGCCTTGTGCTAGTGCCCCGGCGAGTGTTACAGGACATGTACTCCCACCCACCTTTCCAGTACCGCAAATAACAGGTAATCCCTTCCCCGCCATATAGAGGATCTTTTGGGTTGGCTCCTTGGCTAGTTGCAGAGGTGAGACCGGCTCAGTGTACATAACGATAAATGGATTCTGGCGTAGAGTTTCAGGACTTCCGACAACTTCCTCGGCCATTGTCACAATATCTTGACAGTTGCTCAGATTCCAAGATGTACAGATTAAAGGTTTCTTAGTGTTGTTGACCATGGCCTCAAAATGGTGCAGATCTGAAACTTCTTTATTGACATCGCTTGCAATCCCCATTGACATCACGAAATCAATATTGGGTAGATAATCACAGATCTTTGCTACGGCTGCTATATCATTCTTGACTGATGGTCTTCTTTGGCCGGTGAAGAGGTCGATGATATTAGGCGTATCCGAACCGGTTCCATAATAAGCTTTTGTATCTTCCAAGTATAAGCAAGGACAACCGTGCTGGTCGCATAACACAATGCGCGATGGAGCTCTATGTAAAGCCCACTCAATCAAATCCGGAGGAATTCTGACGCGATTTCCATTTAACTTTGCGCCGGCACTTCGAAATAGATGCCTTGCTTCTTCCTCCAGCACGTCTACACCGGTACGCCGCAGAATTTCCAGGGCGGCTAGGTGTAATTCCTCCAATTGGCAATCCGACAGCAATCGGAACCGAGGGGTTTGATGCACTATGAAGTTGCTACGCATGATTTTCACTCCATTTTCAGTAGGATATTTCAGCTATTCTGGGATTAAAGTTTTGAGCTTTTTCAATGTACGCAAAAGATGTCTCTCTGTTAACTTTCGTGCTTTCTTCCCATCCCTAGCTTCAAGAGCTTCCAAAATCTGAGTGTGGTCTAGTAATTCCATCTGGCTGGCTTCAGTTTGTTCGACTTCTGTGCCTCTACAGATTAACAGGTAAGGGTTCGTCAAATCCCAAAGCTGCCCCAGCAATCGAATCAGGTGTCGTCTTCTGCTGGCACGTATGGCAATCCAATGGAACTCTCGATTAGCCTCCCAGGCCTTGTCTGCGGAGTTAGGATCGCTGCTCATTACGGTATGAGGAAGAAGCTCTCGCATACGAGCCAGATTCTTAGAAGTAATGCAACGAGAGGCCCGTTCCATCGCTAGCCCCTGTAAAGCCGCTCTTGTTTCAAAAACATCTTCCAGATCCTCGCGAGGTAGAGAGATGGATTTCACCCCTTTGTACGGGACCTGAACAGCCAGCCCTTCGGCCACGAGTCGGCTCAGAGCTTCACGAATAGTCGGTTGGCTTATTGCCAATTCTTGGGCCAAGACCTCCTGCCTAAGCCATTCGCCCGGCTTGATGCGCCCGGACGCAATAGATTCACGTATGGCATCATAAGCCAAGTCGGATCTGCGCAACATCTCCTTTGCTCGTTCAACAATTCGCGGATTCAACAAAGTATTTTTATGCATAACAGCCTATTTTCTCCCAGGTCTCTATGTGCAGGGAAGTTTTTCATATTTGATATTATTATAGATTATCGATAATCAATAATCAACCAGAATTAGCCTTGTCCAAGTTTTGTTAATCAAGAGATTCTCTGAACAGAACTGAAAGTTGACTCTTCCTGTTTTTTCTTATCAAGGTTATAAGTGAAGAACTTCTTAAAATTCTTTTTTTGGTTGTCAAATAACCTAAAAAGTGATAAATCATGAGCCACAAGCAAATTATTGGAAGCTGTGAGATATGAAAAATGAAACAATCGGCGTTCTTGGAGGGATGGGTCCTGTTACATCTGCAAACTTTTATTGCGCAATGATAAAGTACGCCCAACGGAAGCACAAAGCGGTAAAAGACACTGATTTTCCACAAATCATAATCAATTCTCTTCCTTTGTATGGTTTTGATGAAACAGGTGTTCTGGATAAAGGACTTGTTCTGAATCAACTTAAGGAGGGAATCCTTACACTTGAAAATGCCGGATGTGATTTCATTGTCATCCCCTGCAATACGGTTCACTGTTTCATCGATGAATTAAGGGATAATTCAAAAATACCCATTTTGAGCATAATTGAAGAAACAACCAAAGTGATTCAAGAAAGAAAAATCGAGCCTATCGGAATACTGGCTTCTGAAACCTCTCTTAAACTCAAATTGTATGAGAATGCGCTCAAAGCAAAACAAATCTCTTTCCGCACCCCTGCCAAAGAGCACTATCCCACAATTACTGCTCTCATACTGGACGTAATGGGAGGCAATTACGAAAACAACACGAAGATACTGAATATAATCGGCGAGATGTCACAATCAATCAAGGGCATCATTCTCGGCTGTACAGAATTGCACTCAGCCGTTAAACAGAGCGATACGACAGTTGCCGTTTTCGACAGTTTGACCATACTCGCAGAGGCCTCAGTGGATAAAGCGCTAATAAAATCACATCGGTAATTTTTCTTTCGCAGCACATCAATATTATATGAAGACCTTCATCCAACTCTGTTGCCTGTCCTCGTTTTCTGTGTTACAGTACTTCGTTGACAATGGCCTATTCAGTAAAAATTCTTTCCCATGACAAAAAAATAAGCGCAACTAAAGGCGATCTACTGGCCGATAAAATCATCGACGCCGGCATCGACCTCAGCCTCTACTGCAACAAGAAAGGGATGTGCGGGAAGTGCTTCGTCGAGATCGTGGAAGGCGCCCTTCCAACCCTGGATGAACGAGAGCAAAATCTCCTCAAACAAAGGCAACTCTCCGGCAATTACCGCCTCGCCTGTAAATACAACATTCAAGGCAATTTGGCCATCAACATCCCGGAGATCTCCATCCTTCAGAAAACCCTCATCCTGAAAACCGGCATTCAACTTCCGCTCATCATTAACCCCCCTGTGAAAAAATATTTTTGCGAGCTCAAAAAACCGGTGCTGGGCGACCCACGTTCCTCTTTAGAACTGATTGAAAAACACTTCCGCAAAAAAAGTCTGAAGATCGACCTGGGGTTGCTCAATGAATTGCCCGGCCTCCTCGAGAAAAGCGGATACCGAATCACCGTGGCGCTGTTCAAAGACAGTGAAATCATGGCCATCGAATCGGGGGATACGACGGCACAGAACTTTGGCCTGGCCATAGACATCGGGACATCAACTCTGGTGGTTGAGCTCATCGATTTGAATCAGGGGACCAGTGTAGACATGGAGACAGCCAACAATTCCCAGATGGCCTACGGTCTGGACGTTGTCTCGCGGATTACCTTTGCCTTCACGGATCCCAAAAACTTGGACAAACTCCAGGACTCGATCATCCAAACAGTGTCCGGGATGATACGCCGGCTTCTCAAGAGGAACACAGTCCATCCTCTGAATGTCTATGACATGGTCATCGCCGGCAACACGGCCATGAATCACCTCCTTCTGGGGACTCCGGTGAATTCCCTGGCGGTCTCCCCTTTTCATGCGGTTTTCCGGACACTCCCTGAATTGCCCGCCACTCAACTCAGATTCCCGATAAACAAAACCGGCAAAGCCTACGTCGTTCCGAATATCAAGAGCTTTGTGGGGGGGGATATTTCTGCCGGTCTGATGGCCACGGATTTGCCCATTCGAAAAGGCACCTATCTCTTCATCGACCTCGGGACCAACGGTGAGATCGTGCTCAAAACCGAAAAAATGTTCATCGCCACATCCACGGCCGCAGGGCCTGCTTTCGAAGGCATGAACATCAGCTCCGGCATGCTCGCTCTTCCGGGAGCCATCTTCAAAGCCGAGAAAAAGAAAAAATTGACGCTTCAGACCATAGGCAATGCCGCACCCAGAGGCATCTGCGGCACCGGTCTCATCGATCTCGTGGCCCTATTCATTGAGGACGGGACAATATTACCTTCTGGAGCGATTGCCGACAAATCAAAGGCCATTTCCGTGACAAATAAGATTGCCATCACCCAAAAAGACATCCGAGAAATTCAACTGGCTGTGGCAGCCATCAAATCCGGAATCCGTATGATTCTCAAAATTTTCCGGCTGAGAAAGGAAGAATTGGACGGCGTGTTCATCGCCGGTGCCTTCGGCAACTATCTGAACATTGAAAATGCCATGAGACTCGGTCTATTGCCCGCTATCGATCCTGAAAAGGTTGCCTTTATCGGCAATTCCGCGCTAGCCGGGGCCAGAGCCCTGCTGCTCTCGCAGGAAGCCCGGAGGAAAACCGAAGCGTTTATTCGAAAGATTCAGTACATTTCCCTGGCTACGGACCCTCAGTTTCAGGACTATTTTATCGACGCCCTCGAATTTGGCGACAGGAGTGACCAGATATGAAAATCGCGATAACCGGAAAGGGAGGGACTGGCAAGACGACACTCGCCGGTGTTTTGGCGCATCTCGCCAAAGAGGATGGGGTCACTGTCCTGGCCGTGGATGCCGACCCCGATGCCAACCTCGCCTCGGCCATCGGCATCCCGGAGAATCTGGCCGCATCCATTAAACCCATCTCCGAACAGCGTCAGCTCATCAAAGAAAGGACAGGAGCAAATCCCAGACAATTCGGACAACTCTTCAAAATTAATCCCACAGTGAACGATATCCCGGATGACTTCAGTCTGGATTATCACGGCATAAAACTGCTGGTCATGGGAGCCGTCCGCAAGGGAGGAGAAGGCTGTGCCTGTCCCGAAAACGTTCTTCTCAAAAACCTGCTGTCTGATATCATCCTCAACCGGAATGAAGTCGTTATCGTCGATATGGAGGCAGGCATAGAACATCTCGGGCGAGCCACGGCGGGTGCCATCGATAAGATGCTGATAGTGGTTGAACCCGGATCGCGAAGCATCGACACAGCCACATCGATCAAAAAACTCGGGGAAGATATCGGCCTCCATGAGTTTGGAATAGTCGGCAATAAAATCCGGACCGAGAAACAAGCGGAGTGGGTCCGCAGTCAATTTGAAGCGGCCCAAATTCTGGGCATGATTCCCTACTCCGATTCCGTCCAAGATGCCGATCTGCAGCGTAAGCCCCTTATCGACATCCTGGATGCTCAAGCGAAAGCGGAATTTCAGAAAATCTACCGCTCTCTACTTGGACGTTGAATCTCGAATCCCCTTCGATAGGATACGGCATCCCAGCAGAGAGGTATTCCCAAACAACATGATCGATTGAGTTCTGCAAAAAGGTGCCAGGCACCTTTTTTTTATATGAGGAAAAAAGGTGCCTGGCACCTTTTTGGATGCATTTTCAGGAGGGAGCACAGAGCTAGGATCAACAAAAAACACAATATCAAGTGAAAAATAGCAGAATCGTACAAAAAAATGCTTGGACTTTACTATAACCAGCGGCTAATATTAACTATTTTAAAAAGCGTACGTTAACAATGGAGGTGTACCATGGCATTCAATCCCAAGTGCATCGCGACAGCCATAGGCAGTATGCCGCACGACGACCCATCCGTTGCCTGTGACATTGTCCTGAACACTATCCCGGAAATTCCCATATGGCCCCAGCTGCCCAACACGAATTTCCGTGAAGAAATGGAGATTCAGTACAGCGAGGGATTCCCTTGTGTGGCTTTTGAGGAAGACAAAAAGCGAATGTATTTCAAGACAGATGTGGATATGACATCGGATTTTGAGAAATTTTATGAAAACTACATGGCGGACAACATCGATTATTTCAAAATATCGCCGGAATTCAGTAGAGGCATCTATGCCATGGAACAAAGACTGAAGGATATGGATGTGAGCTCGATCAAAATGTTCAAGAGCCATGTCACCGGGCCCATTACGGTCGGCCTTGGCCGCGTGGATGAAAACAAGCGTGCCATCTATTACAATGATATGTTCCGCGATATTATCGTCAAAGGGACAGAGATGAAGGCCCGCTGGATGCTGGATAGATTCAAATTTCTCGGCAAAGAACAGATTTGCTTTATCGACGAGCCTATTTTATCCGGATTCGGCTCCTCCACTTACGTCAGCCTGCACCGCGCCGATGTTGTCCAGTACCTGAACGAGGTGGTTCAAGCAATCCGCAAGGAGAACGCCCTTGCCGGATCACACTGCTGCGGCAACACAGAGTGGACAATTCTGGTGGACGCAGGCGTGGACATCATCAGTTTTGACGCTTATGAATATGCAGAGACCATCACCTATTATCCCGAACAAATCCAAAAATTCTTGGAAAAGGGCGGCATCCTGGCCTGGGGAATAGTCCCCACGTCGGAAAAATCTTTCAGCGAAACTCCGGAATCACTGGTTAAAAAACTGAAGGCCGACATTGACAATTTGGCCAATAAAGGCATTGACAAGAATTTGATATGGGAAAAATGCCTGGTTACTCCCAGCTGCGGCACAGGCTCTCTCTCAGTGGAGCTTTCTGAAAACATCTTCGATCAGCTCTACAAGGTGAGCAAAATCCTGCGGAACTAGATCCATAATCCAGGGTTCTATTCGATCATGGAAAAAGCACCAACACTCATAGTTTTCCGAATCAAGTATTATCAAGATATGAAAGGCTAGAGAATGGATAAAAAGAGTATCGACAAGACGGTCAACCAGATGATTGACAAGGCCGCTGAGGACGGTGTGACGACTATCTGGGACCGCTCCTCATTCCAGAAAGCGCGCTGTGGTTTCGGCGAACAAGGTCTCTGCTGCAAGAACTGCTTCATGGGCCCCTGCCGGATAAACCCCAAAGGAAAAGAACCGCGGACGGGTGTCTGCGGGGCAACAGCAGAGGTGATCGTGGCCAGGAACTTCGCGCGGATGATCGCGGCCGGTGCTTCTGCCCATTCGGACCATGGCCGCGATGTGGCCAAAACACTGCTCATTGCTGCGGAGTCCCCTGAATCAGGGTATGCCATAAAAGACGTGGGCAAACTGAACAAAGTGGCCCAAGTCATGGGTGTGGCAATCAAGGACAGGCCAAAAGAAGATATCGCCAAGGAAGTGGCCCAGCGAGCCCTGAGCAACTTTGGCCGGCAGGAAGGAGAGCTCGATTTCATCAAGCTCGCACCGGAAACCCGCCAGGATCTCTGGCGGCAACAGGGCGTTGTGCCCCGCGGCATTGACAGAGAGGTGGTGGAGATCATGCACCGCACCCATATGGGGGTCGACCATGATCACCGGAACATCATGCTCGGAGCTACCCGGACAGCTCTGGCCGACGGCTGGGGCGGTTCGATGATCGCCACAGAGCTTCAGGATATTCTCTTCGGCACTCCCTCCCCCTTGCGAGGGCAGGTGAATCTGGGTGTCCTATCTGAAAAAGAGGTTAATATCATCGTCCATGGACATGAGCCCGTGCTCTCGGAGATGCTGGTCGTTGCCGCCCAGGATAAAGAGATGCTCGAATTGGCCAAATCCAAAGGAGCGGAAGGCATCAACCTGGCAGGCATTTGCTGCACGGCCAATGAAATTCTCCTGCGTCACGGCCTGCCGATTGCCGGAAATATTCTCCAGCAGGAACTCTCCATCAGCACCGGAGCCGTGGAGGCCATGATCGTCGATGTCCAGTGCATCATGCCCTCCCTGCCTGAAGTGACCAAGTATTACCACACCGAGCTCATCACGACATCTTCCAAGGGGAAGATGCAAGATGTGAAATATGTCGAATTCGATGAGATGCACGCCCTCCAGACGGCCAAGGACATTGTCAAAACAGCTGTCATGAATTTTCCGAACAGAGGAAAAGTGGATATCCCTGAGGAAAAAATGGACCTCATCGCGGGTTTCTCTCACGAAGCCATTAATTACATGCTTGGGGGGTCTTTCAGAGCTTCTTACACCCCTCTCAATGACAACATCATCAACGGCCGCATTAGAGGTGTAGCCGGCGTTGTCGGCTGCTGCAATCCCAAGGTTGTCCATGACCAGAGCCATGTCAGTCTGGTAGAAGAGCTTATTGCCAACGACATCTTGGTCGTTCAGACCGGATGCTCGGCCATCGCCTGCGCCAAAGCCGGGTTTCTCACGCCGGAATCGGCTATCAAATATGCGGGCAAGGGTCTGGCCGAAGTCTGCGGGGCGGTCGGCATGCCTCCGGTGCTCCATTCAGGATCATGTGTCGATAACAGCCGCATCTTGATCGCCCTCTCTGAGATGGTCAAGGTAGGAGGTCTGGGGGAAGATATCAGCGATCTCCCCGTAGCCGGGTCTGCACCGGAGTGGATGAGCGAAAAAGCCATTTCCATCGGTCATTATTTCGTCGCCTCCGGGGTCTACACGGTGTTTGGTATCGGGCTTCCGGTTTCGGGAAGCGAAATCTTCTCCGCCCATATCTTCAAGGAATTCGAACAAACCTTTGGCGGCATGTGGGGGGTCGAAGCCGACCCGAGCAAAATGGCAGCCATGATGATTGACCACATCAACGCCAAACGCAGCAACCTGGGTATCGACATCGAAAAAGAACGCATCCTCTTTGATATGGAGATGAGGAGGGAACTGGAAATCTGATTCAACCTGAGAGCAAATAGGACAGTGAGGCATTTAGCCAAAGGACAAGCCCTAAGAATCAGATGCACAGCTAAGAAAGGTTAATGAAATGTCCAAGATAATCGCAACACGAGCCATACGCGGAGCACACGTCCTCGTTTCCCGGGCCGAGAAAGAACTCGCTGAGGCCATCGACAAACAAGGGCCGGATACCAAAGTGGAGTTTCCCAACACGGGCTACTACCTCCCTGTCTCACACGGTATTCTGGGCTTGAAAATCGATACCCTGGGAGGCCTTCAAGAGCTTCTCGAGGAAGCCAAAAAACTCCTTCCTCCCCTTCCTGACGAAGAACTCTGGGTTCCCTTCTTAGGACACACACTGGATGCAGGCATGGCCACACTTTTTGCCGATGAAATCATCGAGGGGATCAAATACACCCATAATCCCCTTCCCTATTTCGCCGAGGCCAATCCTGATGATGAGCACCTCTGGCTGGGAGCGGCCAGCGACATCATTATGCGGGAAAGGGGGATCGAATTCGTCGACGGCACGGCCCCTGGGTTTGCGGCATGTGTGGGCTATTGCCCGACGAATGAGATCGCGGTCCAATTGGCCAGAGAACTCCAGGAAAAAAACCTTTATGTGTTCATGTCCGCTTCGACCGACGGCAAATCCATGGCTCAGCAGCTGCGAGAGGAAGGGATTCAGTTGGGCTGGGAGACGCGTCTGGTTCCCTTTGGGGATGATGTGGCGGCCACTGTCCATTCCTTGGGATTTGCGACAAGGGCGGCTCTGTCCTTTGGAGCGGCCCAGCCCGGAGACTTCCAGAGGGTGCTGCGCTACAACAAAAACAGGATCTTTGCCTTTGTTTTAGCCCTGGGCCCTGTGGACGATGAGAAGCACGCCCAGGCGGCCGGCGCCATCAATTTTGGGTTTCCGACCATCGCGGATACCGACATCGACCAGATCCTGCCCACGGGTATCTGCACTTATGAACATGTCGTCTCCCCTGTTCCTCATGATAAGATTGTGGCTAAGGCGATCGAAGTCAGAGGCCTCAAGGTCACCATCACCAAAGTTCCTGTTCCTGTGCCATATGGTCCCGCATTCCAAGGAGAGAGAGTTCGGAAAGAAGACATGTATGTGGAGATGGCCGGTCAGACTGAGGCCGGGTTCGAATTCCTGACCACAAAGGAACTGGATGAGGTCGAGGACGGAAAAATCGACGTCATCGGCCCTGAAATCGACGATGTTGAAGAAGGCACAAAAACCCCTCTTGGGATCTGGGTGGAAGTGGCCGGCCGGGAGATGCAAACCGATTTCGAGCCGATCCTGGAGCGGCAAATTCACGACTTCATCAACTGCGCCAACGGCATCTTTCATATGGGACAGCGGGATATCAACTGGGTACGCATCAGCAAAGAAGCCAAAGAGAAGGGCTTCAAATTTGCCCATTTCGGTTCCATCATCCATGCCAAGATGCACGGCGAATTCGGAAAAATTGCCGACAAAATCCAGATCAAAATATACACCCTGGAAAAAGACGTGGTCGAGTTGAGGGATTTTGCCCGGGAGGTCTACAAGCAGCGCGATGCCAGGCTGGCGGATATGACCGATGAGGCAGTGGATACGTTTTATTCCTGCACGCTTTGCCAGTCGTTTGCACCCAACCATGTCTGCATCATCACGCCCGAGCGTTCCGGCCTTTGCGGTGCCTACAACTGGCTGGACGGCAAGGCCGCCTACCAGATCAATCCCACAGGACCGAACCAGCCTGTCAAAAAAGGCCGGGTCATCGACGCAGAAAAGGGCCAATGGGAGGATATCAACACCTTTGTCTACAGCAATTCGCACAAAAACCTGGAATCCTTCAACGCCTACAGCATCATCGAATCCCCGATGACCTCCTGCGGATGCTTTGAGTGCATCAGCGGCATTCTCCCCTCGACCAACGGCATCATGACGGTCTACAGGGATTTTACGGGCATGACGCCCAGCGGGATGAAATTCTCGACCCTGGCCGGGACTGTGGGCGGCGGCGTTCAGACACCGGGATTTATCGGACACAGTAAACAGTACATCGCCAGCAAAAAGTTCATCTCTGCCGAAGGCGGGGCGCGCCGCATTGTGTGGATGGACAAAGCCCTCAAAGAAGAAATGCACGACATCCTGAACGCAATCGGAAAAAAGGAAGGCATAGAGAATTTTGTCGATATGATCGCCGACGAAACCGTTGCCGAGACAGAGGAAGAGGTGTTGGAACACATCACCAAAATGAACCATCCAGCTCTGTCCATGAAATCTCTTTTTTAAGCCATTATGAAAACTTTAGCCATATCAGGAAAAGGCGGAACAGGCAAATCGACTCTGTCCGCTCTGATTATCCGCTGGCTCAAAGATAACGGGGCAGGGTCCATCCTGGCTGTTGATGCCGATTCCAACGTCAACCTGAACGACCTTCTTGGGATAGAGGTCAAAGAGTCTGTCGGCTCCATACGAGAGGAAATGCGTAAATCCGTCGGTCAGCTCCCCGCGAGCATGACCAAACAACAATTTTTGGAATACAAAATCCACACCAGCCTGGTCGAAACACCCAATTTTGATCTGATCGCCATGGGGCGTCCTGAAGGCCCGGGCTGTTACTGCTATGCCAACAACCTGTTGCGGGATATCTTGAAGACCTTGAGCACGAACTACGAATGGGTGGTGATCGACAATGAAGCGGGGATGGAGCATCTCAGCCGCAGGACAACCCAAAACATTGACTATTTGCTCATCATCTCAGATCCTTCAGCAAGGGGAATTCAGGCAGCAGGACGAATCAACCGTCTTTTAGCCGAACTGAACACCCGAGTCGGCAAAAGGCATCTTATCCTGAACCGCGTCAGAAATGCCCGGGGAAATTCAGCCTCTGAAACACTGAGATCCATCATCGACAAAGAGGGCTTGAATCTCATTGCATCCATCCCGGAAGATGAGCAACTGCTTGAGCTGGACCAGACCGGAAATCCGGTTTGGTCAATTCCGCAGGATTCACTTGTCTATCAAGCAGTCAACAGCTTCATGAACAAATTAACAGACAGAGGAAAAAATGGCGTTTGAAATTCCCAAAGAAACAAATTCCGGAAAAGTCTTGGAAGTGACGATCGGCGCAACGTCCGATCAGGGCGGCACCCGCTCTCATGCAATTACGATCGGCGGAAGCAATGCCCTTCCCCTTCACTTTTTTGAAGGAGAACACCCCCACAAGCCCGTAGTGGCCATGGAGGTCTTTGACTCAGCCCCGGCCAAGTACCCTGAACCCCTGCTGGAGCATTTCAAGGAGGTCATCGACAAGCCAGGTGAAATGGCCAAAAAGTGTGTGGAAGAATACGGTGCCGAGCTCATCAGCGTACGGTTGGAGGGCACCCACCCAGAAAAAGGAAATAAAAAGGCTGATGAAGCCGCAGATGTCGTCAAGCATGTGCTGGAGAGCGTCAGGGTCCCCTTAATTGTCACCGGACACAGCCACTTTGAGAAAAACAACGAAGTGATGAAAAAAGTGTGCGAAGTCACAGCCGGCGAAAACTGCCTCATCAACTTTGTCGAAACCGATAATTATAAAACCATTGCTGCGGCTTGTATCGCCTACAACCATACCCTTGTCGCTCAGACACCCATTGACGTCAACCTGGCCAAACAGTTGAATATCCTGCTCACAGATATGAACTTTCCCAGGGATAGAATTGTCATGGATCCCCTCACCGGAACACTGGGGTACGGGATTGAATACACCTACTCCATCATGGAGCGGATCCGTAACGATGGGCTGGCTGGAGATCAGATGCTGGCCTTCCCCATGCTGATTACCCCGGGGTACGAGACATTCCGAGTCAAGGAATCGCGGACGCCGGAGGCCGATTTCCCTGAATGGGGAAACCTGGCCGAGAGGGGCATTTACTGGGAAACAGCCACGACCATGAGCCTGATGCTGGCCGGGGCAGAGCTGCTGATCATGTATCATCCCAAGGCGGTGGCCACCGTCAAGAGGAAGATCACCGAGATGTTTGATTCGCAAAAGGGAGAGTGACCATGGCTTTATCTGGATTAGACATATTCAAACTCCTGCCCAAGACTAACTGTGGAGACTGCGGCGTGCCGACCTGCATGGCCTTTGCCATGAAACTGGCCCAGAAGAAGGCGGAATTGAGCGAGTGCCCCCATGCTTCAGAAGAAGCCAAGGCCACTCTAGGTGCGGCCAGCGAGCCCCCAATCCGGGTGGTCAAGGTCGGAGGCGCCAATGCCTTGGAAGTAGGGGGAGAGACCGTGCTTTTCCGTCATGAAAAAACCTTCTTCCATCAAACCGGAATTGCCATCGAATTGAAAGCGTCTGACGGGGTTGAGACAAACCGCGACAAGATCAAAGAAATCGCTGATCTCACCATAGAAAGAGTGGGTGAAGAACTGGCGGCAGACCTTTTTTTCATCAGCAGTGACACGGCCGACAAAGACAATTTTTTGGCGACGGTCAAAGCCGTCAAAGAGCATTCCAATAAAGGGATAATACTGAATTGTGCTGATGAGGTTCTTTTGAAAGAAGGGCTGGACATCGCCAAAGATGACCGTCCTGTCGTGCTTTTGAAGGAGGCGCCATCAGAAGGCATTCTCGAATTGGCCAAATCCACAGAAGCTAGTCTTACTTTGACCGCAAAATCCTTCGAGGACCTGGAATCACAGACGACAGCCGCCAAGGAGGCCGGGATCAACAACCTGATTCTCAACCTGGAGACAGATGGACTCGGAGCTCATGTACAGAACAATGTCATCTTGAGGAGGAGCGCGCTGAAGCAGAATTTCAAACCCTTCGGGTATCCGCTTTTTAGCTATATTGATGGAGAAAATCCTTACGATATCCTGGCCAAAGCGTCTGCTGAGATTTGTAAATACGGCTCGATTATTGTCCTTCCCGAATACGACAAGGCCTTGCTGTACACACTCTTCACGCTGCGCCAGAATATCTTCACCGACCCGCAGAAGCCGATCCAGGTCGATGCCAAAGTGTATCCCATCGGGGAACCGACACCGGAATCCCCTGTTTTTGTCACCACCAACTTCTCTTTGACCTATTTCATGGTTTCCGGCGAAATCGAAAACTCCGGCACATCGGCCCATCTGGTTATCACGGACACAGAGGGTCAGTCGGTACTAACGGCTTGGGCAGCGGGAAAGTTTGTGGGTGAAAAGATCGCCAAGTTCATAAAGGACGTCAAACTCGAGGAGGAGGTCAAGACCCGGAAAATCATCATTCCCGGACTCGTGGCCCAGATCAGCGGCGACTTGGAAGAAAATCTGCCCGGCTGGGAGGTTATTGTCGGCTGCCAGGAAGCCTCTGACATCGGATCCTTCGTCAAAAACGTCCAATTGACATAAAAATGGTGCCAGGCACCTTTTTTCCCCATATAAAAAAAAGGTGCCTGGCACCATTTCCGATAATGACCGGTCACTGAAACGCCTTATGGGGAGGACATTAAGGCAAGAGTAATCAGAATGAAGCCACAACAACAATGAAAAACCCCAAATCCAATCCTCAAGACACAACCCACACAGTCACATTTCGCCCCTTCAACGTTTCAGTGGAAGTTCCATCAGGGACTCTTCTATTGGAAGCCATCCAGCACAAAGGGCTGCCGCTCAAAGCCTCCTGTGGAGGCAAAGGAACCTGTGGAGATTGTGTCGTTCTCATCAAAGAGGGGGCCTACGCTAAAAAATCCTCTGCCGTCCTTCCGGACCGACTTGTAAATCAAGGCTATGCGCTGGCCTGTCAAACACTCATCACCGATGACCTCATCGTCCAACTCCCCCAATTTGAGGAGCTTTTGATCAAAAGCGTTGTTAGATCCGAGTTTGTGGAGAAAAACAAAAAGGACATCTCCGGCACTTATGCGCATGATCCTGCCCTCAAATCAATAGCGCTCAATCTTCCCCAACCTACGCTGGAGGACAACTACAGCGATTTCAAAAGGGTGGAACGTCAACTTATCCAACACACCGGTTCAAAGGACCTCTCTCTTCCCTACTCTGTACTGAAAAATTTATCTCACACTGTTCGTCAGGAACAGGGACAGATCCATGTGACCTATTTTGATGGCCCTTCCCAGGCCTCGATCGTGAACATCACCCCGGCATCTGCTGCTGAACGAGTCTTTGGTGTTGCCTGTGACATCGGAACAACCACTGTTGCTCTATACCTTGTCGATATGGCCAACGGCGACATCATAGAAACCGCTTCCAGCCTCAATCAACAGATCAAATGCGGTGAGGACATCATCTCGCGAATCAACTATTCCCAAAAGCCAGGTCATTTGAAGGAACTTCAGGATCTTATTGTGATCACCATCAACAGGTTGATCGAGACCGTCACCCAGAGGGCCGGGACATCCTCTCAAGACATCTATTGTGCCTCCATCTCAGGTAACACAACCATGATCCACCTCCTCTTAGCGCTCGAGCCCAACTACATTAGGGAGGAACCCTATGTCCCCACCTTCAACCGGGTGCCTCTTCTTCAAGCCAAAGACATCGGACTGCGGATGAATCCTGAGGCCCGGATTTATTGTGCTCCGTCCGTCGGAAGCTACGTGGGCGGAGATATCACAGCCGGGATGCTGTGCACGCCCATGTTGAAAGAAACGGATAAAACATCGCTCTTTATCGATGCCGGCACCAACGGCGAAATCGTTGCCGGAAACAGGGATTGGCTGATGACCTGTGCCTGCTCTGCCGGCCCTGCATTCGAAGGAGGTGGGATCAAGTGCGGCATGCCCGCGTCATCCGGAGCCATCGAACAAATTGCATTGAGCGAGAGCGGCAAGCTCAGTTACAAAGTCATTAACGGCATCAAGCCTAAAGGATTGTGCGGCTCCGGTTTGGTGGATCTCATGGCCGAGCTTTTCACCCACGGCTATATCGACCGCCATGGAAAATTCAATGCCCCCAAAACAGGCGATAGAATCTACCACAGCCAAAACGGATTGGCTTTCTTAGTCGAGGAAGCACAAAACACCTACTGGGGAAAGGATATTGTCATCACAGAAAAAGACATATCCAACCTCATTCTCACCAAAGGAGCGGTCTTTTCGGCCTGTTCACTGCTCCTTAAAAGCGTGGGGCTTGACTTTCATGAAATTGAGGCCCTCTACATTGCCGGAGGTTTCGGCCGTTTTCTCGATGTGGACAATGCGATCCGCATCGGGCTTTTACCGGATCTCGACCGGGATAAATTTCACTATGTCGGAAACAGTTCCCTAGCAGGAGCCTATCTGATACTCCTTTCCGAACAAAACAAAAGTCTTACCGAAGAAATCGCCGAAAAAATG
>Ga0180434_10003980_pt1 | contig 18288 bp, 17 predicted proteins | sample SS_ome_7_FD_132453 | JGI IMG/M metagenome (GOLD analysis project Ga0180434, IMG submission 132453) | Hypersaline lake sediment archaeal communities from the Salton Sea, California, USA - SS_1_D_2 metaG | ecosystem: Environmental > Aquatic > Non-marine Saline and Alkaline > Hypersaline >...
AAGGGACAGGGCTGCACCGTGCGCGGGGTCTGCGGGAAGGAGCCGGAGACGGCGGCGCTGCAGGACCTGCTCGTCTATGCCGTCAAGGGTCTTTCGATGTACGCGCACCGGGCGCGGCAGCTCGGGGTAAAGGACCGTGAGGTGGACGTGTTCGTGTTGGAGGCGCTGTTCGCGACCCTCACGAACGTGAACTTCGACCCGGATCGGTTTCGAGAAATGATCTTCCGCGCGTGCGGACTTCGGGAGCGGGTGCGGAAGGCGTACGAGGAGGCGGCTCGGGAGGCGGGACGGAGCGCGGAGTCGCTGGGGGGCGCGGCGGTGTTGGATCCGGCGGACTCTCTCGCCGATCTGGTGGATCGGGGGGAGGCGGTGTCGATCGCGGGGCGGAAGGCGCGGCTGGGCGAGGATGTGACCGGCCTGGAAGAGCTGCTGACGTACGGGCTGAAGGGGATGGCGTCGTACGCGTACCACGCGCAGATCCTGGGCTTCGAAGAAGACGAGGTCTACGCATTTTTCCACGAGGCGCTGGACTACCTGACCCGTGACGAGACTCACGCGGCGGAGGATCTTCTTGGCTGGTGTCTCCGCTGCGGCGAGGTGAACCTGCGGGTGATGGAGATGCTCGACGCGGCGCACACGGCGAGCTTCGGCGATCCCGAACCGACGCAGGTGCGTATCGAGCCGGTGAAGGGCACGGCGATTCTCGTCTCCGGGCACGATCTGATGGATTTGAAGGAGCTGCTGGAGCAGACGAAGGGGAAGGGCGTCAACGTCTATACGCATGGGGAGATGTTGCCGGCGCACGGTTACCCGGGGCTGAAGAAGTACAAGCACCTCGTGGGGAATTACGGGGGCGCGTGGCAGCAGCAGCGGGAGGAGTTCGAGGCATTCCCGGGTGCGATACTGATGACGACGAACTGCATTCAGACGCCCAAGGAGACCTATCAGGCGCGCATCTTCACGACGAGTGTCGTGGGCTGGCCGGGAGTGACGCACATCACGGACAGCGACTTCACGCCGGTGATCGAGGCGGCGAAGCAGGCGGATGGATTCACGGAAGACGGTCTGGACCGGAAGATCCTGGTCGGGTTCGGGCACGCGGCGGTGATGAACGTCGCGGACCACGTCGTGGGTCTGGTCAAGTCAGGGAAGATCAAGCACTTCTTCCTCATCGGCGGATGCGATGGGGCGAAGCCGGGCCGGAGCTACTACACCGATTTTGCGAAAGCGGTGCCGCAGGATTCGGTGATCCTGACGCTGGCCTGCGGGAAGTATCGGTTCAACAAGCTGGAGTTCGGGGAGATCGACGGCGTGCCGCGACTGCTGGACATTGGGCAGTGCAATGACGCTTACTCAGCGATTCAGATTGCGACAGGGCTGGCGGAGGCGTTCGAGACGGATGTGAACGGCCTGCCGCTGTCGCTGATCCTGTCGTGGTTCGAGCAGAAGGCGGTGGTGATCCTGCTGACGCTGCTGCATTTGGGGATTCGCGATATGCGCCTGGGGCCGAGCCTTCCGGCTTTTCTGACGCCGGCGGCGCTGGAGGTGCTTCAAGAGAAGTACAACATCATGCCGATCAGCACGCCGGAGAAGGATCTGGCGGCGATACTCTCATAGCTGGTCCGCCACGCGCCGATGGGGCGCGGGGAGGGCGTAATCGGCGAGGTCTTCGGGCGCCACCCAGCGGGTTGCTGGGTGGCGCCGCGCGTTGGTGCGGCCGCGGGGGGCAATGCAGGTGTAGGCGGTGAGGTGAATGCGGCGGCTCATGATGCCGTGGGTGAGGGAGGTGAGTTCGGAGCCGATGGTGGCGTCGAGGCCGAAGTCGGATAGGAGGAGGGTGCGGAGCGCGGTTTCGGGGTCCTCCCCTGCTCCGAGTTCACAGTTGGGGAATTCCCAGAGGCCGGCCCAGATGCCGGTGAGGGGCCGCTGGGCGATGAGGTAGCGGCCGCGTCGACGGACGAGGGCGAGGGCGGCGCGGGTGGTTTGGGTCTTCGGGCGGCGGGGAGGGGCCTGCCTCTTCGCGGGGCCGAGCGCATGGGTGAGGCAGATGTCTCGGAGGCAGCAGGCCGGGCAGTCGGGCGAGCGCGGAGTGCAAACGAGGGAGCCGAGCTCCATGAGGGCCTGGTTGTAGTCGCCGGGCCTGCGGGCGGGGACGGCGAGCGCGCCAAGGCGACCGATCTTCTTTCGGCCTTGGGGGTCGGCGGGGTCGAGGCGGAAGACGCGCGCGAGGAGGCGGCGGGCGTTTGCGTCGATGGCGGGATGGTGAAGGGCGAAGGCGATGGAGGCGACGGCTCCGGCAGTGTACTCCCCTACTCCGGGGAGAGCGAGAAGGTCGGGGTAGGTGTCGGGGAGGCGGCCGGCATTGCGCTCGACGATGGCGCGAGAGGCGGCGTGAAGGTTGCGCGCGCGGGAGTAATACCCAAGCCCGGACCAGAGGCGGAGCACGTCGTGGAGGGGCGCGGCGGCGAGGGCGTCGACCGTGGGGAATGCGCGGATGAACCGTTCGTAGAAGGGGATCACCCGGTCCACCTGGGTCTGCTGGAGCATGACTTCTGAGACCCAGATGCGGTAGGGGTCGCGGGTGAGGCGCCAGGGGAGATCGCGCTTGGCGCGGCGGAACCAGGGGAGTAGGAGGGGGGCGAGATGATCTGGGTCTGGGGTTGGTGGCATTATCGGAGGATTACCCAGTCCTGAGACAACCTGAGCTTCGGCGAGTGCGTGTCGTTCGAGGTGATGCCCCGAGCAACGTTTCGGGAGTGTCAGCCGCGCCGCCGGTATGCTCGCAGGAACTCCTCACGAGGGATGCCGGCCTGGGTGCAGATGGCGCGAAGCGTGCCGCGCTTGAGGGCTGGATTGTTTGGGATGGTCATCGGGGTCGTGGAACCATCAGGATTGCTCCGACGAAGGGCGATGTGAGGCCCTTCGCGCACGACCGCGAACCCAAGCTGATTGAGAGCGCGCAGCGCCCGGTCTCGCGGGGCGTCTGCCGGAAACCGCGTCAACTGATGGAGGCCTCGGTCTCGGCAATGAACACCTCACGGGCCTCAGCGGCTTCCTCGAGCACTTCTTGGCCAAAGGTCTCGACGTGGAACTGGACGGCCGAGCGAACCGCTGCGAGGGCCTCTTCGTAGCTATCGCCTTCAGCGACGACGACGCCCTTCAGCCCGAGCGGATAGGCGACGTAGCCGTCATCCGACTTCTCGATCACGAGCTTTATACGCACGATCTCACCTCACTCGCCCTCGCTCGACCCGCTGCAGAGGATGCATTATAGCATGTTGAGCAGCCGGCAGGAGCGGAAGGCGTAACTCACCCGCGCCGTCTGATGACGACCTGGAGGTCGAAGTCTCGGCTGAGGGGATTCAGAAAGCGGACGCCGTCGAGGGTTTCGAGTCCCTGCATGTTCTCGGTGAGGACGTAGGGGACCTGGTTGAGCTTGGCGGTGGCCCAGACCTGAGCGTCCCAGTAGGACATCTGGTGTTGGGTGGCGCCGCGAGCGGCCTCCAGGACGATGGGCAGGGTGATGTCGTGGACGGGGAAGGCGGCTCCCAGTTCCCTCAGCCGCTCCTGCGCCAGGGCTGGCGGCAGCCGGTCAGGAAGCGCGCGGGTTGCCGCCCGGTAGAACTCCGCGAGCGTCTGTGTGCTCAGGGCGCCGGTGCGACTTTGCGCGAGCCGACGGATGAGATCCGCCGCGAGGCGCTGTTTCCCGCGGTCCTGCCGACAGAAGGCGTAGACGAGGATGTTAGCGTCGAGGAGCGCTCTTGCCATGCCCACTCTTCCGCTTCGACGACGGCTCGGGTCCTTCCCTCACAGAGTCTGGGGAGGCGCTGCCCGCGCACTTCGCCAGCCGTTCATCGTACAGCTCATCGCGATTCCACCGCCACTTCTTCGTGCTTCTGCGTTTCGACGACCAGCTATCCGCGGCTTGCAGGAAGGAGTCCACGGCAGAGATGTCGTCGCCGCCCCGAGGTTCCCCGGCCTCGGCGCGATCGAGCCTGAGACGTATAAGCTCTGCCTCCGACATCCCGCGCGCCTTCGCCTCGCGTTTGATGGCCTGTTCCTGTCGTTGCTCAAGGTAGATCTGTTTGCGGACTTTGGTGGACATGATGCACCCCCGGTTTATACATCACATTATACATTACATCCGACGTGCCGACAAGGAGGAGTTGACGCCTTTCGGCGCGAATTACAGTAGCTCGCGCTGGCCTTTGCGGGGGGGTTTGCCCTCGACCTTTTCGACGCCGAGGTGTTGGTAGGCGGCTTCGGTGGCGACGCGGCCTTTGGAGGTGCGGGCGAGGAGACCGCAGTGGAGGAGGAAGGGCTCGACCATGTCTTCGAGGGTCTGGACTTCCTCTTGCAGGGTGGCGGCGAGGGCTTCGATGCCGACGGGGCCGCCGAGGTGCTGGTTGACGATGATCTCGAGGAGGCGGCGGTCGATGGCGGCGAGCCCGATGGGGTCGATGCCTTCGAGGAGGAGCGCGGCCTCGGATACCTCTGGGGTGATTGTGCCGCCGCCTTTGACCTGGGCGTAGTCGCGGACGCGGCGGAGGAGGCGGTTGGCGATGCGGATGGTGCCGCGGCTGCGGAGGGCGAGGACGCGGGCGCTGTCGTCGTCCATGGCGATGTCGAGGAGGTGGGCGGATCGGTGAAGGGCCTGGATCAGCTCTTCCTCGGAGTAGAAGTGGAGCTCGCGGACGATGCCGAAGCGCTGGCGCAGCGGCGGGGTGAGGAGGCCGGCTCGGGTGGTGGCGCCGACGAGGGTGAAGGGCTGGAGGCGGGAGCGGTAGATGCGGGCGTGGGCGCCTTTGTCGAAGATGATGTCTACGGTGAAGTCCTCCATGGCAGAGTAGAGCAACTCTTCGACGACGCGGGGGAGGCGGTGGATCTCGTCGATGAAGAGGACGTCGCCTTCTTCGAGGTTGGTGAGAATCGATACGAGGTCGCCGCCGCGCTCCAGGGCGGGGCCGGAGGTGCCCTTGAAGCCGACGCCCATTTCGTTGGCGATGATGCGGGCGAAGGTGGTCTTGCCGAGGCCGGGGGGGCCGTAGAAGAGGGTGTGGTCGAGGGGTTCGCCGCGCTCTTTGGCGGCCTGGATGGCGATGTCGAGGGCGTCTACCACCACCCGCTGCCCGATGCACTCGGCGAAGGTGCGGGGGCGGAGGTTCCACTTGTCCTCGCGCTCTTCGGGGGTGGGCTCGGCGAGGACTTCTTCGGGGCAGGAAACAAGCTCCTGCCCTACGGGCTTGGAGGCGGGCTTCTTCTTCGGCTGGTTCTTCTTCACTGGCTAGGTCTTCTCCCCGCGGTACACTTCCTCGAAGAGCTCTTCGGCGGTGGAGGCGTCGGGCCTGCGTGCGACGGCGGCCTGGACCATGCGCTGGGCCTCGGTGCGGGTATGGCCGAGCTGGCTGACGAGAACGTCGATGACCTCGGTCTGGAAGTCTTCTTCTTCGGACGGGGCGGGCGCGCCTTCGACCTCGGGCATGAGGGCGAACTTGCCGACGCGGCCGTTGAGGCTGGCGATGATCTTCTCGGCCTTGCGGGGGCCGATGCCGTCGAGGGAGCAGAGAAGCTTGGCGTCCTTGGCCTCGATGGCGCGGGCGATGCGGGCGACTTCGATGGAGAGGGCGCGGCAGGCGGCGGTGGGGCCGATGTCCTCGACGGTGATGAGGCGCTCGAAGAACTCTTTTTCGAGAATCGAGAGGAAACCGATGAGGATGGGCTTGGGGTTGCGCTCGGTCTGGTGGAAGGAGATGTGGAGCTTGATGGGGTCGCCCTCGGGGCCGGCGCGGCGGGAGCGGAGGGCGGGCATGACGGCGCGGGGGAGCATGATCTCGTAGCCGACGCCGCCGGCGAGGACGACGATGCGGTCGTCGGATTTTGCGAGCAGTTTGCCTTCGAGGTAGGAGATCATTGTGTCGGTTCCCTTGCCTATCCTACTACAGCAGAGGCGGCTGCGCCGCCTTCACAGGTTGAAAACCTGTGCTACCGGAACGGCCACGGCCCGGCGGGCGTAAGTACGCCCGCGCGAATGGCAGGGGCAAGCCCCTGCCCAACGGGCGACGGATGGCGGGCAGGAAACAGGGTCCTGCCCCACCCGTCACTGCCATAGGTCGATGCCTTCGCGGGCGGCGCCGACGAGGGCGAGGGCGAGGGCGTCGCAGACGTGCTCGGATTTGGGCGCTTCGGGGAGGGAGAGCATGCGGGTCACGGCCCGCTTGATCTGGTCCTTGGTCGCTCGCCCGGAGCCGGTGAGGGCCTGCTTGACCTCGGCGGGGGATACTTCGAGAACGCGCGCGCCGGTCTGATCGGCGGCCAGGCAGATGACGCCGCGGACGTGGCCCATGAGGATGGCGGTGCGGGGATAGCGGTAGTCCGCGTAGAGACCTTCGAGGACGGCCAGCTCGGGCCGCCACTGGGCGAGGACGGCGGCGAGCTCGTCGTAGATACTGCGCACTCGGGCCTCCAGGGCGTGCTTGCTCGGGCTCTTGGCGCACCCGGAGGCGCGGACCCGAGTGCGGCCGTTGCCGACGTCCAGGACGGCATAGCCGGTTGCGGTGAGGCCTGGGTCAATGCCAAGGACGATCATAGGAATGGGCTCCGCATCGCCGGCAGCGGCAGGCGATCACAGGATAATACCACGCCGAGGGGAGGCGCTCACACCCTGTGCGGGGGCGCGTGGGCGAGCGCCGCCGTCACTGGGCCGGCGAGCGCGCCGTCACTGGGACTGCTGGACCTGCTCCGAGAGCTGCTCGAGGGTCTGCTCTAGCTGGTCCAAGCGCTCCCGCGCTTCCCTGAGCTGTCGGTCGGCCTGCCGGGCGAGCTCGCCGACTCGGGGAGCGACCCCGGGGGCTGCCGCTGGGACCTCAGCGGGAGCGGCTTCGGGCGGCGCGGCCTCTTCGGGCACGGCAGGTCCGGTTTCCTCGGGCACTTGAGGCGCGGCCACGTCGAACCCCACGGGCTCGAGCGAAACCAGTTCTGGGGGTTTCTCGCCGAGGAGTCCTTCGAGAGCGAGCGAGAGGGTTGGTCGCATGATGACGCGGCCGTCGCCGCGGGCGAGGACGACGCGCTTCAGCTCCGGGATGGGGCTCTGCGCGGCCTTCAGGTAGATGGGCTCGACGTACATCAGGGTGCTGTCGAGCGGAACGACGAGGAGATTGCCGCGGATGACGGAGGACCCCTGCTGATTCCAGAGGCTGAACTTCTCGCTGATGTCGGGGTCCTGGCTGATGGATGCCTCTATCTGGATGGGGCCCCAGACCTGCTCGGTTTTCGAGAAGTTGTAGAGGAGCAGCTTCCCATAGTCGTCGCCGTCGGAGCGGGCGGCGAGCCAGGCGACCATGTTGGGCTTGTCCTGCGGCGTGAAGGGAAGCATGAGCAGGAACTCGGGCTCGTCCTCGTTGGGGAGCTTGACGATGGCGTAGTAGGCCTGCATCGTCTCTCCCTGGGTTTCGGGGGTCCGGCCGATGAGGCTTCTCGCGGTCGGGCCGACGGCCTTGGGCGACTCTCGGGCGATCTCCCATTTTTCGATGCGGTTGTAGAACGTCCGCGGGTCGGTCATATGGTAGACGACCATGCGGGCGCTCTGGGTGTTGAAGAGGGCCTCCGGATAGCGCATGTGCTCGATGAGATCGGAGGGGATCTCCTGGAGCGGCTTGAAGACTCCGGGGAAGATCTTCTCGTAGGTCCGGATGATGGGATCATCGGGATCGGCGACGAAGAACTGCACGGTGCCGTTGTAGGCGTCGGTGACGACCTTCACGGAGTTGCGGACGTAGTTGAAGCTCCCGGTGGCGCTGGCGAGCCGCTCGGAATAGGGATACATGTCGGTCGTGGTGTAGGCGTCCTGAATCCAGTAGAGGCGGCCGTCCTTAGCGGCGACGATGTAGGGGTCGCGGTCGTAGGAGAGGAAGGGCGCGATGTCGCGGGCTCGCTCTCCGATATTGCGCCCCCACATGATGCGGCTGTCTTTCGTGATGATCGTCGAGATGGCGATGTTGACGTCCTTGAAGCGGATGGAGGCGGCGAGGCGCGGCAGCGCGGAGCCGATGGGAACGCCGCCCTCGCCCTGATAGCGGACCTTGGCCATCCGGTTGCTGGCGGGAAGCGGGTAGTCGTTCTCCTCCTCTTTCGTGCCCACGACGACGTAGTCGTTCGTCAGCTCGCCGTAGTAGACGGCGGGTTGGGTGATCTGGAGGGCGTGAGAGGACTCGGGGGGGATGTTCTTCAGGACGAGGTTGGGCAGCCCGGACTGGATGACATCGCTGACGGGGGCCATGACGACGCCGTAGCCGTGGGTGTTGAAGATGCGCTCGTTCTGCCAGCCCTTCTCGGGGAGGCCGGGGGCCCAGAGCTCGCGGGCGGCGAGCATGACCTGGCGGTACTTTCCATCGATCCAGTAGCGGTCGATATCGACGGAGTTGAAGCGGTAATATGGCCAGAGGGCCTGCTGCTGCTGGAAGGTATCGAGCAGGGGCCGGTAGTCCCAGAGGCGGAGGTTCTCGACGGTCTCGACGTTGTTCTCCACCGCCTCCATGGTGAGGGGGGCAACGCGGCGCACGGTGTGCTGCTCCGCCTGGTCGAGCCCGAAGCCCTGGCGCGTGAAGGCGATGGTGTGGGCGATGTACTCTTTCTCCCGCTCGAACTCATTGGGGATGACCTGAAGTCGCTGGACGAGGGATGGATAGACGCCGTTGAGCAGGAGCGAGCTGAGGGCGAGGAAGCCGATGCCCGCCAGCGGGAGCCAGAGCCCGCGCACGAACATGTTGACGAAGACGAGTCCGGCGCACCCGAGGGCGATGACGAAGAGCACGTTGTAGGCGAGCAACTGGGCGTGCACGTCTGTGTAGCTGGCGCCGAAGGTGGCGCCGCGGGGAGAGTAGAGCAAGAGGTAGGCGTCCAGGCGATAGCCCAAAGCTTTGAGGACGAGGATGAGTCCGAGCAGCACCGAGAGGTGGGCTTTGACGTGGGGTGCGAAGGCGGGGACGCCGCGGAGGACGCGGATGGCTTTGTCGAAGTAGTGGGCGGCGGCGGACAGGATGAAGACGGCGATGAGGGCCCAGTAGGCGAAGGCCCAGAGGTAGTACCAGAACGGAAGCCGGAAGACGTAGAAACCGACGTCGCGCCCGAAGATGGGGTCCTGGACGCCGAAGGCGAGTCCCTCGCGGAAGAGGAGGTACTTGTTCCACTGGCCGGCCGCGCCGACGCCGACGGCGTAGGCCACGACGAGTGCGAAGAGGGCGAGCGCGAGGTAGAGATAGCGGGCGGCGAAGTACTCCATCACCTCGGCTATCCGCTGGCGGAGGGCGCGCTCTTCGTCGTACCAGGCGGTGCGCTGGGCGAAGCGGCGGGCGAGCTCGATATTGCCGACCACGACCACGAAGAAGACGGCGCCGAAGGCGAGCCCGAGGCCGAGCTTGGTCGAGAGGATCTTCCAGAAGACGACGGGGAAGCGGACGTCGAACTTGAACCACAGCCATTGAGTGTAGATGTGGAGCAATCCGGGTAGCCACCAGACGAGGGCGAGGAAGAGGAGTGCCAAGAACGACCAGCGCATCACGCGCCGCCTCAGGCGTCGCTGACCGAAATCTGCGCTCATTATCCCCATCCACGCCCTCCTGTGTCGCCTGCTACAGCTTCTTATCGCTTCGCCGGACTCATCTCAGGCCCCTTCTCGAGGTTGGGGGCCACCGGCAACAAACATCTATCTGCTTGACACTTAAATCGGCCGGCCTATATACTAGTGTGACAGCGGGGGAAAGAGCTCGGGCTCTTCGCCCCGCTTTCGGCCGTCACTCAGGCGTCTGGAGTTGGGTCGCGAGACGCGGCGGCAGGAGGCAGCGCGTGGCTAGCGGTGAGACCGTTCTTCAGATCGAGGGGCTAACGAAGGTCTATCGCTCTATCTTCACCCCGGCCGGGGTGAAGGCGGTGGACGATCTCAACCTTTTGGTTCGCCGGGGCGAGACGTACTCGATAGTCGGGCCCAATGGATCGGGCAAGACGACCACCCTGAAAATCCTTCTTGGGCTCATCTTCCCTACGGCAGGCACGGCGAGCATCTTCGGCAAGGGCATCGCCGACCTCTCGGTGAGGGAGCAGATCGGTTTCCTCCCCGAAGATGCGTACCTGTACGATGTTTTCAACGGCGAGGAGCTTCTGAACTTCTACGCGGGGCTCTTCGGGTTTTCGAAGAAGCGGCGCAGGGAGCTCACGGATGAGCTGCTCTCGCTCGTGGGGATGCAGGCGAACCGAAAGATCCCCTTCCGGGAGTGCTCCAAGGGGATGCGGCAGCGCCTTGCGCTGGCGCAGGCGTTGGTGAATGACCCCGAGCTGCTGATCCTCGACGAGCCGACGTCGGGTCTGGACCCGGCGGGGCGCCACCAGATGACGCGGCTCATTCTGGAACTGAAGCGTCGGGGAAAGACGATCCTGCTCTGCTCCCACTTCCTCGCCGAGGTGGAGGAGGTTTGCGACCGGGTCGGCATCATGTACCGGGGCCGGCTGGTGGCGGAGGGAACGCTCACCGAGCTTGCGGGGGCGCCGACGGAGATCGTCATCACGACGAGCGGGCTGGGGGCGGACACGGCGAAAGAGCTCGCCGGCCATGCGGCGGTGCTCGGAGTTGAGGACGGCACCGTGCGGATGGGTCACGAATCCGAGGGAGATATCTGGTCGGTTCTCGAAGAGATACATCGGGTCGGGGGCACGATTCTCGAGGTCAGCCGCCCGCGGCCGAGCCTCCAGGACGTTTTCGTCAGGGCGATTCGACAGGACACGACGGAGGAAGCAGAGTGACTCCGCAGCTAGCCTTCCTAATCGGGCTCTTCATCGTCATCGTGGCGCTGGTTCTGACCCGGAAGCAGTGGGCGCCGGCGGTTCTGCACGCGGTCCCCTCGATCTGGCGGATCGCGAAGATCACGGTGGCGGAGGCGCGGCGCCGCCGCGTGATTCAGGCGGTCGTCATCCTGGTGGTGCTGATTCTCATATCCATGACGTTCTTCTCGTACCTCAGCCCTCAGGAGCAATCCCGCATGCTGATCTCCGGGGGGCTGGCGGCGGTCACGGTCTTCGGCATCCTTCTGGCGATCTTCGTTGCGGCGTTTCTGATCCCGCAGGAGCTGGAGAATCGCACCGTCTATGCCATTCTCGCCAAGCCGGTGCGTCGGTTCGAGTTCGTGCTGGGCAAGTACGTCGGGGCTCTCATCATTCTGGCGGTGATCGTCGTGACGATGACGGTAGTGCTCGTCGGCGTGCTGCTGCTGCAGGACAAGCTCGTCCAGGACTTGCCCGATTCGGCCTTCGACCCGAACATCGGGGGAGTCGTCTTCGCCGCGGTGATGAGCTACTTCGCCATCGCCGTGCTGACGGCCCTGATCGTCCTCATCTCGACGGTCGCGTCGACGACGATGACCATCATCAGCGCCTTCATCATCTGGGCGGTGGGGAGCCTTCAGAGCACGATCAGCGATCTCGCGGCGCACGCGGAGCTTCCGGTCACGAAGGCACTGCTGACAATCGTCTACATCGTCGTGCCCAAGCTCGAGAACTTCGACTTCCGGCACGAGGTCTCGAACTTCATGCCCGTCAGCTATATGGCCGCCTGGAACCCGCTGCTCCAGGGGATCGGCTATGTTGCCGTGGTCATGATTCTGGCGTCGGTGTTCTTCAATGATCGGCAGGTGTAGACGGAAATGGGTCCCCGCAAGAGCCGCAATCTGCTTCTGGGATTCCTCATGGTCGGGATCCTGCTCATGCTGATCCCGGTGCAGGAGGCCATCCACAAGTCCCGCCCGCACGTGTTCGACCCGGACAGGAAGACGAAGCGGGTGAGCTCCATCAGCATTGGGCCGACTCCAGCGGTGATAGCCTCTCTCGGTGGGTTTCGCACGGTCGCGGCCGACCTGCTGTGGTTGAAGGCGGTGCGCATCTGGGACGGCGGGTCCTGGTGGGCGATGCTGCCGATATTGGACGCGGTGACTCAGCTCGATCCGCAGTTCATCCTCGCCTGGCAGGTATACGGTTGGCATGCGGCTTACAACCTCCATGCCGAGTCCGAGACCATCGTGGACAAACGGTATTGGCTCGCCAACGGCGTCAAGACCCTCGAAAGGGGGGTGGAGGCGAATCCCAGCAACTGGGAGATGATCTTCGAGCTGGGGTGGACGCTTTACGACCGCGCCCACGAGCCTTGGCGAGCGGCGGAGTACTTCTATAAGGCGGACCAGTTTCCGGGGGCAAAGTCCTACATCACCCGTCTGTACTATCGCTGCTTCGAGGGGGTCATGGACTTCGACCGCCTCTTTCCGGCGCTCGAATACGCCAAGGGCCGTCATAACGATCCGACCGTTAGCGACGATGTGCAGCACCAGGTGATTGTCAACCGCGACTACGACTGGTGGATGCAGCACAGGGATGACCCGCTGGAGCACCGCCGCCAGATCGTCATAGAGAATACGAAACGGGCAGAGCGGTCGGTCCCCTTCTATCTCTACCCGGATGACCCGTACTGGGATGTGTGCCCGATCTGCGGCCTGCCCAGCCCCAAGGGGAGCGATGTCTGCTCCGTGTGCAGTGCACCTCTGAAAGCGCTGTCCGAGAGAGCCGGGCGGCCGTCATCGGAGAGCACTGCTTCGGCGGGCGAACGCCGCTAGACCGCCGGCCGCGCGGCCGCGGGCGACTCTGTTGCTCCTCTATAGAGTTTCCTGCATCATGGTTAGGATCACCCATAATGCAAGAAACTCTACAGCGCACGGCGTGAGGCCGACACAGCAGATTCTCCTGCATTAGGGTCGTAACCGTAATGCAATAGAATCCGTGGTTCCGGCCTTCATTTCGGCCCGGGGGATTGAGTGCCCAAGAGCAGGACCAGCCAGGAAGTGCACATCGGCTCCGACGAAGCCGGCAAGGGCGACTACTTCGGCCCCCTCGTGGTCGCCGCCGCCTATGTCGACGAGGTGGCACTCGAACGTCTCCCCCAGGCAGGTGTCAAGGATTCCAAGCGCGTCTCCAGCATGAAACGGCTGTGGGAGCTGGAGAAGGCGGCGAAGCAGATCTGCCCGGCGTTCGAGGTCGTGCTCATCTCGCCCACGCGCTATAACGAACTCATCGACAAGATGGGGAACCTGAACCGGCTGCTCGGGTGGGCGCATGCCCGCGCCATTGAGGACGTGCTGGAGAAGAAGCCGGACTGCGCGCTCGCGGTGACGGACCAGTTCGGGAACGAGAGCTATGTGGAGCAGTCGCTGATGAAGCGGGGCCGCCGGATTCGGCTCATCCAGCGAGTCCGCGCCGAGGACGACCCGGCCGTGGCCGCCGCCTCCACTATCGCCCGTGCGGCGTTCGTGCGCTCGCTGGAGCGGCTGTCCGCCGAGGCCGGAGTCGAGCTGCCCCGAGGCGCGGTTCACGTCGTGCCAGTGGGTCGAGAGATCTACGAGAGGGGCGGCGAGGAGCTGCTGCGCCGGGTCGCCAAGTGGCACTTCAAGACGACGAAGCAGGTTGTGGGGTAGCGCCCGCCAGGGCGGTGTCCGGTTCCGGCTGCGAGCGCGTCGTCACGGTGCGGCGGTGATGGTCCTTGCCCCGGCGATGCTTCCGAGCGTCAGCAGCGAGACGACCAGCGCGGCGATGATGATGCCCGCGTAGATGGAGGCGATGGCTCGGCCGCGGTGCACGCCGAGAAGGATAGCGATGAGGGTGGCCGTCCAGGCACCACTGACGGGCAGCGGGATGGCAGTGAACAACATCAGCCCGAGGGGCCCCCAGCGGTTGACCTGCTCGGCTTTGCGGCGGGCGCGGGAGAAGAGCCAGTGGAAGAGACGATCCGCCAGCCGGTTCCCGTGGAGCCATTTGCTGATGGGCTCGAGGAAGAGGAGGAGCGGAGTCACGGAGGCGATGTTTCCGAGGAAGCCGTAGACGAGGACGCTCCAGAGGGGCAGCTTCAGCAGAATGCCAGCGATGACGCCGCCCCGGATCTCGAAGATGGGGAGGGCGGAGATGATGAAGACGGTGAGCTCCGGGGGAAGCCCGCGCAGGGCCTCGACGATTGCCTCGAGCAGACCGCTCATTTAGCGTCCATCCATCCGTCGGGCGCGCTGGCGAGGAACTTCTCCCCCACCCACTCGGGGATGTCGAGGCTGCCGATCTCGATAGGGCGCTCAGATTGAGGTCCGTGGGAATCGCTGCCGGCGGTGACGAGGAGATCCCTCGCCTTCGCGATGTCGAGGATGAGCTCGACGTCCTTCTCGACATGGTCCGAGTGGAAAGCCTCCACGCCTTCCAGTCCCATGTCCAGTATCTCTTCGATTCTTCTGCGATACCCCAGCTTCCCCGGATGGGCTAGCACGGGAATGCCGCCGGCTTGGCGAATGGCCTGCGCCGCCTCAGCCGGGCCGAGGCGCTCGCGCCCGACGTATCCCGGCTTGCCCCTGGCGAGGTAGCGACCGAAGGCCTCTCCCATCGAGCCGCAGTGCCCGGCCTCGACGAGGGCCTTCGCGATGTGGGGCCGACCGACGGAACCGTCTCCGGCGATCTCTCTGACGCGCGCCAGGTCGATGGGGGCGCCGATCTCTCTCAGGCGGGCGACGATACGCTCGTTGCGAAGGTCGCGGGCGCCGCGAAGGGTGTGGAGGATGTCCTGGAGGGGCTGGTTGTCCAGGTCGATGAAGTATCCGAGGACGTGGATCTCGTGCTGCTCCGCGCCCACGCTGAGCTCGACGCCGGGAACCAGGATCAGCCCCGCCTCCGCGGCCGCTGTCCGGGCCTCCGGGATTCCGTCCGTGGTGTCGTGGTCGGCGATGCTGAGAAGCCATACATCGCGCGCGGCGGCCTCGGCGACGACGCGGGCGGGAGAGAGGATTCCGTCAGAGGCGGTGCTGTGGACGTGGAGGTCGATGGTGCGCGCCATCAGGGGCCGCCTTCCGGCGCGGGAGCGGGAGCGAGGGGCGTCAAGGCAGAATCTCGCCCTCGATGGGGACCCTGTGCGGCCCTTCGAGGTTGGCCGCTGTGACTTGGGCGACGAGCTTGACCTGGCACGCTTCCTCTGCCGTGAAGTGGAACTGCACCCATCCGATGGCGCCTGGCTCGAGATATCCCACCCAGCCGCAGGCAGAGATCTTCGTCGCTTCGACGAAGGCCTCCGGGGGCTCGATCCACTCGCAGACGATATTCCGCATGGCCGGCCCGCTGATGAAGACCTGGACGTCCTGCGCCGGGTAGTCGGCCTCGTTGCGGACGAAGATCTTCACGTCGAAACCTGTGCTGCAGGTCGCCTCTGCGGGGACGCTCACGCTGGCACGGAGGAGGATAGGCGGGGGAGGACTGATGGCGGCCTCGTAGGCGCGAACGGCGCCGAGGAAGCCAAGCCCCGCCAGGACCGCTGCGGTCAAGGCCGTGCGAAGAATGCGCCAACCGCGAGCGCGCGCCGGAGCGCCTACGAGGATGGAGGTGAAGTCGGGGCAGTTCAGAGCCTCGGTGGCATCGACGATGCGGAGCCAGTCCGGCCGCGCCGGATGGGTGCAGTCCATCATTCGGGCGTCGTAGTATTTGCAGTATCGACATGCAGTCAGCCACTCGTGGCACTTACGGCATCGTGCCAGCTTTCGCCGGCCGTCGACGTTGACCGTCCCACAGCTCGGACAGCGTACAGTCGCCACACCCGCTACTCCTTCGCCCGGCGGGGGCGAGGCGCCCGGCCGGGGCGAGGCGCCCGGCCGGGGCCGGGCATCCAGTCGGCGCGTGGAGCTTCAGCTACATCGCCCCCAACATCTTCGCACACCCTCCAGCGGGGAGTATACGGTCGCTCCACCGCAGGTGTCAAGGCGAGGGGGTTGCCGTCGCTGCGCGAAGGCCCTCATTGGCGGATGGACCCATCCGCATCCATAAGGGGATGACGGATAAGAGGCGGCTGCGCCGCCTGCGCAGGTTGAAAACCTGCGCCACCGGCAAAGGCCACGGCCGGGGCAGGAGGCAACTCGCCGGAGGCGACTGAAGCTCCTGCCGAACAGGGACAGATAGGGGAAGGCGGCGCCAGAGCGTATTTCATAACGCTCGCTGGCCTGGCTGTCCGCTAGAGACGCTGGCATGAAATGCGCCGGCTGGAGCCTGGAGGCTTGTGCTGCTGTTTCATAACCTCAAGTGGGGGTTATGAAACAGCTTCTACACCTTGTCGAAGGTCTCGGCCACCTGACGGGCGAGGTTGAGATCGGAGATCTTGTCGACGTCGAAGCCCAGCTCGGGGTAGAGGCTGACGACGGCGCCGACGCGGCCGCCGATGATCTCGCCGGCGCGCGCTTCGAGGTCGGACAGTGTGAGCCGACGGGTGAGCAGACCGAAGATGAACCCCAGCCCGAACATTCCGGCGAGTTTGAGGGGATTCTTCCGCGCGTCGAAGAGCCGCTGGATCAGATCGCGCCGAAGATCGACGAAGTTGCGCGCCGCAACGACGCCGTTTCCCCCGGTGAATGTACCCTCTCGCAGCGTGACGTAGGTGCGCTTGCCGCCGGGGAAGGCGCGCTCGCACGAGTCCTTGGGGATGATCGGATAGACGACGTCGGCGTGCACCGCCTCCGCCTGAGCGACGAGATCGTTGACGGCGGCGAAGGTCAGCATCGGCAAGTCGGCGGTCACGATCAGGACGGAGTCGACGTCCGGGGAGGCGGAGGCGACGCCGTTGGCGAGGTTGTCCACGAAGGAATCGGCGGCCGCCACCCGTATGTCCACGGCCTCCTCCCCCACCATTTCCTGTACTGCTGCCGGGGCGACGAGAACGACCTGATCCACCGAAGTCGCACCGCGGAGCGCGCCGAGGACGCGCTGCACGATCGACTGGCCACCGACCTCCAGCAGCGGCCGGTGGACGATCCCCGTCGCTTCCGCTATCTCCCCCCGATCGACTCCCCCCGCAAGCACCACTGCATCAACCATATCAACCCGTCTCCATCTCGGTAATCACCAGGCTCTCTTCCGCGGAGAGCGTCCGGGCAACCGTCACCCAGGGCCACTTCACGCCGAGGCGGGTGGCGGCTTCTTTTGCTGCCGCCTCATCGCGTGCGATCCCATAGACGGCCGACCCCGAGCCGGACATCGCTGCGCCGATGCAGCCGGCATCCAAGAGATCCCGCTTTGCCTGGAGGGCGTCTCCGATAGCGGCCATGGCTGCGCCCTCGAAATCGTTGTGCAGCGCCTCCGGCAGAGCGCCCACGTCTCCCTTCTCGAGCGCGGCCAGCAGCCGCTGCACCGGGCGAGAGGGTCCCCTTCGCCGCCCTCTCGTGACCCCGCGCTTCAGCGCGGCGTAGGCTTGCGCCGTCGACACTCGCCGTTCCGGGGCGACGAGCACGAGCCAGGCCGACAGCTCGGGCCAGGCCGCCAGTCTCTCCCCCCGTCCTCTGGCCAGACAGCACCCGCCCCGGAGGAAGAAAGGCACGTCGGCGCCGATGTCGGCGGCTAGGCCTTCGAGCTCGTCCCGGCCCAGATCGAGGTCCCAGAGCCGAAGGAGGCCGGCGAGGGTGGCGGCGGCATCGCTGCTCCCGCCGCCCAGCCCGGAGCGGATTGGGATAGCCTTCTCCACCCGAATGGCGGCCCCCCTCTTCACCTTGGCGCGGTCCCGCAGCAATGAGGCGGCAACCCAACAGAGGTTGTCTTCGCCCTGGGGAGCGGTTTCGGGCGTCGCCGCGACGGCGAGGACGCCGGGCTCGGCCTCGTGGATCTGGAGGCGGTCCCAGATGCCGACGCTGTGGAGGACAGTCTCGACTTCGTGATAGCCGTCGGCGCGACGGCCTAGGACGCGGAGGCAGAGGTTGATCTTGGCCGCCGTTCGGATGTTCAGCCTTCTCATGAGGGATCTCTCCGCGGCCCTGCGGCAAACGCTTCCGCCAGGCGGACGAACTCCGGGGCGCTCAACTCCTCGGCGCGCCGCCCGGGGTCGATGTCACATTGCGACAGCAGGGCGATCGCCTCCTCTTTGGGGAGGTCGAGCGCGGGGGAATGGGAGAGGGCATTGGAGAGTGTCTTGCGCCTGGTCCCGAAGGCCGCTTTGACGAGCAGGCGGAAGGTCTGCTCCAGCCCCGGAGGCACCAACCCCGGCCGCCGGGGGTTCAGGGCGAGAATGGTGGAGTCCACTTGCGGCCGCGGGAGGAAGCAGGTTCGCGTGACCCGGCCCACCATGCGGATGTCGCAGGCGGCCTCCACGAGCACGGTGAGCAGGCCGCGGGTGCGACGGCCGGCGGGCGCCAGCAGCCTCTCGGCCACCTCCTCCTGGACCATGATCACGAGCATGTCGAACCACTCGATGCCGTCGAG
>Ga0180434_10003983_pt1 | contig 18281 bp, 21 predicted proteins | sample SS_ome_7_FD_132453 | JGI IMG/M metagenome (GOLD analysis project Ga0180434, IMG submission 132453) | Hypersaline lake sediment archaeal communities from the Salton Sea, California, USA - SS_1_D_2 metaG | ecosystem: Environmental > Aquatic > Non-marine Saline and Alkaline > Hypersaline >...
ACGGTGTCCCCGCCCTCTGGACCCTTGTAAAATACCGCTTCATCGACTAACCAAAAGGGGTCAAAGCTTCATTCTTCAATTTTCATGATGGAAGGCACAAGTTAGATAAGGGTTTGTAGAAAATTGAAGAATGAAGCTTTGACCCCATCTTTGGCCTTATCTATGCTAAGCAAACGCGGAATGCGGGGGCCTGACCCCAATCGGAGAGGGGCGCGGTTTCTCGCGCCCCTCTTACAGCTCGATGGTTTTCTTGCTTACTTAAGGCTCTCGATGAAAGTATTGACCTCGATAGCCGGCAGGGTCATGATACGTACCGTTCCCCGTGATGACAGGCTGACGGATATCTTACCGATGGTCTCGTTATCAGGCGCCTCGACGATGTTGATGAAATCGAACTGGCCAAGCACGACATACTGGGCTATTACCTTACCGCCCATGGCCTCTACGTCCTTGTTCACTTCTTTGATGCGGTCGGGATTCTTGGTCAGGGTGGCGCATCCCTCGTCGGTTAGATGACTGATCAAGATGTAAACAGCCATAAGAATTCCTCCTTTCCCTTTATGACATTCTCTGGCAGCTTTACGGATAACTACTATCTACCCCAAGGAGGGCAAGGATAAACGAAAAATCACAGGTATTTTGCGGAGTATGAAATATGAACTCGCGATTGCCTGTCATCGTCATATGGTCGGCGGAGGTTTTATATATCCATAGGCGAAGAATTGAATGACCAAGCAGCTTAAGTGTTCACACTCATGGGCTGAAGGCCGATAACAAGCGTAGGATTAAGATGTCGGTAAAGGCGATAAGGGAGAGGGATGAACGAGGAAGAAAACAACGATACGGGATCGATCGAACTGGCTATCGTCTATCACCCTGATTTCACAGTACAGGGCTACCCGGTTTTGAGGGACAGGGTGGGACCTGCCTTCGACGAGCTGCACACACGAGGGCTTCTGGAGCTGGAGAAGGTCGAGGTGATCAGGCCCGAGCCCGCGGAAGAGGAGCTGATGGCGAAAGTACACAGCGAGTCTCATATCCGCGGGGTGGTAAACAGCGGTTACTACGAGGTGGCCCTGCTTTCCGCCGGCGCGGTGATCAGGGGGTCGGATGAGGTGGCAACCAGGAGGGCGGCAAACTCCTTCTGTTTTGTGGGGGTGGCGGGCCACCACGCCAGCCACGACGGCTTCTGGGGTTTCTGCTATCTCAACGACGTAGCTATGGCCATCCAGTACCTAAGAGACAACCGCTATATCAATCGCTTCACCATAATAGACATCGATCCCCATTTTGGGGACGGCACCAGGGATATCCTCGGCCCCGACCCGGAGGTCATGCATATAAACTTCCATTCGGGATATACCATGGGGAGGGATGACGGGACCAACAACCTTGATTTCGTTCTTCCCTACGACGCGGACGATGAGCAGTTTTTAAAAGAGGTGGACGAGGCCCTTAAGGTTGCCCTCAGCTTCGGCCACGACCTTCTCTTCGTTGTATTTGGCCACGACAACCACCGGGACGATTACGGCGCCTTCGAGCTCAGTGATGATGTATACTCCCGGTTCGCTCTCAAGGTAAAGGAAAGCTTCCCGCGCAGGGTTTGCTACGTGCTCTCGGGAGGTTCCAATCCCAGGGTCGGCAGGAAGGCCATCGGCGACGTTGTGGAGGTGCTGGCCTCTTGATTCTCTTCAGGTTGGGAAAAGTGCGAGACAGGAAGACGGTAAAGATGAAGGGAAGGGTCCTTGTCTTTGTGCTGGCTGTCCTGATGCTCGCGGTCTTCCTGCCTCTACCCGGCAATCAGGTGAGGGTGGAGGCAGCTTCTTCTCCCCGGGTAGCTCTGACCTTCGACGATGGCTACGGCTTCGACCATCGCATAGTCGATTTTCTCTCCTCCCAGGGCATCTCGGCCACGGCCTTTGTAGTGGGGGCGTGGGCCCAGAACAATACCCATCTGCTGCAGGAGATGGATTCCCTGGGGTGGGAGATATGCAATCATACCCATACCCACCCATGGCTGACCAAGGTCGCGGACGATCATATTCAGGCGGAGCTCAACACCTGCCAGTCGGTGATCAGTTCAGCCACGGGCCAGTTTCAACCCTGGTTCCGCCCCCCCGGCGGCTTCATAGACGGCCGTGTGATATCGGTGATCTCCGCCATGGGATTTATCCCTGTTATGTGGGACCTGGACAGCATGGACACGCGCTCGATAAGCACCCCGCTCGAGGACAGGATCAACTACCTGGCAGGCGCGGCATGGGACGGCTGCACCATTCTCTTCCATTTTGGAGGACGCAATACCTTTGAGCTGGTAGTGGGCGTGGTGCAAAAGCTGCAGGAGCGCGGGTTCACCTTCGTAACCCTGGGGGAGCTTTATGGCTGGAAGGACCAGGTACGGGGAGGAAGTTCAGGGCCCGGACAGAAGGAGGCGGCCCTGAGGCATTATTTCGCCGAGGGCACGACCAGGCAGGGATTTGAGGAATGGATCCTGGTCATGAATCCCCAGTATAGTGAGGTGGACGTAGAGGCGGAGTTCTACTCCTCTCAGGGGATTATAGAGAAACACCTCCTGCTGCCGCCGCGGGGAAGGCTGTCGGTTTCCGTGAACGGTGAGATACCCTGGCAGGATGATGTCTCCGTATGCCTGCGGTCGTCCGAACCCATAGCCGCGGAGAGAATGCTCTACTTCAACCGCGGCAGTGGTTTCAGCGGCGGGACGGTGTCCCAGGGAATAAACCAGGCCTCGGCCTGCCATTACTTTCCCGAGGGAACCATCCGGCCCGGTTTTGAGGAATTCCTGGCCGTTTTCAATCCCTCCGCTGCCGTGGAGGCCCGGGTCATGATGGAGTTCTATAGTGTGGGAGGGAAAGTGAAGGAGGCGGAGCTCGTCGTGCCGCCCCTGGGTCGAGAAACGGTACGTGTTAACGATATGGTGAAGGCTGAGGACATCTCCACGGTTCTGCGCTCCATGGTCCCGGTGATAGCCGAGCGGTCCGAATACTTCGTCTATAACAACATCATAACCGGGACCCACTGCGCCTCCGGGATACTCGAAGCCAACAACGAGTGGTTTTTCGCTGAGGGAACCACCCGTCGTTTCTTCGAGAGCTACCTCACGGTTTTCAATCCCTGTACCTATTCCACCTGGCTAAAGGTGCGCCTGGTCGGCTCGGACGGATCGGCCAGGGACGAGATGATTGAGCTCAACTCCGGCGGGAGGCAGACCCTTCACCTCAATACCTATCTCCCCTCCGAAATAGACTACTCTATCCATCTATACAGCCTTCTGCCCATAGTGGCGGAGCGCACCTCCTATTTCCAGTCCAATAACGTATTGGGAGGATATTGCAGTACAGGCACACCCGCCCCCAGGGAACAGTGGCTCTTTCCGGAGGGCTGCACCTCCCAGGGATTCCAGGAATGGCTCGCCCTTTTCAACCCCAATGGCAAGGATGAGGAAGTCACGGTGGAGTATCTCCGCGGAGGAGGCGAGGCGATCACCCGTTCCTACCTGCTTCCTCCCGAGGGCAGGATTACCATCGATGTGGCCAGCGAGGCCGGGCAGGAAGAAGAGGTTTCCATAGAGGTGCGGTCGAACCACGGGGTAGTAGCCGAGAGGTCCATGTATTTCTCCCGCCCCGCCTGGTAACAGAGCCACCTGGTAATGGGGCCAGGCCTCATTAGTAAAGAAGGAATAGAAAAAACGATAAGAATGGGTATAATGTATAGGACAATGCGAGAGAGCATAAGGAGGTATATCGATGGCTAATGAGAAAGAGGAGTTGTTGAATAAGGAGATAGAGGAGTACGAGGATCAGCTCAGTGTCCTGGCGAGCAAGATGCAGGAGCTGGCGGGAGTAGACTGCTCCTTTGGTGCTTGCGTGTTCGATCCCGAGATGAAGGAAGTCGAGGATAAGCTGGCTGAGGTGGAGAAGAGGAAGAAGGTCCTCGGCGAAGTGATGGACACCATCGACAAGTGCGAGACGTAATCGACCTATAGATATCAAGTAAAAAAACAGGCTTCCTCTCGGAAGCCTGTTTTTTTATCTCTATCAATCGACCTCGTAGAACTTATCCTCCGGCGCGCCGCAGATGGGGCATTTCTCCGGCACCACATCGTCGGCAACGTAGCCGCACACGCTGCAGATGTAATATTCGGGGACCTTCTCAGCCACCATATGCTGCAGCACCCCCTCGTAGAGCTTGGCGTGTCTCTCCTCCACGTCACGGGCGTAACCGAACATAGTGGCCGCGGCCTTTTCCCCTTCCTCCTCGGCATCCGCCATGAATTTGTCGTAGCTTACCTGGGCGATCTTTTCCTCTCTCGCCAGGGATTCCTCCAGGTTGGTCTCGGTGTCATCGATGACATCGAGCAGGCGGAGGTTGTTGTTAGCATGGATGCTCTCCGATTCGGATATGGCCCTGAACAACTTAGCCACCCCGGGGTAGTCATCCTCCTCAGCTTTTCTGGCGAAAGCTTGGAGCCTCACAACCGCCTTAGCCTCTCCCTCGTAGCCCTTGTGAAGGTTACTCTTGGTCTTTTCGCCCATAACTTCCCCTTTCGTGGAAAACGCTTAATCAGGTTTCCTTCTTACGTACAAAGGCATGGTACTCCCCATCCTCCTCCTCGATACCGAGGAACTCGTTGCCGGTCTTGGAGCACCAGGCCGGCATATCGCTTTTAATGCCCTTGTCATCGGCGATAACCTCCAGCACCTCGCCGTCCTTCAATTCCTTGATCTGTTTCGAGGTCTTGACTATGGGTACAGGGCAGTAGAGTCCCACGCAATCAAGGGTCTCATCAACTTTCATGACCGCACCTCCATTATCTCCTCTGCCTGCCAGGTTTTATCCTGGCAACAGTCTAAATAAACAGATTGATCGTGGACCCGGCCGCCTTCTCCACGTAAGTTGCCGCGCCGACATACTCATCCACCTCCGGGATGAGGTCCTCTTCCTCTACCCCCATCAGTGCCATGGTGGTGGTGCAGGCAATGAAATGCACGCCCAGCTCCTTGGCCATTTTTATCATATCTTCCAGTGGGGGCATACGGAAATCCTGCATGAGCTTTTTCATGGCCATGGTTCCGGCCCCCATCATGTTCATTCGGGACAGGTTGGCGTGCTTGGCTCCGCCCTTGTTGATCATGCCCATCATCTTTTGCAGGGGGTGCTCCTTGGCGCCTTTTGCCTTCTCTTTGGTGATGATGTTCAAGCCCCAGAAGGTGAAGAACAGGTTGACCTCCATGCCCATGGCGGCGGCCGCGGTGGCTATGTTGAAGACGGCGAGAGCCCGGTCGAGATCGCCGCTGAAAACGACGATAGTAGCGCTCTCTTTCTCCCCACTCACGACTGCACCTCCCTTCCTGCTGCTCTCGATCCGTGTTAAACACGGAGAATCACGTTAATAAAGGCTTCCCCTCTCCGCTCATTTCAACGGTTCACCGCACTGGGGGCACTTCTCCAGGCCCTCCCGCGCGGGTCCGCCGCATTTCTCGCAGGTTATGATGGTGACAGTGCAGGGCTTGCATAGCGCGGTAAATTCCGAGTTTATCTCTATCTCCCCCTCGCAGTAGGGGCATTTGCATTTGATCGTCTCCTCCTTCTTTATCTCTTCCATTTCCTATCCTTCCTCTCTAGCTCTTTCTACTCTGGTAATCCTCGATGGCCTTGCCCAGAGCCTCGGCTCCCAGGTTTGAACAGTGCATCTTGTTCTTGGGTAGACCGCCCAGTTTCTCGGCCACGTCATCGCGGGATATCTTCAGGGCCTCCTCGAGGGTTTCTCCCTTGGCCATCTCGCTTACCATGCTGGAGACGGCGATGGCCGCCCCGCAGCCGAAGGTTTTGTACTTGACGTCGGACAGTCGTTCATCGTCGTCGACCTTGATGTAGAAGGTCATCATGTCCCCGCATACGGGGTTACCCACCTCCCCCACGCCGTCGGCATCGGTGATCTCGCCCACGTTGCGCGGGTTGGTGAAGTGTTCCATTACCTCTTCTGAGTACATCGCCATGGCAACTACCCCCTTTCTTTAATGAATTTTGCGTAAAGTGGCGACATCGCTCTAAGCCTGTCAACAATAGGAGGAAATACCTCCAAAACATATTTCACGTCCTCCAGGGTGTTCTCGGGTCCGAAGCTGAAAAGCATAGAGCCCTGGGCCCTCTCGGGCGGAATCTCACAAGCCGAGAGAACGTGGGAGCTCTTCAGGGCCCTGGAGGTACAGGCCGAACCGCTGGATACGGCCACTCCCTGCCCGTCCAGGAAGAGGAGCATGCCCTCCCCCTCGATGAACTCCACTACGAAGCTGGCGTTCCAGGCCAGACGCTCGCTGGGATGACCGGTAAGATGAAGGTGGTCCACCGTGGCCGGAAGCCTCTCGACCATGGAGTCTCTCAGGCCGCTGAGATGCTCAACCCTCTGCTCCAGCTGCTCTCCGGCCAGCTCGGCTGCCTTTCCCATGCCGACGATGCCCGGCATGTTCTCGGTGCCGCCGCGCCTGCCGCCCTCCTGCACTCCTCCGTCCAGGAGGGGTATCAGGCGTACCCCTTTGCGTATCCACAGGGCCCCTACGCCCTTGGGTCCGTATATCATATCCGAGGACAGGGACAGGGCGTCGATTCCCCACTCGCCTACGTTTACCGGGATGAATCCCGCGGCGGCCACGGCGTCGGTATGTACCGGCACCTCTTTCTCCGCCGCGATCTCGGCGATCTCTTTGATGGGCTGCAGGGTCCCTACCTCGCCATTTGCGGTCATTATCGAGACCAGAGTGGTGTCTGTATCGATGGCTTCCCTCAGTGCATCCAGGTCCACTCGCCCATAGCCGTCCACGGGCACCAGGCTGATCTCATATCCCTGTTTCTCCAGGGTTTGAGCGGCGTTGAGAACGGAGAAATGCTCGATGGCGGAGACCACGATGTGATTTCCCTTCTTACGGGAACCGGCAGATATGCCCTTTATGGCCAGGTTATTGGACTCGGTACCGTTGGAGGTGAAGATTATCTCCTCGGGACTGCCGCCGATCAGCTGAGCCACTTTTTCCCGGGCTTCCTCAAGGGCCTCCCGGGCGGAATCCCCCCAGCTGTGCAGGGATGAGGGATTCCCGAAGTAACCGTTCAGGAAGGGCAGCATGGCCTCTCTTACCTCCGGGAGGACAGGTGATGCGGCGTAATGGTCCAGGTATACTTTCCTCATGACATCTTGCCCCCTTTCAACACATCGGGGCCGACCTCCAGGTGTTCGGCCAGGATGTTAAGGTCCTTTGTATGGAGCTGGCAAGCCTCGGTGGTGCAGACCTCGGCCTCGACATCTCCTTCTCCGATATCTTTCCCCGAAAGCAGGGGGATTAATCTCGCAAAAGGAGAAAGCAGCGAAGTTCTCAGGAAGACCTGGGCCTTATCTGCTGCAGTTCCCGTTATCTTAACAAGTACAGGCCCTCTCAGATACATGTTTACAGTCTTGATGTAGGGGGCGGCCAGAACCCCGAAGGAGGCCAGGCTCCAGGCGGCATTGGCCAGGATGCGGCCGGCCAGCTCCCGCCAATCCTCCTCTCCGCTCAGAGCCCAGTAATGAAGCATGGCCTCGGCGGCCAGGGCCTGTATGTTTATATCCGCGGGCTCGGGCTTGAGCCCAGCAAGAGCGTGTCTTTCCGCGGTATCGTACAGGACCCCGGCGCCATCATCCCAGTGGTTGCTAACGACCAGCCGCAGCAGCTTCTCCGCCCTCCTCAGATAATCCTCTCTTCCGGAGTAGCCATAGGCCTGGAGATAAGCCTTCGCGGCTGAGGCCTGGTCCTCCAGGAGGCCCCATCTGCGAGGTTCTCCATTATGGTAATGGGCCAGGCCTTCTCCTTCCAGGTAACAGTCTGACCACAGGAAGTCCAGGGATGAGTGGGCCAGGTCTGTATAGTCCTGCCGCCTTAGTAACAGCCCCGCCTCCATGAAGGCCACTGCGGCCTGGGAGGCCAGGTCGGTATATACGGTTTTATCTACCGGGGGAGGGGTAAGCTTCTCTCTTTCCTCCACTTTCAGCAGGTAGTACTCCTCATCCGCGTCCTGGCTTCCATAGAATCTGGATTCGCCGTCGCTCAATGTGCTTCTGACATATTCGGCGGTCTCGGCGGCGGTTCGCCTGTAGATCTCCTCAGCGGTCAAAGAGTATGCTTTTATTAACAGGGAGATCAAGGCCGCATTACCCGCGAGCATCTTCTCATAATGAGGGATACTCCAATCCCTGGTGGTCGAATAACGGAAGAAGCCTCCCTCCACTTTGTCCAGCAGGTTCCCTCGTATCATGGCCTCGAGGGTGTTGCGAACGAGATGGAGATACTCTCGCTCTCCCTCATCGGAGAAGAGCTCCAGGGCCAGGCTTACGGCGTCCACCTGAGGGAATTTCGGGGCTGTTCCCAGGCCCCCGTAAGTGCGATCCCACGACTTGAGCAGAAGGGATCCGGCTTCCCTTACCTGGTCCAGGCTTAGCTCCACCTCCGCGACATCCGGAAGCAGGGCCTCGCCGGCAGGCTCCTCGATCTCCACGCTGTTCTCCCCGTACAGCTCGGAGATCCTCTCGAGGGCTTTGCGCATAGCCTCTGGCGCTACATAGGTGGCACCCGCGAGTAACTGGCCCTCGCTGGATAAAAAGGCGGTGGTTGGCCACCCCCCCTGGTTATAGCGGCGATTGATATCCGGGTTGCGGTCGCTGTCTATGCGGATGGGAACATACCGGTCATTCACCAGGTCGATCACCTCTGTATCGGAGTAGGAAGTCTCATCCATCACGTGACACCAATGGCACCAGACGGCGGAGATGGACAATAGAACGGGTTTATCCTCGACGGCTGCTCGCTTGAAAGCCTTCCCCCCCCAGGGCTGCCAGTTTATCTCGTGAGCCCGGTTGGGGCGCGGGCTGAAACGAAGGTCGTCGGATATGTCGTTTTCCCCTGTTCCCGATGGTCTATCTTCCTCCATCTCTATCCCTCCATTGATCTCATCTTCCTGTAAGCCTCGAGCCAGGCATCAGTCAGGTTTTCCTGCGTGCCAGTTTTTAACCTGATATCAGTCCAAATACAAAGGGGGCGGAAACTCCGCCCCTCTTGTTTTAAACCCTTTCGTATCTGCGGAGGGGGATTATGTCTTAATCGTTCTTCTTTCCCCCGTCACGTTTTTCCGCATTTTTCTCAGCCTTGCGCATCTGTTTTTCCATGGTAACACAGGGATACTTGGAATCCGCGCAGTGAGGGCAGCAGAGTCCTCCTCTTGTCTTGGTCGCCTTTTTACTCAAAACTACCTCCTTATCGGAATCATCTTTCTTGTTTCTACTACCCATAGCTTATACACTTACCGTTGTTTCATCTATGATGTAAATCAAGCAGAATAGGCAGCCTGCTGGAGCTATATCCCGTCGAAATAGGCGAGCATGGCCTCCTTGTCTTTCACGACCAGTAGCTTGTCCTCTGTGGTTATTATCTCCTCTTTTTTCAAGCGGCTCATGATGCGTGAAACCGTCTCTTCTGTGGAGCCCACCAGCCCGGCGATGTCCCGGTTGGTGAGGGGTGTGTCGAGGATGAGGCCGCATTTATCGCTTATACCTCTCTCGTTGACCATTTTCAGGAGAACACAAGCCACACGCTTCTCTACCTTCTCCCCGGCTATGCAGCGTTCCTTATAGTAGGCCTGGTCCAACCTCCTCACGACCAGTCTGATGAGAAAGAGAGAGAAATCGCAATCTTTTGTGGAAAGCCACTGCAGGTCGTCCCAGGTGATTCTCCATACCTGGGAGGGTTCCCTTGCCACCGTGGAATAGGAGTAAACGCCCTCCTCATAGAGGGCAGCCTCACCGAAGATGTTGCCAGGATAAAGCAGGTTGAGGATGTATACTTTGCCGTCGCCATGGACGATATTCGCCTCGATGGTCCCTTCCTCCACCAGGTATAGATGGGTGGCTTCGTCCTGGTCGATGAAGATGTATTGTTCCTTGTCCAGTGATTCGGGCTTGAAGAGTTCTTTGGCTTCGGAACGCAGGTCTTCGCTCAGGTTCTCGAGAAAACCAAGCAATCTATCTTCTTTCATGGGGGAACCTCACTACGCTGAGCTCGGTACTATGCAGGTAGATTATATCAAGAGTGCAGGTCTCGATGACAGGAATAAAATCAGTAGGACCATAAGAGCGGTCAGGTTCTGTTATTTGTTACCCATAGGGGTATTAATAGGGTTTCGGGTGAGGTTGATTTCATTTTAATACCTTGGGGGGTAACAGAAAACAAGACCTGACCCTAATTTCCTACAACTATTTTCCCTGTTCCCGCGTCTTATTCTGTAAGCGGTATGATATATTGATTGCAGCATTCTGAACGACACGGCATTTCACGGGAAAAGGCTGAAGCATGCTCGAGGAAGTAGTACCAAAATCCGCCGATATGATACTGCTTATGACCGGCCTCGCTCTCTTCCTCGGTTGGTTCGCGGGCAGACTCACGGAGAGGATCAAGGTACCACAGGTTGTGGGCCAGATTATCATCGGTGTTATCCTGGGAGGGTCGGTACTGGGCGTACTGACCACCGAGACCCTGGACAGCCTGGTGTTCATAAACTTCCTGGCCCTGGCCTTCATCGGTTTCGACATCGGGGGGGAGCTCTCTTTCAGGGGCTTGAGGAGGTTGGGAAGGCCTATCATCTGGATATCCCTGCTGGAATCATTGGGCGCCTTCCTGCTGGTGTCCATCGCCATCTTTATCTGGACCAGAAAATTGTATGTCGCCCTTATTTTCGGGGCCCTATCCTCGGCCACGGCGCCGGCGGCCACCGTGGACGTTTTGAGGGAATACCAGTCCTCCGGCCCCCTGACCACCACCCTCTTCGCTGTAGTGGGCATAGACGACGGCATGGCCATCGCCATCTATGCCTTCGCAGCCCTCTTCGCCAAGATATTGTTGGGGGGAGGGGAGGCCATAAATTATGCCAAGGTCATCCTGCTGCCCTTCGCGGAGATCTTCGGGGCTCTGGCCCTGGGTTTTGGTATCGGCGTTATCCTGCTGTGGCTGGTGAGGAACATCACCTCCCGGGCCACCCTCCTGGTCTTCGTGATCGGGTCTATCCTGGTGACCACCGGCGCCGCCAATCTGTTAAGTCTCTCTCTTATCCTGGCCAACATGTCAGTGGGTATGACCATAATCAATCTTCCCAGATACGGGAGGCCGGACCTTTTCGAGATAGCCAGAGGGGTAACGGGGCCCCTCTTCATCCTCTTCTTCGTGCTGGTGGGCGCCCGGCTGGATGTGGGCAGCCTGTGGACCGTCGGGATGATCGGCGTACTGTATGTTTTCTTCAGAACCCTGGGGAAACAGAGCGGGACCTATCTGGGCGCCTGGGCGGGGCGGGCGCCCCGCAACGTCAGACGCTACCTCGGCCTGTGTCTTTTCTCCCAGGCCGGGGTGGCCATAGGCCTCGCCATTGAGACCATGCTTGAGTTCGGCGGCGGAGAGTTCGGCAGCGCCGGTGTCGAACTGGGCGTGATGGCCATCACCATCATCGCCGCCACCACCCTTATATTCCAGATAATAGGGCCTCCCTTCACCCGCTTTGCCATATTCAAAGCCGGGGAGGCACAGGTCGAGAGGAGCAAATAGGAGGTATTCCTATGGCCAAGATCTATGTCCTTTCTGATCGGCCGGTGCGGGAGTTCATGAGCACCGCGGTGGTCACCGTGGGCGAGGACGACAATATCGAGGACCTGGTGTGGAAGTTCCAGCGCTACCGCTACGCGGGCTTCCCGGCGGTCAACGATAAGGGGGAGCTGGTCGGGATGGTCAGGGACTCCGACATCCTCAAGCTCTTCGTCATGACTCGACCCCACTCCATCCTGGCGGAGACGGTCAAGGACGTCATGCGAGTGCCCCCGCACACCATATCTCCCGACGCCACGGCCCAGAAGGCGGTGCAGGAGATGTTCGACGCCAACGTTCGCCTTCTGGTGGTGACGGACAAGAAAAAGAAGATCCTGGGCATCCTCAGCCGAGAGGACCTGGTGACGGGCATCTTCTCCAAGCGGCGCACGGACGAGTGGCCAAAAGCCTGATGGCCCAGTGTGGTCGAAGGGCTGCCGGCCCTATCCCTGCTATGATTTGCCTGGAAAAGAAGGAGTTCGAGGGGGGTCATATCAGCCCTGAATCCAAGCAGCCCTTGAACAAGACAAATCTATCAGTATAATATTGAACAACATCGAACAGCCGGCCATATTTGACCGGTTACTCTTTTTATACAGAGTGGAGACATAAGTGGAGTCCTTCTATCCTAATTTTGGGAGATGAGGATGTTGGAGGATAAAGATGACTAAGGCCAACTTAGACTTTCTCAAGAAACTCCCCAGGGTGGAAGATGCCGGCACGGTTATAGCCTGTTTTCAATGCAGCGCCTGTGTGGCGGGCTGCCCCAGCTTCGCCATTACCGCCCGCCACTTCCAGAATGACCAGGCCATGACCATGATCCACCAGGCCTTCCCGGAGCCCTCTGAACCCGGCAAGGATTTCGAGCCGCAGATCATCGCCTTCATCTGCAACTGGTGCTCCTATGCGGGGGCCGACCTTGCCGGCGTATCGCGTTTTCAATATCCGCCCGACATCAGGATCATCCGCTTCATGTGCTCCGGCCGCATCGATCCCATGTTCGTATTCGAAGCCCTGCGCTCCAATGCCGACGGCGTACTGGTATCAGGCTGCCACATCGGCGACTGCCACTATATCGACGCCAACTACCGTACCAGGGAGTGTTTCGAGGCCATGGAGGAGGTCATCGCGGAGTTGGGTGTCGAGCCGGAGAGGCTGCGCCTGGCCTGGATATCGGCCTCGGAGGGGCAGAAGTTCGCGGAGACCATCCGCGAGATGGTGGAGGACGTGAAGAAACTGGGTCCCTTCGACCCATCCAGGCTGGTCTACAAGGCCTCCGAAAAAGTATAGGGGTCACATCTTCCGAGATAGGGGGCCGTATCTTCGATCTTCGGTTTAAGATATCCATATGTGTGAAGAGGGTGGGCAAAACCGAAGATCGAAGATACGGCCCTATAGCAATAGCACAGCAAAGATGTGACCCCATGATGAAAGGTTGAATAGAAATGGAGAGAGGAGCGTTTGAGAGGGATCTCGATAAGCTGTTCAATCCCCGCTCAATAGCGGTGGTGGGCGCCTCGAATTTCCCCGGCAAGTGGGGCAACATAATGCCCCTGAATATCATTGGAGGCGGTTATCGCGGCGAGCTCCTGCTCATAAACCCCAAAGAGAAACGCATATTGGGCTTCCCAGCCTATCCCTCGCTGTCTCAGGTGGACAGGAATGTAGACTTGCTGGTCATCGCCATCCCGGCCAGGTTCGTGGAGCCCGTCCTGGAGGAAGCGGCGGAGAAAGGCATCAAGAACGCCGTCGTCGTATCCTCGAATTTCAGCGAGGTGGGCGAGGAGGGCGCAGAGATGGAGCGCCGCATCACGGATGTCGCCAACGATGCGGGCATCACCATAGTCGGGCCCAATACCATGGGCATATACAGCAAGACCTCCAGCCTGTGCTGCATGGGAGCACCGGTCTTCCCCCTCAAAGGAGGGGTGGGCTTTATATCTCAGAGCGGCAACCTGGGCGTCCAGCTCATGGGCTGGGGTTACCGGCGCGGCGTCGGCTTCAGCCGCTTCGTGGGGAGCGGCAACTCCGCCAACACCGAGGTCAGCGATTATCTGGAGTTCCTGGGAGATGACCCCCATACCAGCACCATCATCCTCTATATCGAGGGCGTGGAGGACGGCCGCAGGTTCCTGGAGGTGGCTCGCAGCATCACTCCCAGGAAACCGATCATAACCCTAAAAGCCGGGAAAGGTAAGCAGGGCGAGAGGGCGGTCCTCTCCCATTCCGGCTCTCTGGCCGGCCCCTTCGAGCTCTTCAGGGGGGCCATGGACCAGGCGGGGATCATCGAGGCCGAGTCCAGCGAGGAACTGGTGGACTTGGCCGCGGCTTTCTCGGCGCTTCCCCTGCCCAGGGGGGAGAAGGTCGGCGTGATGACCATGGGAGGGGGTTGGGGGGTGGTGGCCGCCGACTCCTTCGACCGTGAGAGTCTGAGACTGGCCGAGTTACCCGACTCCGTGATCGAGGAGCTCAACCAGTACCTACCCAGCTTCTGGAGCCACAGGAACCCGGTGGACATAGTGGGCAACATCAGGAGGTCCAGTCACTACAAGGTCATCGACGCCCTGGCCACCTGCGATGAGGTGGATATGCTCATCACCATGGGTACCCTACTGGGGAGGGACTTCTTCCTCAAGAACATGGCGGAATCCTTCGTCCGTCCCTTCATAAACATGCTGCGCCATCACACCGCCAGGCTGCCCCTGTATCAGCTTTCCCTCTGGAAGGGATTCAGGCAGGCGATATCCCGCCGCAAGGAGCGCAACCCGGAGGGCTCGGGCGGCTTTAATCCCGGAGAGGTCTGGAAGTGGACGGACATCGCCCTCATCCGCCGTCTCACCCACCTGATGGAGACGGAGAGGAAGCCCATCATCGCCGTGGCCGTGAACGAGGGAGAGAGGGCCGCCTCCTACTGGATGCGCACCTCGGGTCTTTTCACAGCCTCCACCCCGGAAAGGGCGGTAAGGGTCGCAGGCAAGCTGGCGGAATACGCTCGCTTCCTCAACAACAACGACGGCTAGCCGCCTTACGAGCCTAGGGGACGCGCCTGGCTTTAGGCCCCGGGCCTAGGGGACGCGCCTGGTTTTAGGCCTGAGTTGTTATGTTTGTGCAGCTTATAGATTCCCGATCTTCTCAGGCCCGAAGCCAGGCGCGTCCCCTAGGCTTGGGGAGGATAAGCTGGATTGACAGGGAAAAAGCAACTGAATAAAATGACCGATAACGTATATATTCATTAATGTAATAATTACATCTGGCGACGGGCTGAAAGGGGTATCATATGTCTTTCATGGATTGCTGCGACTGGGAGAAGTGCACGCTGTGCGGCGAGTGCCTTATGAAATGCCCGGTGATGGAGATGGGAGAGGAGGAGGCCAAGGCCGAGTTCGGCCGCCTACTGAAGGGCGAGACAGCCCCCAGGGTCTTCAGCGAATGCACCCTCTGCTTCGACTGCAACAATTACTGTCCCGAGGGCCTTAGGCCCTACGAGCTCATCCTGCAGCGCATCACGGAGCGAGAGGACAGGAAGCCCGCTTTTCTGGAATATTTTATCAATGGCATGCCCGCTCCAAATCTCTTTCAGGACCTGTATGGAGCCCTGAGTTTCGGCGAGCAGGAGATATTGAGGCGCTGGTCCCAGCCGCCGGAGGCATCGAAGGATGTCCTGTTCGTGGGATGCATAGGCAAGACCCTATGTCACGACATCGATAACTCAGAGGTCATGAAGTCTTTGCCCAAGTTCGGACCCCCCGATGTCTGCTGCGGCGAACTGGCCTACAGGGGTGGTGTATGGGATGCCTACGCGGATATCACCGAGAGGATACTTGCCAGGATGGGAGAACTGGAGACGGAGCGGCTGGTTTGTTACTGTGCTTCGTGCGATAACTTCCTGGGCAATATCCTGCCCAAGGTCTACGGAAAGCAGCTGCCCTTTGAGGTCATCTCCCTGTATGAGTGGTTGCTGGAGAGATTGCGGGCGGGCGAGGCCGAGGTGAAACGACCGCTTAATCTCAAAGCCGCCATCCACGAGTCATGTTACGCCAGCGAGCTGGGCCCCGATTTCTACGAGTCCCTGCGCGAACTGTATGAGGCTGCCGGCGTTGAGCTGGTCGAGCTCGAGCATAACAGGGACCGGGCCCTCTCCTGTGGGGCCGCCAGCATAGCCCGTAATTGGAATATATTGGATATAATGAAGGAACAGAACAAGAAATACCGGGAGGTAAAGGGTTCCGGGGCCAGGGAGATGGCGGTAAACTGTCCGGGCTGCTATCTTACCCTGTCCAGCACCAGCTGGCTGCAGGGGATAAAGGTACATTACATGGTGGATAAGCTGTTATGGGCCCTCGGCGACGACATCAGCATTCCCCTGGGGAAAAGGCTGCCTCTCATCACTATGAGCCTGACAAAACGGATGCCCCTGGCGCTCAAGAAGGTGGATACGCCCCTGCCTAGGGTACAACCGTGAGAAGTGATAAGGCATGAATAAATCGGGATGGAAATCGGCCGAGGAGATAAGGTACTCACTGGGCGATGCGAAAAAAGTGAGCGTTTTCGCCTGCACGGTATGCGCGAACCTCAGCTATACGGGCGGTATCAGGGGCCTCAAGTATTTGAAAGGCCTTCTAAATGAGTGGGGGATAGAGACCGTGACCGCCAAGTGCGTAACCGCGTGCTGCGCCGAGGAGATAATGAAACAGGCGGTGAAGATGCACCGCGACGCTATCTCCTCGAGCGATGCCCTGATGGTTATAAGCTGCGCGGCCGGGGTCAAGTCAGCCTTTCTAAGCCAGCCGGGCATCCCGGTCATCGCGGTCGCAGATTCAGTGGGCAGCGTTCCGGTATCGCGTCGGGATGACCCCGTAGCCCACAGCAACTGCACCTCCTGCGGGCACTGCGTCATCACCTTCACCGGTGGGATCTGTCCTTTGAGTGGATGCGCCTCCCAAAAGAAGTACGAGCCATGCTCCAGGTATTCGGAGGTAGATGGGCGCTGTGTCGTCGACCTAGACCGGGATTGTGTCTGGAAGGAGATCGAGGCAAGAGGAGACCTGGCCGCCCTCAAGGAGCTGAGCCGTATCCATGAGGATATGGGAGAGGAACGGCTCTCTCTGCCTGAGAGGAAGGCATCTCCAGCTTTCCTGAGGAGCATCTCGGGCTGGATGGTGGCTCGTGCCCGCTGGTTCGGACGCCTAGTACCCTTCATAGATTGATATATCCGGGATATCTGGTTACAGGCTTCAATTCTCCATCCCCGCACCCGCTTTAGTGATGTTATAAAGGGGTGCAAAAGGGAAGAATAGAACTGAAGATAGGAGCAAAATTCTTATTTGAACTTCAGGAAAGGAGGAATAGAGATGCCCAGGCCGTTTGGACCAGGACCACGACCAGGCCGCCGTCCCGCGCGCCGCGTAGCCAGGGGTGCGGTAGTCGGCGGCGCCGGCTATGCCATTGGAAAGAGCAAAGGGCGGAAGGCGCAGGAAGCCGAGGCAGAAGCTACCAATCAGCAGCAGGCACCAGCCCAGCAGCAGCCGGCGGCGTCATCGGAGGAGGATGCCATCGAACAGCTCAAGAAGCTGGGCGAATTGAGGGATTCCGGAGTCCTCACCGAAGAGGAGTTGCAGAAAGAGAAGAGAAAGATCCTGGGGGGATAAGCATGGAAGATGTGAAACGTTTCTGGTGGGCCTTCGTGGTGACGGCGCTGGTGACCATAATCGCCGGTATAATCCTGCTGGCCTGGACCGCACCCACGCTGTTTGTCATCGCTATCATAACCGGCGTGGCGCTGATCTGTTTCGGTATCATGGAGATAGCCAACGCGTTCGTCATGCGCAAGATGGACTACTGGTGGGCATATCTCATACGCGGTATAGTCAGCTTCGCCATGGGTATAGTGCTGGTGGTATGGCCCGGCCCCACCGTCTATGTGCTGGCCATAATCCTTGGCATCTATCTGATCTTCCTGGGACTGGTGGAACTTATCCTGTCCATCGTCTTGTCGGAGGTGGAACACCGTTTCCTGTACATTCTGCTGGGAATCGCCGTTGTTTTTCTCGGCATAATCCTCATCGCCGACCCCGACCGTTCGCTTAAACTGTTGGTGTCTCTCTTCGGTGTCGCCCTGATAGTCTTCGGCGGCCTGGAATTCGGTGCGGCCATCGCCCTTCGCAGCCAGGTGGAGAAGGAGATGAGGGAGATCGAGGAGAAATAGTCGTTTGTAACAACAAAGACCGGGAACAGGTCTCTTGGGGGGCACAAATAACCGTGCCCCCTTTATATTGCCAAGAAAGGAAGGGCGCTTGGGTCACCGGCCGGGTACTTTCCTGCGGAGGCGGCTGTAGCGTGGTGGATTGTTGAGGGGATAAGCAGGGAAATCCGTGAGGGATACGGGGGCGCCAGCCCCTTGCATTAGCCGGCGCTTGATTTGATAATGGGAGAGGATGAGTTGGGAGAAGCAGTACGGGAGCAAGGATATGAGCAGTGCGAGGAGCATGACCAATGAGGAGAAACGAGAGCGCCGGGAGATGATCCTGGAGGCCGCCAAGAACCGTTTCCAGCGGCTCGGTTACTCCAAGACCACCATGGATGAGATAGCCGGTGACGCCGGCATCAGCAAGGGCA
>Ga0180434_10003985_pt1 | contig 18273 bp, 16 predicted proteins | sample SS_ome_7_FD_132453 | JGI IMG/M metagenome (GOLD analysis project Ga0180434, IMG submission 132453) | Hypersaline lake sediment archaeal communities from the Salton Sea, California, USA - SS_1_D_2 metaG | ecosystem: Environmental > Aquatic > Non-marine Saline and Alkaline > Hypersaline >...
AGCAAAATCGGGCTGCGCGAGAACATAGTCGGCGCCGCCGTCGGGCGTACCGTCCCAGAGGAGCACCCGGTTGTTGGCGGTGTCGGCGACGGCCAGCCGCTCGGTGCCCGCGCGCGAATCCAGGCTGGCCGCGTAGGGAAACCGGAACCGGTCTGCGGTATGCGGGCCATAAGGCCATTCCTCTGCGCTGGTGAAGTCCGGCTGCCCCAACACCAGATCAGCATCCCGGTCGCGGGCCGGCTGCGGTGACCAGCCCAGGACGCGGTGATCGCCGGCATCGGCGACCAGCAATAGGTCTTCCCGGCCGGCGATATCGTGCGGCCACCGGAAGCTCGCCGGACTCGCCGGACCACCCCGGTTCTCCTCGCGGGACACCTCATCCGGCTGGCCCACGATGACGTCAGCAGGCTGGTCTGGCTCGGGAATGTCGTTGTGCCAGCCGAGGACCCGACGGTTTCCGGTGTCGGCAACCCAGAAGGAATTTCCGACCATCGCGATCCCGAACGGCCAGTAGAAACTGATGGACGAGCAATCCCCACCCCGGTTCGCGTCGACCGAGGTGGGTCCTGATTGACCGATCACCAGATCGGGCGGAACATCGTTGTGCAGCGGAACGCTGTTCCACACCAGGATCCGATGGTGCCAGGCGTCGGCGACGACGAGGCGGTTGTCGTGGATCAGCACCCCGGTTGGCAGGTACATCCCCCGCTCGGGGCCGCGGCCACCCGCCGCGGGACCCTCGCTGTGGCCGTCCGGTTGTCCGAGCACCACATCGGCGGGCTGTTCATCGCGCTCCGGGATCCCGTGCCAGATCAGCACCCGGTGGTTACCGGAGTCGGCCGCCACCAGGTGATCGGCTCCGAGGAAAACCCCGCGTGGCGAGTACATCCACGCCATCGACGGTTGAGCGGCAGGCAGCGCCAGCCCTCCCGGGGCGGGCGCCCCGAGCCAGATTTGACCGGACCAGCCGCCGGAAAGGTCCACTGTCGGGGCTATATCGTGGCGGCGTCCAAGCCCGCTCACGTTGTGCCGGACGGTATAACGGCTCACCCGACCCGCACCCAGACATCGCCGTCGTCCACCCTGAGCGGGAGCGCCTCGAGTTGGGCGCCCGGGGCGCTGAGGCACTCCCCCGATCCGGCGTCGAAGCAGAATCCGTGCCACGGACACGTCAGCGTGCCGTTGGCCACATCCAGCACCGCATTGTCCAGCGGCAGAGCTTCATGGGCACATTCGTTGCGGTAGGCCGACAGTCGCTGTCCGATGTTGACGACGATCACCCCGATACGATCTCCCGCCGCGGTGCTCAACGTCGCCGGCGAAACCTCGTCGACCGCGAGTCCGGCGGCCGGCCCCAGCCTGATCCAGCCTTCAGCCACCGGGTCCCGGCCGATGCGCAGCGATTCCACCGGGATCACGGTGGGCGTCGGATCGTTCGGCACCACCTCAACGGCGGTTATCGCCGGAACATCCCGAACCAGAGCCTCTTCCACCAGGTTGCGCAGGGTCACCGAGGACATCGAGCAGCCGTTGCAGGCACCCTCCAGCCGAACGGACGCGATACCGTCCTCCACTCGGACCAGCGACACATCACCACCGTGGCTGTGCAACTGCGGGCGGACCGCATCCAAGACCTGCCCGGCATGGGTGATCGGGTCCGGCTTGATGATGCCGTGCAGCGAGAGCAACAGATGCACCGCGGGATCATCGACGAGTTCGAACAGCACCGGCCGGGCACCGTCATCGGCGCGCATGGCCTGCACCATGGTCACGAGGGCGGCGCGATGGACGGCTTCAACCGCCGCCTTGAGTTCCTCCGCCACCTCACGGGCGACGGGGTCCAGTTCGTCGAGGGCGGCCACCGCATCGTCCACCCGTTTGGCCAGCTCCTCGAAACCCATGTGGGCGGAGGCCTTCTCGGGTGTCTCCGTCATCCTGCGTCCTCCGCAGACTCGGTGCGGCTCAAGGCGCCCTGCCGGGCGATCTCGTCGAGCACCCCGCGGACCGTTCGAACGGATTCGTGGTCGCCGAGTTCCTCGAACAGGAATCGCGCTTCATAAAGTTTGGCTTTCGCCTGATCGAAGTCGCCCAGATGAGCAAGCACGTTGCCCTGGTTAGCCAGGACCCGGGCCCGGCCCAGCGGATCGGTATCTCGGTCCCGCGCGGCCAGCACCGCTTCATACAGTTCGACGGCTTCCACCAGATTATCGGCCTGATGGCTTGACGGGGTGTAGACCAGCGAGTTCGCCAGGTTGAGTTGTACGCTCGCCCACTGTTCCGGATAGTCCTCGGAGGTGTAGACCTTCAGGGCGGAACGCAACGACTGAGCGGCCACCCCCAACCGCAACTGACTCGATGCCTCGGTCATCGGCATGGTCAGGTATGCGGTGGCGAGGTTGGCGTGGGCGGAGGCCCATAGCAGCGGCGCCTCCTCCCGCAACACCAGTTGAAGCGCCGAGTGATAGTGCGGAACCGCCCGAACCAGCAGATCCAGCCGATCGCCGGCCTGCTCGTGCAGCAAGCCGCCCAGTGTCAGATGCAGCTCGGCCCGAGCCAGCCGGAGGCCGTCGGCACCTTCAAGCGCCCTCAGCGCCCGCTCGAACCGGGTAGCGGCATCGGCGGAACCGGCGTCGGCGGCGATTGATGCCGAGGCACCCAGCAGCACACCGCACAATGGTCCGGAGATCCCGGCGGCCTGCTCGGCGGCCCGGTCCAGCGCAGCGACGGCCGCTGCCGGGTCACCGGCGTCGACTGCCGCCCCGGCCTGACTCGAGAGCACGATCGCCTCAAGTTCGCCGGTGGTCCCGACGACATCGGGCGCGGTATCGGTGCGACCCAGCGCGTAGAGCACCACATCGACCAGGACCCCGAACTCCCCCAGCAGCGAGCGTAATTCGTCGGGATTCTCGGCGTCGGGGTCCATCACGAACCGGTTGTAGCGGGTCACCGGGTCTGATCCGGTCAGCTCCGACAAAGCGCCGTCGCGGTCACCGGCCAAGGCCAGTTCATGCCCTCGCAGAGCGGCCGGCCAGTCCGGCGTCTGGCCGGCCAGCAGTGCCAACCTCGCCTCCTCGGTGTCCGGCGAGGCGGGAACCAAAAGATAGCCCACCGGTAGCGGGAAGGCACCCAGCGGTTGCGGACGGACCGCGAGAACGGCCGGATCCATCAAGTCGGACACATCTCTCCTTGCTGTTTCATTCGTAGCGCTGCCCGCGGATGTCGCGCTCAGCGGCACGTTTGATGAGGCTGGCCGAAATCTCGGCGCGCGCTTTCGTGGCGTGGCTATCGATACGTTTACGCACCACCCCGTCGGCGAAAACCACGATGATCTCCACCGCCCACCGTCCACGGTCCGGCACCACCACGGTCTGCACGTCGGTGGCGTCGTCGGCGGAACTGCCCGCGCGCGCTGCGGTCTGCGGCCGCTTGTCATCGAATCTGGTCATCGGACCCCGCATGAAACAGCACCATCACGCCTCCAGCGGAATCCGCAGCACCTTGTGCTCGTCGTCCCAGAATGCGGTCCGGACACCAGACGAGAACCGATCGCCGAGCACTTCCCGAACCAGAGCCGACCGATCTCCCGCCGGGTTTCGCTGTTTGAGCAGCAGCCCCCCGCTGCTGGGGCCACGCAGCGGATACAACCACAATTGACCCTCGCGTGGAACCGCGGCGAGAGCATCGGACGGAAACCGGGATGCTGCCAGTGCGGCGCCCAGTCGCAGATACCCGTCGGCGGTGATCTCGACGTGGATCTCGTCCTGCGGTGGCGGCCGCAGTGGTTTCAGGTAGTCCCGCTCAATCAGCGCGATCACCTGTTCCATCGCGGTCTGGACCGGCTCGGACAGCTCAGCGCCCAAGTCCACCCCGGCCGCTTCGATGAGAAAGACGGTGATGTCGGTGGGGCAGGCCTCGCCCAGCGCCCAACGGGCAAAGGCAATCGCGTGGTCCCACCGGAACGAGTGGGTGTGCAGACCTTCCAGAGGGGGTAGTTCGCCCAGTTCCTCCCCCGGCACCCGGTATACGGTGCCCGGTGCGGAACCGGAGGCCCCCGGGGTCAGACAGGCGTCGACAATGACCACTCGATCCGCGCCGCGCATCTGGAAGGCCACGTCCATACCGGCCGTGCCACCATCGACCAGCCTGGCACCCTGCGGAACGCCACGATCCCACAGATGACGAATCAGGACCGGACCCACACCGTCATCGCCGCGGAGCAGATTCCCGCAGCCGACGATGAGGGCGGCACACCCTTGGGGCTCAATGTCGACGGCAGCGTCTACCGCGGAAGCCTCTGGCTCGCTGGGGGATTCGGATGCGTCTGAGGTCACACCATGCCGTTGATGACGAACTTTGACAGCTCCTTGCCGCTCTTCCCGTCATAGGCGTGCACGGTACACACCAGGCAGGAGTCGAAACTGCGGGCGACGTGGCCCAGTTCGACGGGATCCTCCGGATCGACGATCGGCGATCCGATGAGCGCCTTTTCCATCGGGCCCAGGACCTCGTTACCGTCGCGGGGGCCGATATTCCACGCGGTCGGCGTCACGACCTGATAGTTCTTGATCTTGTTGTTCTCGATGACGATCCAATCCGCCAGCGAACCGCGGGCCGCTTCGGTGGCCCCGAAACCCTTCCCTTCGGCGTACTCGGTGGGCTTGGTGTAGAAGCTCTCCTTGAGATCGAGCTGGTCCAGCCAGGACCGGACCCACGTGAAATACTTCGGCGCCTCGTGCAACCGGGCCAGCTGCCGGGTGAGCACACTGGGCCCCACTTTGTTGTAGATGTCCAGGAACAGCGGATCGTTGTCCTGGTGAGCGGCGGGGTTCGGCCCGGCGGCGGCCATCCGGCGGGCAAGCGGTCCGGTCTCCAGGGGCAGGTTGCCCAGACCGTCGAGCTCGTAACGGGGGGACTTGGCCCAGCTGTACTTGCCCTGTTTCTTGGCCGATTCGGGATCCAGTGGGATGGTCTCCCCCTCGAACGGGTGCAGCGGCCGGCTGCCCTCGTAGAACGAGTGGGTGACGTCCTCGCGGACCCTGGCCTGGTCGAACTCGTGCCATTGTCCGCCGGCGAAGATGCCGCCTCGGCCGATCAGCGCCTTGTTGCGGCCCTCGATGGTGGGATTCGCGTACATCTTCGGGTCGAAGTAGGTGCCGGTGGCGAGATAGTTGCCGACGCCCTGGCCGAACTTGTCCAAACCGATGTCCAGCGAGTAGCGGATGAAGAAGCCGAGATCGCTGTTGTACTGCGACTCGTTCTCGTCGACCCAGGCCAGGATGTCCTCCCAGGTCTTGTTCTCCAGCCAGCGGTCGACACTGCAGCCCAGCAGTTTGGACTCGAGCCAGTTGTCCTTCCAGTTCTCCAGGATCGCGATCGCGCGGGTGACATCGGACAGCGTCGCCGCACCCATCACCCCGCCCGGCACCATGAAACTGGAGTGCGGCCACTGCCCGCCGAAGATCGCGTACACCTCGACGGGCTTCTGGGACAGCACGACACCGGTCTGATAACTGGTGCCGACATAGGGCGCGAACCGGCGCACCGCCTCGTCGTACATCGACGACTTCGCGTAGTTCTTGTTCACCAGGTCGATGGCGAACAGCGCGTAGAAATACCTCGGGATCGACTGCAGCGTTTCGCAGGCCTGGGCGATGTTGCGCACGAGTGTGGCGTTGGCAGGCATATGGGTACGCCATGCCGTGTCCAGCGCATAGGCCGATTTGTACAGGTGGCTGCCGCCGCAGATACCGCAGATGCGCGGACAGACGATGAGACCGGCCTGGGGGTCCTTGCCCCGCAGGATGATCTCGAATCCGCGGAACATCGCGGCCTCGGTCCAGGCGGAGGTGACGACACCGTCCTCGATGGTGACCCGGACGTCGAGGTCACCCTCGACCCGGCCGAGTGGGCTGACGTGCAGATCGAGAGCGGTCATGAAAGTCCTTTCAGGGCTATCTCACGGCTGGGACGGTCGGGATGTCTAGACCACGAACATGTCTTCTTTGGACCATTGCGGCGCGGCCACGCGGGCCGCTGCGGCAGCGGCCATATAGGACAGCTTCTTGGTTCCGGTTCCGGTTTCCTTGGGGATGACGCCGGCGACCTTCTGGGTCTTGAACACCGTTCCGGGAGCCAGGTCGAAGTGCGGGAACTCCGGTTCGGTACAGCCGTAGCACGGTTGACCGGCGCGAGTCTTCGACGACTGCCGATTCCACAGGATGCGGTTGCACGGCGAATGGGTCATCGGTCCGCGGCAACCGAACTCGTAGAAAAGGCAGCCGGTCCGGGTGCCCTCGCCGAAGGACAGCGTGGACTGTTTGTACTCGTAGAACTGGACCCGGGTGCAGCCGGTCTGGGTGAAGGTTTTGAAAAACGTCTCCGGCCGCTGCAGTTCATCGAGCGCGATATCGCTGGTGCGTCCGGTGGCCAGTGCCACCAGGATTTGGGTGATCCAGTCCGGGTGGGCGGGGCAGCCGGGAATGTTAATGACCGGCAGGCCGGCCTTGGACCGGAAGTCGGGTCCGAGGAAGCCACCCTTGGCGCGTTTGTGGAATTGCAGGCCGGTCGAGCCGGACGGGTTGGGCTCCATCGCGGGGATGCCGCCCCAACAGGCGCAGTCGCCGATCGCCACGACGATTCCCGCCTGGGACGCCAGCTCGGTCACCCACTCCTTCATGGGGCGGTCGGCGAACATATCCATCCGGCCGGTGCCGTTGGGGGCCTCGATCACCGAGCCCTCGAACACGAAAACGTCCATCTGACGGGCACCGCTGGCGCAGTCGGCGAACAGCTTCTGGGCATGTTTGCCCAGTTCCATGCCGAGCGAGGGATGCCAGATGACGTCCAACCCGAAGTCGACGATCAGATCGACGACGTTGGGTTCATCGGCGTTGAGAAACGACATCGTGTTCCCGCTGCACGCCCCTCCCTGGAACCACAGAACCGAAGCCATGGATGAACTCCTCTCAAGATCGAACCGGGGCAGGCCGAGTTCGCCGGCCGAAGTCGGATGTGAAGCGTCACGACGTCAACACCGTCGACACTACCGCCGGGCTAACTGATTGGGAACGGAATCGGCAGCCGAAACAGGCCGGAAATGAACCGCATTCGCGGCGAACGGTGAGCGGCTGAGCTAGCCGGCCTGGGCGCAGGCGGTGAGAACGAGTTCACGAACCCGCGCTGGGTCGGCCTGACCTTTGGTCGCCTTCATCACCGCGCCCACGATCGCACCGGCTGCCGCCACCTTGCCACCGCGGATCTTCTCGGCGATATCGGGATTCGCACTCAGCGCCTCGTCGACGGCGGCCTGGATCAGTGACTCGTCACGTACCAGCGCCAGACCCCGGTCGGTCATCACCTGCTCGGGCTCACCCTCACCGGCCAGCACACCCTCGACGACCTGGCGGGCCAGTTTGTTCGAGAGCGCACCCTTTGCGACCAGATCGATGACCGCCGCGACCTGGGCCGGGCTTATCGCCAGCGCATCAAGATCCCGGCCGGTTTCGTTGGCCTTCTGCACCAGGAAGTTGCCCCACCAGGCGCGGGCCGCCTCGCTGGGCGCGCCGTGGCCGACGGTGGCCGCCACCAACTCGACCGCGCCGGCATTGACCAGATCGCGCATCACCTCGTCGGAGACACCCCACTGCTGCTGCGTCCGCTTACGCGCCAACCACGGAAGCTCGGGAATCGTGTCCCGAAGGTGCGCCACCAGCTCCGCACTGGGGGCCACCGGCTCGAGGTCTGGTTCCGGGAAGTAGCGGTAATCCTCAGCGGTCTCCTTGTCCCGGCCCGGTGAGGTGTGGCCATCCTCGTGGAAGTGCCGGGTCTCCTGGTGTACGGCCCCGCCGGACGCCAGCAATGCGGCCTGGCGGCGCATCTCGTAGCGCACCGCCACCTCGACGCTCTTCAGCGAATTGACGTTCTTGGTTTCGGTGCGGGTACCGAACTCGCTTTGACCGATCGGCCGCAGCGACACGTTGGCATCGCACCGCAGCGAGCCCTGGTCCATCCGTACATCCGAGACACCGAGGCTGCGCAGCAGGTCCCGCAGCGCCGTCACATAGGCGCGGGCCACCTGCGGGGCACGCTCCCCGGCCCCCTCGATCGGCTTGGTGACGATCTCGATCAGCGGCACCCCGGCCCGGTTCAAATCGAGCAGCGAGTTGGTGGCGCCGTGGATGCGGCCGGTCTCACCACCGATATGGGTCAGCTTTCCGGTGTCTTCCTCCATATGCGCCCGCTCGATGTCGATGCGGACGGTGGTGCCGTCCTCTACCGGCACATCGAGGAACCCGTTGACCGCGATCGGCTCGTCGTACTGGGAGATCTGGTAATTCTTCGGCATGTCCGGATAGAAGTAGTTCTTCCGGGCGAACCGGCTCCACGGTGCAATCTCGCAGTTCAGCGCCAGCCCGATACGAATGGCCGATTCGACGGCCGCCGCGTTCAACGTCGGCAACGCACCGGGCAGGGCCAGGCACACCGGGCACACCTGGGTGTTGGGCTCGGCGCCGAAGGTCGTCGCGCAGCCGCAGAACATCTTGGTCGCCGTCGCCAACTCGACATGAACTTCCAGACCCAGCACCGGGTCGAACCGCGCCACGACGTCGTCGTAGTCCATCAGGTCGGCGTTCGTGGTGGTCGTCATAGCGGCCGATCCTAGTGGGTCGCCCCCTGCCCCTCACCCCCGCGAGCAGACGCAAACTCGCATGCAAACCCGCCGCATCATGCGAGTTTGCGTCTGCTGGGCCGGGAGGGTGGGCGGGAGCAGGCCGGGAGGGTGGGCGGGTGCGCTCAGGTGCGGGCGGCCACGAAGGCCGCGGCATCGGAGATGTACGGCGGGAACTCGTAACCGTTATGAGCCGCACGGTCCCGTCCCCCTTGCGAGCAGATCGGGTCGCCGCCGCTGCACAGGTCGATGGCCCGGCCCGCGAAACTCCCCGTCGAGGACAGCGGGGTACCGAATCGGTTGCCCGGGTTGCCGAACACCGCGACCGCGGCGATCCCGGCCGCCGCGCCCGGCGGTAGCGGCGGGGCCGATCCGAGGTTGCCGATCCGGTTACCTACCGGCGGCACCCCGGCCAGCATGGACACCACCGCGGCCCCCTGCGAGAACCCGCCGAGGATCAGCCGGGTGTTCGGGCACGCGGCCTGGGTCGCGCCGATATGCGCAGCCGCGTCACTGGCGCCACTGCCGGTGGTGAGGAAGTTGATCCCGGCCGGATAGTTGACCCCGTAGGTGGCCAGGGTGCGGCCGCCCAGTTGGGGAGCCAGGGCGTCGGCCAACGCCTGACCCACCCGGCCGATACCGGGCGGCTCCCCGGTGCCCCGGGCGAATACCAGCTCGACATCGGGGCAGCCGTCGGCGAAGGCCGGACCGGCTGGTGCGGCGAGGACCGCCGCGCCCACCGAGAGCGCGGCGAGCAGCGGCAGGACCTCAGCCAAAGAACGCGGCCGCATCGTCGTAGCGGCTCTGCGGCACGAGTTTGAGCTGCCGCACCGCGTCGGCCAGCGGCACCCGGCCGATGTCCTCCCCGCGCAGCGAGACCATGATCCCGTACTCACCGGCGTGCGCGGCGTCGGCGGCGTTGACCCCGAAGCGGGTGGCCAGCACCCGGTCGTAGGCGGTGGGGGTGCCGCCGCGCTGGATGTGGCCCAGCACGGTGACCCGGACCTCCTTGCGGATGCGCTTCTCGACCTCGAGTCCCAGCTGCTGGGCCACCCCGGTGAACCGCTCATGGCCGAACTCGTCAACCCCGCCGTGCCGCAGGTCCATCGAACCCTCGATGGGCTTCGCGCCCTCGGCGACCACACAGATGAAGTGCGAGGCGCCGCGCTGAAAGCGGTGCTTGACCAGCCGGCATACCTCTTCGACGTCATAGGGCTGCTCGGGGATCAGCGTCATATGCGCGCCGGAGGCCAGCCCGGAGTTCAACGCGATCCAGCCGGCATGACGTCCCATCACCTCGACCAGCATCACCCGCTGATGGGATTCGGCGGTGCTGTGCAGCCGGTCGATCGCCTCGGTGGCGATCATCAGCGCGGTGTCATGCCCGAATGTGACGTCGGTGCAGTCGATATCGTTGTCGATGGTCTTGGGCACCCCGACGACGGGCACACCCTCCTCGGTCAGCCAGTGCGCGGCGGTGAGCGTCCCCTCCCCGCCGATCGGGATCAGCACATCGATCCCGTTGTCCTCCAGGGTCGCCTTGATATCGTCGATTCCGGCCCGCAGTTTCTCCGGGTTGGTCCGGGCGGTGCCCAGCATGGTGCCGCCCTTGGCCAGCAGCCGGTCGTTGCGGTCATCGTTGTAGAGCTGGATACGCCGGTTTTCCAGTAGACCCCGCCATCCGTCCTGGAATCCGACAACCGATGACCCGTAGCGGGCGTCGCAGGTCCGCACGACCGCGCGGATGACCGCATTGAGGCCGGGGCAATCCCCGCCCCCGGTGAGAACTCCGATGCGCATATCCCTATCTAACCTCCTTGGCTCGAACCCCGGGGGCTTAGAGAGCGGTCGGCAGCGGCCCGCGCGCCACCTCGTAGGCCGCACCCACCCGATAGAGCCGGTCATCGGCCAGCGCCGGGGCCATGATCTGCAGACCGACCGGCAGATTGTCATCCGGCGACAGACCCGACGGCACCGACATCCCGCAGTGCCCGGCCAGGTTCAGCGGCAGGGTGCACAGGTCGAACAGGTACATCGCCAGCGGATCGTCGACCTTTTCCCCGAGCCGGAAAGCGGTGGTCGGGGTCGCCGGTGATATCAGCACATCGACGCTCTGGTAGGCCCTCTCCAAATCCGCGGCGATGAGGGTCCGGACCTTCTGCGCCTGGTTGTAGTAGGCGTCGTAGTAGCCGGCCGACAGCGCGTAGGTGCCGATCATGATGCGCCGCTTGACTTCCGGTCCGAAACCGGCAGCCCGGGTCAGCGCCATCACCTCTTCGGCGCTCCTGCTGCCGTCATCACCCACCCGCAGGCCGTACCGCATGGCGTCAAAACGGGCCAGGTTGCTCGACACCTCCGAGGGCAGAATCAGGTAGTACGCCGACAGCGAGTGGTCCAGGTTCGGGCAGTCCACCTCGCTGATCCGGGCGCCGAGCGCCGCTAGCTGCTCGACGGCGTCGTTGAACGACGACAGCACCCCGGGCTGATAGCCCTCGCCGCCGCGGAGTTGCCGGACCACCCCGATACGCACCCCGGTGAGGTCACCGGAGGCACCGGCCAGGGCCGCACCCGCCACGTCCGGGATCTGAACATCCAGCGAGGTGGAGTCGTGCGGGTCATGGCCGGCGATCACCGCATGCAGGAGTGCGGTGTCTGTCACCGTGCGCGCGCACGGCCCGCCCTGGTCCAGCGAGGAGGCGCAGGCCACCAGTCCGTAACGCGACACCGTGCCGTAGGTGGGCTTGACGCCGACGGTCGCGGTCAGCGCGGCAGGCTGCCGGATCGACCCGCCGGTGTCGGAGCCGATGGCAAGCGGGGCCTGGAAGGCCGCCAGCGCGGCGGCGCTACCGCCGCCGGAGCCGCCGGGAACCCGGTCGGTGTCCCACGGGTTGCGGGTCGGCCCATAGGCCGAGTTCTCCGTCGAGGAACCCATGGCGAACTCGTCCATATTGGTCTTGCCGAGTATCGGGATTCCCGCGGCGCGGATACGCGCGGTGACCGTGGAGTCATAGGGCGAGAGCCAGCCGTCGAGGATCTTCGACCCGCAGGTGGTGGGCATGCCGACACTGGTGAAGACGTCCTTGAGCGCCAACGGCACCCCTGCCAGCGGCGAGGGCAGGTCGTCACCGGCGGCCGCCGTGGCGTCGACCTCGGCGGCCGCGGCCAGCGCCTGCTCTGCGGCGACGTGCAGAAATGCGTGGTAGCGCTCATCGGTCGCGGCGATCTGGTCCAGGCAGGCCTGGGTGAGCTGCACCGCGGAGATCTCACCGGCGGCGATCCCGGCCCCCAGCGTGGCCGCATCCAGGCGGATCAGCTCGGCCGGCCCGCTCACTGGGCCTCCCCGAGGATCTGCGGTACCGCGAACCGCCCGTCATCGGCCGACGGCGCCTGACCCAGCGCCTGCCCCTGGGTCAGGCCGGGAGAGACGATGTCCTCGCGGGTGACGTTGGCCTCCTGTAGCGGACTACCGGTGGGCGTGACACCGGTGACATCGACTGCCTGGATCGCACCGACGTAGCCCAGGATCGCGTCAAGTTGGCCGGCGAAGTTCATCAGTTCGTTGTCGGTCAGGGCGAGACGGGCCAGCTTGGCCAGCCGCGCCACCTCGTCGCGGGAGATCGTGGACACGGGGGAAGCCTAAACCGTCGCCCAGATCGCAGTTCGGTGCCCGTGAAACCGGGGCACCTCCACCGACAGGAGCGGTCGCACCGGATATGGGAGGGTGGGCCGGTGAGTTCGTACTTATTGCGGTTGCAGCTTGTGGACCGGCCGGGCAGCCTGGGCTCTCTGGCGGTCGCGCTGGGCACGGTAGGGGCCGACATCCTGTCGCTGGATGTCGTCGAGCGCGGAACGGACGCGGAGTCGCACTGGGTAATCGACGATCTGGTGGTCGAACTGCCTGCCGGGGCGATGCCGGATTCGCTGATCACTGCCGCCGAGGGGCTGAACGGGGTGCGGGTGGAGGCCCTCCGTCCGCATACCGGGCTGCTGGAAGCACATCGCGAACTCGAGCTCATCGATCACGTGGCGGCCGCCGGTCCCCAGCAGGCCAAACTCCAGACGCTCGTCGACGAGACCCCGCGGGTGCTGCGGGTGGGATGGTGCACGGTGGTGGAGCACACCGAGACCGGACCGCGCCGGATCGCCGGCAGCCCGGGCGCACCGGAGACCCAGGCGGCCGACACCCCCTGGCTACCGATCCGCCATCCCGTGGCGCTGGATGCGAGCGCGGCCTGGGTGCCGCAGCTGTGGCGGGATATGGACACCACACTGGCTGCCGCGCCGCTGGGAGACCCGGCTGTTGCCATGGTGCTGGGCCGCCCGGGCGGTCCCCATTTCCGGGCCTCAGAGGTGGCCCGGCTGGGCTACCTGGCCGGGATCGTCGCGACCCTGCTGCGTTAGCTTTCCTCGGGCTTCGCCGGGCCGTTCTGCAGCAGCGCCCGGAATCCGTCCTCGTCGAGGATCGGGACGCCCAGTTCGACGGCCTTGTCATATTTGGACCCGGGCGCGTCGCCGGCGACGACGAACGACGTCTTCTTCGACACCGACCCGGCCGCCTTACCGCCGCGGACGATGATGGCCTCCCTGGCCTCGTCCCGGGAGAAACCCGCCAGTGATCCGGTCACCACGATGGTCAGACCCGCGCAGGTGGGTTCGATGCCGGTATCGCGCTCATCGGCCATCCGCACCCCGGCTGCGCGCCATTTGTCGACGATGGCGCGGTGCCAGTCGACCTCGAACCATTCCCGCAGCGCAGCGGCGATGGTGGGACCCACGCCCTCGACATCGGCCAACCGCTCCTCGTCAGCGGCCATGATCGCGGCCAGGTCACCGAACGCGGTCGCCAGCGCGCGCGCCGCGGTGGGCCCGACGTGACGGATGGACAGCGCCACCAGGATCCGCCACAGCGGCCGGTCCCTGGCTCGCTGCAGGTTCTTCAACAACCGGGCGGCGTTGGCCGAGAGCTTTCCGTCCTTGGTGCGGAAGAACTCCGCCTCGATCAGGTCCTCGGCGGTGAGACCGAACAGGTCGCCCTCGTCGGTGATGATCTGCGCCTGCAGTAACGCGGTCGCCGCCTCGTAACCCAGACCCTCGATATCCAGAGCACCCCGGCCGGCGATATGGAACACCCGTTCCCGTAACTGTGCCGGGCAGGACCGGGCGTTCGGGCAGCGGATGTCGACATCGCCCTCCTTGGCCGGTGCGAGCGGGGTGCCGCACTCCGGGCAGTGCGTGGGCATGACGAACTCACGCTGGGTGCCGTCCCGGAGGTCGACGACCGGGCCGAGCACCTCGGGGATGACGTCGCCGGCTTTCCGGATCATCACCGTGTCGCCGATCAGCACACCCTTGCGTTTGACCTCCGAGGCGTTGTGCAGGGTGGCCAGGCTGACCGTCGATCCCGCGATCCGTACCGGGTCCATGAAAGCGAACGGGGTGACCCGCCCGGTGCGGCCGACGTTGACCCGGATATCGCGCAACCTGGTCTGGGCCTCCTCGGGCGGGTATTTGTAGGCCACCGCCCAGCGTGGCGCCCGCGAGGTGGCTCCGAGCCGGCGCTGCTGGGCGAATTCATCGACCTTGACCACGATCCCGTCGATCTCATGCTCGATCTGGTGGCGTCGCTCACCCCAGAAGCCGATCCGCTCGGCCACCGCGGCCAGACCGGCCACCCGGGCGGTGTGCTCGGAGACCGGAAGGCCCCAGGCCCTGAGCGCGGTGTAGGCGTCGTGCAGGCTGACCGGACGGAATCCCTCGGCATAACCGAGGCCGTGGCAGATCATCCGCAGCGGCCGCCGCGCGGTGACGGCCGGGTTCTTCTGCCGTAGCGATCCGGCGGCGCTGTTGCGGGGATTGGCGAACGGCGGCTTACCCTCGGCGACCAGACTGGCGTTGAGGTCGTTGAAATCGGCAACCATGAAGAACACCTCGCCACGCACTTCGAGAACAGCCGGGACGGGATAATCCGCTGTGCCGGTGAGTTTCTCGGGAATGTCAACAATGGTCCGGGCATTGAGGGTGACGTCCTCGCCGACCCGCCCGTCCCCTCGGGTGGCGGCGCGTTCGAGCCGGCCGTCCCGGTAGACCAGGGCCAGTGCAACTCCGTCGATCTTGAGCTCGCACAGATAGTTCGGGTCGGGGCCGAGCTCGGTCTCCACCCGGTCGGACCACCCGGTCAGCTCGACGGTGTCGAACACATCGTCCAGGCTCAGCATGCGCTCAAGGTGTTCGGCGGGGGTGAACTCCGTTGCGAAACCCGACCCGCCGACCAGCTGGGTGGGCGAATCGGGCACCCGTAGTTCCGGGTAACGCCCCTCCAGCGCGGCGAGTTCGTTGAACAGTTCGTCGAAAACAGCGTCGGAGACGATCGGCGCATCTTTGATGTAGTACCGGAACTGGTGCCCGCGGACTTCGTCGGCCAACTCCTGCCAGCGGCGACGGACCTCCGGGTCGATCGGATCGTTCTCCGGGACGTCGGCAGCCACGGTGCGAGGTTATCCCGTCCGGCGGCCGGAGCCGCCGAGATGGGGGCGCAGCAGGTGCCTACTTTCGCCCGGGCAGACGCATGACGGCCTGAACCATCGGCAGCAGTGACTTCTGCCAGAGGGTCGGCGGGACACCGAACGGTGGGTCGAGGTTGAGCACCCGAGCGGTGGCGATGGTCTGCGCCTCGGTGTATTTCAGCAGACCCTCCGGACCATGCCGCCGGCCCACCCCGGAGGTACCCATACCGCCCATCGGCGCGCTGAGGCTGCCCCAGGCGAAGGCGTAGCCTTCGTTGACGTTGACGGTGCCGGAGCGCAGGCGTGCGGCGATCTTCTCGCCCTCGCCGGTCGACGCCGCCCACACGCTCGCGTTGAGGCCGTACTCGGTGTCATTGGCCCGCGCGATCGCCTCTTCGACGTCGGCGACCGGGTAGATCGACACCAGCGGCCCGAACGTCTCGTTGGCGGCGCATTCCATATCGGCGGTGACGCCGGTCAGCACCGTCGGCTCATAGAACAGCGGCCCGATGTCGGGGCGAGCCGTACCTCCGGCAATCACCTTGGCACCCTTGGCTTTCGCATCATCGACGTGGTTCGACACGGTCTTGAGCTGACCTTCGGAGATAAGGCTGCCCATATCGGCGGAGAAGTCATACCCCGTGCCGAGCTTCATCGCGCGCGTCGCCTCCCCGAACTTGCGGGTGAACTCGTCGGCGATATCGGCCTCGACGTAGATCCGCTCGATGGAGATGCACAACTGCCCGGCGTTGGAGAAACACGCCCGGGTGGCGGCCTTGGCCACCTTGTCCAGATCGGCCCCGCGGGTGACGATCATCGCGTTCTTGCCGCCGAGTTCGGCGGAGAACCCGATCAGTCGCCGCCCGCACTGTTCAGCGAGCAGGCGGCCGGTGTCGGTGGAACCGGTGAACATCAGATAGTCGGTGTTGTCCAGGATGGCGGTGCCGACGACAGAGCCGGGGCCGGGCACCACCGCGTACAGGTCACGCGGCAGACCTGCCTGGTACAGCAGTTCGGCGCATGCCAGCGCGCAATACGGCGTCTGGCTGTCCGGTTTGACCACCACCGCGTTGCCGGCGATCAGGGCCGGGACCGAGTCCGAGGCGGTCAGGGTCATCGGGTAGTTCCACGGTGAGATCACCCCGACCACACCGAGCGGCTGGTGGCAGACCGTGGTCTTGCCGATCCCGGGCAGCAGCCCCTGCACCTGGTGCGGCTTGAGCAGCTCGGCGGAGACCCGCGCGTAGTAGTTCGCGTTGGCCATCAGGTCGATGAGTTCTTCCTGCGCCGCCCAGCGGGCCTTCCCCGCCTCGGCCTGCAGCAGGTCCATCAGGAAATCGCTGTTCTTGATCACCAGATCGCGGTAGCGCTCGACGATCTTGAGCCGGTCGGAGACCGGCCGCTCGGCCCACTGGACCTGGGCGGCACGTGCCTTGGCGACGGCGGTTTCGACATCGGCGGCCGTCCCGACCGGGATGGTCGCCAACGGCGTGCCGGTGAATATCTCCTCCACCGTGCGGGTCGGGCGCGCGTCGGGATCCTCGATCGCGGCCAGGGATCGCAGGCGGTCGAAAACTTCAGCTGTGGGGGCGGACATCCCCCCAGGGTAGGCCAACGGGCCGGGCCGGTCAGACAGCTTCGGGATCCTCAGCGATCGCCGCGGCCGCGCGGCAGGCCAGATCCGTCGCCTCCCGCGCCCAGGCGCCGGTAGCGCCGGCCAGTCCGCAGACCGGGCTGATGCCGACGCGCTCACCCAGCACCGCCCGCGGAAACCCCAGCCGGTCGGTGATCGCCGCCGCATCGCGGGCCAGATCGGTGAATCCGATCGGGTGTTCCGGAGTGATACCGGGCACCAGGCCCAGGATTACGCTGCGGCCCGAGTCGATGAACTCGGCCAGTCCGTCGATACCCTGGGCGCCCACTGTGTGGAAGTCGACCGAAACCGCCCCGATACGGCTTCGCCGGAGCACATTCCAGGGCAGGTCCGCTGCACAGCTGTGCACCAGCACCTGGCCGCCGATCCGGGCGGCACAGTCGTCGAGAAGGCCGATGACCCTGGTCTCGTCGACCGGATGAACCGGGGTCAACGCGGTAACCCCGGTCAGCCGGCCGGCCAGCGCGGCCGGCAGCAGCGGCTCGTCGAACTGCACCACCACCGGGGCCGACATCCGCCGCGCCAGCTCGTCCCGGTGGATCGCGACCCCCTCGGCCAGCGAAGCCGCCAGGTCGCGCAGCGCGCCGGGATCGGTGATGGCCCGGTGGCCGTTGCCGAGTTCCAGCTGTGCGGCCAGGGTCACCGGACCGGGGGCCTGCACCTTGATAGCGCGCCCGTCCTGTGGTCCACCGGCGTTCTCCCAGGCTTCCTCGAAGGCGTCGACATCCTCTCCGAGCAGGCTCACCGCCCGACGTGTCACCGAGCCGGGACGGCGAGCTATCCGGTAGCCGCGCGGGACGGTGTCGATGGCGATATCGACCAGCAGCGCCCCGGAACGGCCGATCAGGTCCGCCCCCACCCCGCGGGCCGGCAGTTCGGGCAGGTAGGGAAGCCGGGGCAGTTCGCCGACGATGACCGCGGCGGCATGTCGGGGCGAGATGCCGGGCCAGGAGCCCACGCCGGTGGCCGTGGCGAAAACGGTCACCGGCTAGTCCGGCGGGGACACGAGCGTCGCACTGCCGATGACTTCGTCACCGGCCGGATCGGGCCGGTAGAGCACCATCGTCTGACCGGGGGCGACACCCCGCAGCGGGGTCCGAAGCGCTGCGCGCACCGAGCCGTCGGCGAACTCGACGACGGCCGCGGCCACGCCTCCGTGCGCGCGGACCTGCACCTCACACTCCACCGGTCCAGTCAGGGGCTCTCCCGCGGTGAACACCGGACCGCTACCGGTCAGCGACCAGACCTCAAGATCGTCGGCATCACCGACCCGCACGGTGCCGGTTTCGGCATCGATACCGGTGACGTAGCGCGGTCGGCCATCTGGGCCGGGTCCGGCGATGCCCAAACCCTTGCGCTGGCCGATGGTGAACCCGTGCACCCCCTCGTGGTGGGCCAGAACGGCGCCATCGGCATCCACGACGGCCCCCGGCCGGACCCCGATCCGG
>Ga0180434_10003987_pt1 | contig 18270 bp, 22 predicted proteins | sample SS_ome_7_FD_132453 | JGI IMG/M metagenome (GOLD analysis project Ga0180434, IMG submission 132453) | Hypersaline lake sediment archaeal communities from the Salton Sea, California, USA - SS_1_D_2 metaG | ecosystem: Environmental > Aquatic > Non-marine Saline and Alkaline > Hypersaline >...
AAAAAAAGGCGGAGTTAAAAAACTCCGCCAAAGATGGAACAACTCTGTTCCGCCACTGAACTTAGATGCGACTCAAGTTCAATCGTCTTCCTTTTCGGCGATGTAATCGATTAGTGGCTCGAGGAATATTTGCTGTTCCTCGTCAACTTTTTCGCCCAAATCCATCAGGTTGTTCAAGACATTCTTGGTTTCCATCAAGTCATCGAGATGTTTTCGCACCTCGTCGTCGTTCTTCGAGTCTCCGATTCTCCTGAAAATCTCGAACTGAGGTTCGCTTAGAACCTTAGAGATCTCATCCCACTGATTCCTCTCGTCCACCGTGCCCTTCAACCCTGCAGCTGCTAACGTCAGCGGGCTCGACTCAACAAGCTTTTGAGCCTCTTCCATCAGCTCCTCTTCAGTCTTTATTACTATTTTCTTTTTCCTCTTCTTGATTTTCCCGCAGTTCTTACACTGCTTTCTATCTTCATCTAGCTTCCTGTACTTAGGAGATTCGCAACACTTCTTCTTTTTCTTCTTTTTGTCTTTGGTGGAAGACTCTTCAGATTTTTCGGCTTCCCTTATCTTCTTGCGGCTTTCCTGAGCCTTCGCGGCGATCTTCTTCTGCTCATCCGCCCTCTTTGATGCGCTGCCATCATCTCCGCCTCGACCAACCTTCATATCCTTGAACTTCTTGATGGCAAGCCGAGCAAGCGCCTTCGGGGCGCCCGTCTCCTCAACCATATCCTTGAACTCCTTCCAGCGCGCGTGCTTCATCTCCTCTTCAAGCTCGCGCATCTTCATCTCATCCTTATGCATCGACATCTCGAGCGAGTGCTTCGCTCGCAGCGCCTCAACCTCCGCAAGCTGCCGCTGAGACTCGCCGACGATCTTCAACATCTGCTTGTTCTCGTCGAGAACCTGCTTGAACAGCGCTGTCACCATCTCATCCTTCGAGACCATCGCCTCATGCAGCTCACCAACGTAGCCGCGCATCTGTTCAAGTAAGTCCTCTTCGCTGATGAGCTTCACATCCTTGGCGTTCTCACCGTCCGCCATGTCGATGTGCTTACTCCTCTCAAAACGCCCCTTACCAGGAGCGCCGAAAAGTGTCACTTTGTACGTCCCCGGGAAATCGCTTTTCTCGATCTCGTACTGAATGCATGCCATGGCGTACTCTGCAATCTCATCAGCTGTTGCGGCCGGATGAGATTTACGAGTTCCGTTTTCTTGGCAAGTTATGGTCGCGATTTGTTCGTACTTCCCACGCCGAACCATCTTGTTGACAACCACCCTGTGAAGACCTTCGTGGCACTCTTCGATGAGCCCGCGAAGGTCTTCCGTGTACTGGGGGACGTATTCAGGCAGTTCGAAGGTGGGCGTGTGTGTCAGTGACTCGAAACTCATGATCGTTTTGTGCCGATCTGCTATAGAGATCTGGCCTTCTCCCTGCCGAAAAGGCTATCAAAACGCAAAACAAAACTCTATTACAAATCTAAGTCGCTGAGATTGCTTGATTTAGGTCTGTTTTCGAGTTTCACCGCGACTATTGTCTCGGTTGCGACCTACTGCTGAAATGCTCTTCACCGATGGCCGGACATTTGTTTGGCCCGTGAAGTTCAACCAACTTTGCGCAGTCAGCGCATACAGCAACAGGAAAAAACCATCATGGCCAAAGAATCCAGCCTTTCGAACATCTCCAAGACCGAACTCGCCGAGCAGTACGCGAAGATGAAGAACCGGCAGCAGAAGGCTGCCCAGACCGCCAAGGCTGAGGGTGAAGCCCTCATCCGTGACGCCATCACCGTCGGTACCGGTTTCGGTGTCGGTTTTGTGATGGGTCGCAAGCGCCAGGAGGGCCTCGAGGCCGCCGGCCTCGATGCCACTCAGGAAGACATCGAGAAGGAGATCGCCAAGGCTCAGCAGATCGGCGGCATCGACATGGACCTCGCCATCGGTGGCGGCCTTGCTGCGGTGGGCCTCGCCAAGCTTGGCGGCAAGATGAGCGACACCGTTCGTGCTGCCGGCATCGGCGCTCTGACCTCGTGGGCCTCCCGCACTGGTCACGAAAAGGGCATGGACGGCGCTCGAGAGTCCGTCGAGGAGCAGGTGGCCCTCGCCGCGTACAGCGAGGAAGAGGACGAGTAGGTTTCGTTCGAGCCTCCGAGAAGATGACTGGGTGGACCACGGCATTACGCCGATCCCCGTCTAAGAGGAAGCCAGCTAGAACGCTGGGCCCCGGGTGAACTTGGTGGTCTCAAGTCTAAGGGGCAGAGGCACACAACGAACACACCTCGCGATGGTGCGAGGGGAAAGCAACAAAACAGATGACCGGATACCGATTTTCCCAATCTCAAGGCCAGCTCGTCGGCAGCGTCGGGCAGTCTTTCGTGAACAACCAGGGCGCCATGCGCGGCCGCGGCGGCACGGACACCTTCCAGCGAGCCTTCGGGCAAGGTGCGGAGAAGTTCTACGCCGGCCAGGGTGGTGTCGAGACCTACCCCGGCTGCTACGGCCTGCCCACCTACTGCGGTTGGCAGCAGGTTGCCGGCTCGGCGGACATCGCCGCCAACTCGGCGGGCACCGTGTCGGTGCTCCCGACCGTCAGCCCGTACTTCGAGCCCAAGGCCGTGTACCTGTTCGGCATCTCGACCGCCGCGCCGGGCACCAACCTCCGCTTCACCATCGGTGCCGTCACCGTCGGTGGGTCGCCCCAGCTGGCGATCAACACCCTCACCCCCACGGGTGTTGGTGCGGAGCTTCTCAGCGACGTGTTCAACCGTTCGGATGAGCCGCTGCTGTGCAACTGGTCCGTCTTCTCGACGACCGGCCTGGCCCGCGAGCTGCAGATTCAGGTGTTCAACCTGAACGCGAACACCGAGTTGCGCGTGTACGCGTGCATCTGGGGCAACGCGGTGAGCAGCCTCGACGCCTACGCCTGAGTTGGCGAACAGAGGTTGGGGGTGCGCGTGCGCCCCCAACCTCTGTTTCTTTTGGATTCGCGCAGCCAGCCGGTACAATGAGGCTGGCATTTTTTTGGCCGGTGACGCATGAGCAGACGGAAACACCTCAAATACCCACAGGCCGGGCACCCCGATGCGTATCGCAGCCCTGACCAAGAGCAGCCGCAGGGGATGTACCTCGACAATCCTGATGCGTCTCCGACCATTTTGAAAAACGTTCCCCAGCCGATGGAGGTACGCCAAGCCGGATTCGGCTTTTCACCCCGGCCCGGGAACATCAACGACATCTCCCCTGGCGATGCGGCGGCCGGAAGGTCGCAGTTTCGTCGCGCCCAGTTCTTCACGCAGGTGGCCGGCGTCAACGGCGAAGGCCCTTTTGCCAGCGCGATTGTTTACGACAACCCCCGAGGCATTGCGACAGCGAGGTCGATGGACACGCGGCCGCGATTTTGGCACGTCAGCTTTTTCAATCAGGCTGTGTTGCGCGAGGCCGGTCAGGCGGTATTGCCGTTGACGGAGCAGCAGATTGCTCAGTCAACGGGCCGCGAGCCTACTTTGGCGATGACGCGGGGGCGCATTCAGGTGCATGACGAGTCGGGCAGCCGCTTTTTCGATCTCGATATCCTGGGGACGCGGAGCTTACAGATCTACGCATTCGGTGTGACGGTCTTCATTTTGACGCCGCGCTACGTCGACGGCAATGGCGACGTCATCGATATCGGCTACGAGGTTGACCAACAAAACGAGTCGAGCTTTCGCCCGCTCGGACCTGGCACCGTCGAAGACAGCCTTTGCTCCGCCCGCATCATCCCGTCGTTCCAAAATGCGACGCAGATCGAAGACAATATCACGCGGACGGTGACGATCGCTGAAAACAGCACGGGGTTCATCGAGATTCCGCCCGGCGCTCGCAACGTCCAGATTCGTACGGCCTTCACCCCAGCAGCCGACACCGCAGCTGGCTACATCATTACGTTCGCGGTCCGCAGCACCTTTTTGCCGACACCGGCCCAGGTATCACTTGGTCAGATCTCGCTCGTACCGGGTACGAATGCGACCGAGGTCATCAAGGTTCCCAACGCGCGCTTCATCTTGTTCTCCAGCCCGCCTGATTCGGGCGCGGTGACATGGGTCGCAACCTTTGATGTGGAGGCATAGATGGGGCGCGCAAAAGAGCAAGAGAAGCGGCAGCAGTTCGAGCGCCACCTTCAGCAGCTGCAGGCCGGCGCCCAAAGTGAGTTCGTCGAGCTGACGCCAGAGATGGCGGCAGCGCACTTGGAAGAGATGGTTCGAAGCCCTGGAGGGCCAAGCCAGTACCCGCTCCCAAAGGTCTACCTCCGCAATCCGAGCGCCACGCCCTCCATCGATCGTGGCCGAGTGCAACCAGCTGCAGAGCGGCAGGCTGCGCTTGGATTCAACACGCGACCGAAAAACATCAACGACCTCTCAGTCGGTGATGCCGGGCCGTCCCGGTCCTTTTTTCGCCGCGCTCAGCTTTTTGCGAGCATCGGTGATACTGGTGGCCCGGCTGCGTCCGAACTGGTTTACAACATCCCGATTGCGATTGCGACGTCGCGGTCGATGGACACGCGGCCGCGCTTTTGGCACGTCAGCTTCTTTGCGATCTCAGCGATTGCTGATGACGGCGGCGCAGCGCTGGCGCAGCCGCTGACCGAGTACCAGATTGCAGAGCAGGCAGGCCGCACTCCTACGCAGACTACTCTCAAGGGCCGCATTCAGGTTCATGATGAGTCAGGCAGTCGCTTTGTCGACGTGAATGTTCATGGAACGGCGAGCATGTCGATTTACGCGTACGGCGTAACCGCTTACTTTCTGCTCCCGAGTCGCCGTCTTGAAGATGGCAGTTTCGAGCCGCTTGGGTATGAGGTTGATGTCCAAAACCCAGACTCGAGCCCGGGGCTCACGGGGTTCACCGAGAATACGCTCGGCGCAGCTCGCATTGTTGGGCTTTCGCAAAACGACACCAAGCTCACGAACCAGATCACCCGTACGGTCAGGGTTCCAAGCGGAGAGTTTCGCGCAATGCGGGTGCCGCCCGGCTCGAGGAGAGTTCGGCTTTACACGACGACGAACCACCCGGGCGGCTTCACGGTTGGGCCAAACTACGACATTGGCTTTGCGACGGACCCGCTCAATCGCCCAACAAACCAGTTGGGTCGTATCGAGTTGCTCCCGGGCACGTTCAACACTGACGTGATGAACGTGCCCAACGCGACCTTCATCACGTTCAACGATCAGCAAGACACTGGAGATGTGGACTGGGTTGCAGTCTTTGAGGTTGAGGCATGAACGGCCGAAGAAAAGACGACGACAAGATCGCCGATTTTCAGTTCAGGATTCACGTCGATGAGGACGGTTCCGAGACGGCGGTGCTGCAAGCCATGGCCTGCCTCGAGGCAGCGATTGCCATCAACATCGATTTTTTGCGTCGAAATCCAGACGCGATTACAGCGTTGTCTTGCGGACGCGTCAAGTACGACCGCAAAAACCAAAACATTACGTTGCGCATCGGGGACATTTTCACACTCCCGATCCTCATCCGCCGCGGGTGGGGTTTGTGCATCGACATCGTCGCGGCTGAGGTCGCCATCCGGCGCCTTCACGGACAAGACGCTTGGCCTGTGATCCACAACGGAGACCGTGATGGAGTCTTCCATGTGATGGTCGAGGTCCGCCAGAACGGGCGTCTGGTACAATATGACCCCACCACCGAACTCGATTTGACTGGACGAGTCAAAGAAACGGGACTGATCGAATGCCCAACCTCGAGATGATGAACCATTCCCTGCATCGCAAAGCGTTGCGCCGTTCCCCTTTGCGCCGCTACGCGGGCACGGACGCTATGGGTTACCCCGTATGCGAGGTGTGCGTGACAGTTTCCAAAGGCAAGGGCTGCTACCCCTCGGTCAACAAGAAAGGGGAGCCCGAGGATGTGCAGGCTATTCGGCCAATGGGGCCGACGGATGTGCATCAGCCTGGCGACAAGAAGCCGCTTTCTGGCGACGCAAAGATCAAGCCTGAGAGCCGCGTGCCGGCTGCGCCGGCTGATTTGCCGCAGGGTTTCGACTTCTGCGTGCAAGAGAACGGGATGTTCATCCGTCACAGCGACCCGAGTCACCACATGCACGGCGCCGACGTGTCGGACCGAGCGGAGTGTTTTGATGATGACGATGGGAACCGGATGTGTCGCATCGACTTTGTGGGCGACGCGGCGCTCCGTGACGAGAGCGTGGTCGTGCCGGCGTGCGTCGATGATGTTGAGAAAATGCCTGTTCCGGCGGATTGCTGCCTGAACATGTCGACCAACGAGTTGGTGTGCGAGGGTTCTCCATACCACGGCTTGGTGGTCACGCCGCTCGAGGAGACGGCTGGCGAGTCTGGGGGCGTGATTCACATTGTGGTGGCGCATCCTGACCTGCCTGGAGGCAAGGCTCGAGCCATTGCCTGCAAGCCGGTGGAGCCTGAGGAAGAGGATGCGCCGTGCTGTATCGACGAAGTGACGGGCCGGATCGAGTGTCCTGAAGGTAGCCCGATTCGTCAGGTGCATGGCGTCAAGATCCCGCTCGAGTACCTCGACTGTTTCACCGACGACAACGGCGACCGGATGTGCCGTGTTGCTTGTCCTGATGACCCGGTTTCAGATATTGACCATTTGCTCGTTGAGATGTGTTCGGCGGCGGGCGGGCGCACGGTGTTTCCGGTTTGCCAGATCCCTGGACAGCGTCCGAAGGTGCCGACTGGCACCCCGGGGCGCATTCCGGGCGGTGGCGGTGGCGGTGGCGGTGGCGGCGGCGGCGGCGGCGGCCGCATCCCTGGGGGTGGCGGTGAGGAAGATCCTGGCCGTTGCCCTACGCGGCCGCAGGTCTGCTGCTATGAGCCCCAGTCGCGCACGCTGCGTTGCGCTGACACCCCGATGAACATGCTTCGGGTTGAGGTGGTGGGCGAGGAGCGCGATGACCATGGCGTCGAGTATGTGGTGGTCGAGCACCCCAGCTTGCCTGGCGGGCAGATGTCTGTTCCGGTTTGCGCTGAACGCCCCCCTGAGCAGATCGACCCTCGCCCCGCGTGCTGCGTCAGCTTGACCACGATGACGTTGAGCAAGTGCGCAGACCCGCGGCACAACGGGCTCAAGGTCATCGTCCACCAAGTCAACAGCGAGGAGACTTGGGTGCATGTGACGGTACCGGAGATGGAGTGGCGCGGGGAGCTGCCGGTGTGCAGCAAGCCCAAGCGTCCGCCAAGCCGCACGCCTGAGGAGCCTCCGGGCTGGACGCTGACGCCGAACACGTTTGGCGGTCCCGGTTCGGAGATTGACGATGAGCGCCCCGACGGTATCCGAGCTGGCTCGACGAGTGGCGCTCGAGGGGCGGCAGGCGAGAACTTCTCGACCGACCCGATGGTCCCTGGCAAAGCTCCGGGCTCGACAGCGCTCGAGGCCTTCATGTTGGGGCGCGGCGCCGAGCCCGGCCGGCGCTACGCCGGCTTCTCTGGAGATCCACGCGTGGTCGCCCAGCAAGCGGAATACGCCCGCGAGAACCTGCAATGCGAGCAAGGCTTTTCGAGGAACTCGAAGGGGTGGAAGCCTCCGATGAACTCGTACGCCCAGTACCTCAAGGAGTTCCGCACGGGGGGTCGGCTCGGCATCGAGTACCCGCCCAACGTCAGCGACAACGAAGCGGGTTTCAACGCGAACATGTTCAAGTCGCCCGAAGATGTGGTTGAGCATCTTTTGGAGCTTGGCTATTCCGAGGCTGACCCGTTCGACATGGTCCGGCAGTTCCAAAGCCACTACAACTTTGTGTCGGGCGCCGTGGGATTCAACCCACGCATGCGGGATCTTCCTTGGGTGCGCCTACCTCAGGGCAACGTCATCGCTGACGGCATGCCCAACGCACCCACCTTGAACGCACTCGAGATCATCACCGAGAACATCAAGAGCGGGATGAACTGGGAGAGCATCGTCAACCTGGCGATGGAAAGCGGCGGCCACGCATACGGTCGCGAACGCGTTTACAGCGCGAAGGGATGGTAGAGAGATGACGTACAGGACACACAAGAAGGCATTCAAGCACAGTCTCACCGCCCGCAACCTCGGGTACCGAACCGCAACGGTTGCGCCAGCCGAAGAGGCCATGGCGGCGATGCTTTCGGGGAAGACCGTTATCGTTGACGGATCGACGAAAAGCACTTTGAGGTGTCCTCCGGGGTACGAACTCAAGTGCAAGGCTGTTGGCAACGGCCAGTACGAATGCAAGTGCCGACAGACTGCAGGACATGAAGATCTGAAACACCCGATACCCGATGAAGTCGACCCGATCGTCGAATCGCGTGCGGGCTCTGGCGCCCCCAACCTCCGAGGCGCTCCTCGTCTGTCGGTCAAGGCGAACGTCCGTCATCGTCAGGGCATTCGCTCTGGCGCCAAGGTCGCCAAGAAGTCCCGCAAGCGTCGCGGTCGCAAGCGTCGCGGGCTTCGACTCTTTCGCTGATAGGAAGGGGGGCCATGGGATACAAGCCATCAGGCCTTGATGTTGCTCTCGGTGTTGCCGGGATGCTGCTCGTTGGCGCCGCGATGAAGCCAAAGAAAAAGAGGCGGAAGACTTCTTCGGCGGCTGCGGTTACCTCTGGCAAAATCGGATCGCAACTCACAAAGATCAAGCCAAACGTTCGATTTGGAGTTGGGGACTCTTTTAAGTATGAAGAGATTCTGCTGGGCTTTACCGCAGTATTTTTCATTTATGTAAAAGGTGTCACTGCTGCTACGAAGAGCTTTTGGAAGGGCGTAGGTGATCTCGCCCCTGACATCGGTTTCGAGATCATCGACTATACGAAGGTTGATCCAAGCTACACAGATCTCCCATACCTCGGAGTCCAGCAACCGAATAAGTTTGGGCAAGTCACAGGCTCGGGCGATCTTATAGATTCCGCCGTTCAGCACCTCGATCAAGACGGCGTCCCTCGAGGTAGCAACGTCGACCCCTTTGTTAAAAAGTTGGCCAGCGCCATCGAAGGGGCGCGAGAAAAGTACAAAAGGCAACTTAGCTGAAAGGTAACCTCATGCACGCGCACGCACACCCCACCTACATGAGCCGCAAAAACCTCACCGAGATTGCGCACTACGCTGAGCTTGCGCTGCAGTTCATCGATGAGGAAAACGGCGAGCGGATGCCGGAGTGGATGTTCTACAAGATCTCCGCTGTCCGCACGCACATGAAAGACATCGGCCACTTCCTTCGCTACGAAACGAGCAACGATCGTCGTGAGCGAAAGTCCAAGGGCAAGGATGCTCGCGAGCGAAAGTACGGATCGCATCATCCGCGGATGGCACCAAAGATGCTTCGGCAGATTCACGAGTACGCCTGCGCTTCGCTCGAGATCTTGCAGGGCGTTGACCATCGCATCCCGCAGTGGGTCGACCACAAGCTGTCTGTCTGCGCGGAGTACATGGACTGCATCGGCCACTGCCTCGAGGATGAGGCTAGGCAAGGGCGCCGCTATGCGGGACCGCAGTGGAACACCCAGTCTGGCTTCGAGGGCATCAAGGCCGGCTTCGAGCTGCAGGGCGCCATGCATCGTGGCGACGGGCACACCAATGCGGGCGTTCGTTTCGCCGCGGCGACGCGGCGCCCTGGGGCACCTCGTGAGCCCGCGCGTGAGGTGCCCCTCAAGGTTTTGGGTGACGCCCGCCGTCCTCCCGCCTCGATCTCAGCGAATGAAGCGCCTCCTGCCATGCTGAACACTGGCGAAGGGGACGACAAGATTGTCATCGTCCGAAAGGTTGTGGGCGATGACGATGGCTTCACCGGCGCTGCCGTAGGCGGCGCGAACCACAACATTGCGCGCCCGCCTGGCGATTTCATGCCGGGCCTTCGAATGAAGGTTGGAAACCGGATGGGGCGCGAGAATCGGATGCTGCACCGTCAGCCGCCCGAGGCTCACCAGCCGGAAGGTACACGACGGCGCTACGAGTGGAAGGACTTCGAGCCTGCCGAGCGCCGTTATGGTGTTCCTGGCTACGTGTACGGCGAGCCGGGCTGGGCGGGGCATGGAGGTGTAGCTCAGCGACCGCTTGGCCGCGTGCGCGGCGGTGGCGCTGTGCAGACCTATGGCAGCTTGGGCTACGGATCGATGGGTGACGGGTCGATGGATGCTGCAGTTCGGGGCGGCGGGCGTCGCTTTGCGGGCGGCGAATGGGGTGGTGTTGTTATTGGCGGCCAAGCGTTGGTGCCGATGCGAGGGCGCCCTGCTCCTGCGAATCTTTCGCAAGGCAATCGCGGGCTGCCGCCGCCCGCCTATGTCTCCTCCGTGCGGGGGCGCAAGTTTCGCAAGCTTGCAAAGAAGGGTGGACGATGAACGCGAATCAAAAGGCTCTTTTGTTTGCTGGCGTTGTAGGCGGCGGGCTTTTGTGGGTTGGCCTCAAGAAGGAGAGCAAGTGCAAGACCTTCAATGGCATCTGGGCTGAGCGTACAGCCTCGGGCGGCTTGAACCTGACGAAGGAGGTTCAGGACACGTCTTACGCCTGGACGCGTTCGCATGTCGCCAGCCTATTCCTTGCTGGAGATCCGCCAAACATCGAGAACACGACGCTCGACTTGGCCAACCACATCCAGGAGTGCGACTGGGAGAGAGCTGTCAAAACCAAGCGTGGAAAACAGGTTTGGACCAGCCTCTCGAAGATCGTTGGTCAAGTTTACAGCGAGGCCGGATCTATGGGGGTTGAAGAGTTCATCAAGAAGTACGGAGGGTCTTGAACATGAATGCGGCAAAGCGGGTCATCATCATTGCAGCGGCTGGCGGCGCAGCTTTGCTATTGTCTGGCGGCGGCAAGAAGGCGAAGCGCAAAAGCGTCAAGAAGTCTGAGGGTGGGTCAGATCCTCGGGACAGCATCAACAAGCAGTTCGAGGAGATGGTCGCTCGATGGGAGTCCAAGGATGGCCGGGCTCAGATGGGGAGGCTGTATCAAATCTACTACGGCGACTCTCTTTTCGAGGTTGCTCGTGAAGCTTTGTTTGGTACTAGAGATCCGGTTCTTGACGCTGCCAAGCGCGCGGCGGTTTTCGAGTATGCCGAGCGCATTGAGTGTTCCCCATGGAATCAGGCGAACTACGCTGTTGGTCCCGAAGAGCTTGACGAGCGGCACGCTGCTTGGGTTCGCAAGAGGCATGTTCAGCGAGGCATCAGTTTTATGCCGCGCTACAGCGACAACAAGGCTCGCATGATGATGGGTCTCAAGCCGTCGGCCGCGGCGGGTGACAGTTACGCTTTCATTTGGCTGCCGATGATCAACATCGACATGTTTGAGCGTGATGGCGTCATCACGCTGCAGGGTTCGAACTGGCCTGACACTGAGCGTGCGATGGGGCACAGCAAGATTGACCCGCCTTCTGAGATCGTCGACATTGGCTTTGAGTCGGTGTCTTCGAGCGAGGTTGGGTGTCCACTTCCTGAGGGGGACTTCCGCAAGACCATCGTGGCGTGAAGCTTTCTCGACTGGCCAGATCTAAAGTGATACCTTGGCCTCCGGGAGAAGACACATATGGCCAAGGGTAAGAACGATACAGATCAGCCAATCCTTTTTCTCGTGCGACGAGGTCGCGGCGGTCGGGGGTACCTCGTTTCACCGCTCGACGATCGCAGCAACCCTTATCCTTGCGGCGATGCCGCACAGCTTGGCGAAGCGATCATCGAGTTGCTTGATGACCCAAAGCAGGCCCGGTTTGACGAGTCGCAGCTTGATGGTGGGGATGAGGATGAGGATGAGGATGAGGGCGCCGGTGCCGGCGGCGGCGGTGGTGGCGGCAGCTCCGCGTGGGACAACTTGAGTTCCGGGGAGAAGCTCTTGCTCAACGTTGCTGAAGGCGTTCTAGGAAAAGCGAGAGAGATGTCTAACTCTTATCGCAAAACTGGCAGCAAAAAGAAGAAGTCGAAAGCGAGATCATGAGCATCAGTCCGGCCACCATAGCAATCGGCGCGGCCGCTGCCGCAGTTGCACTTTCTTCGAAGCCGAAGTCTGGTGTCCGGAAGACGGCCTCTCGGCGCAAGGGTTCATACGACTTTGGTACGAAGTCCAACCCGAACCGAGAGGCCGCGCGACAGTTCATCATCGACGCCTCGAGATACGTGTCGCGCAGGTACGAAACGATGTCTGGCCTCGATGCGTTCTTGGCCGGTACAGCGTGGAAGGAGTCGCGGTACAATGCGTTCGTCCAAAATGGTACGAGCCGCAACAGCGCGCGCGGTCTTTTTCAGCTCCGCGCCGACTCAGCCTTCCGTTCCAACAACGGCCTCGAGCACCTGCGCAATCAGCCAGACCTTCTGCTCGACCCGGTGTGGAACTTCGTCATGGCGGTCGACTATGCGGCACGCGGGATTGAGCGGGCGAATCAAAAGGGTGGAGATCCCGACTGGCTCGCCATCCGTCGTTGGTGGGCGTACCCCCATCTCGTTCACGACTACGACGAGCAAAACTCGCGCTCGAAATCTATTGGAGACAACTTTCCGTCCGACCTTCGCAAGGCGGGCTTTTCACCCAACGATGCGTTTCGGGCTGCGCGCTACGGCAACTATCCCGGCGTGTATCCCATCGGCAAGACCTTCGGGCTTTGGAGCTGAACCATGAAGAACCTACTCATCCCCGCACTTTTCGTTGTCGGCGGCGCCTTTGCGCTTGGCGGCAAGAAGAAGAAAAATAAAAAGACTGCACCCAAAAGCCAGGCGCCTGCCGATGACGAAATGGATGACGAAATGGATGCCGATGGTGACGGCGTCCCTGATGCGCCGGTGGGCGACAAGGTTGTGCAAGAGGGTTCTTTTGCGACCAAGTCGATGGGCGATGTGGACTATCGCATCAAGCAGGCGAGCGATGGGTTTTACGCTGAGGCGGAGATTGGCGACGGGGGGTTTCAGGTTGTGACAGGCGCCAAGCGGTACCCCAGCGCAGTCGATGCCGCGACGGCGGTCGAGGTCATCTTGAATGAGATGGACAAAGACAAGATTGCCAAAGAGCAGCGCGAGACTTGTGAGGATTTTTTCGCGGCGATCCACGAGCCGAATCCCGGGCCGGGCGAGCTGCCTATCAAAGACATTGCGGTCACTCAAGACATTTTGCCGGCGATGGAAAGCGCCGCGCAATCAATCCGTTCTGCGATCGGAAAACCGCTGAGCAAAAACAGCGATGGAATCTCGATCGTTTTGGCAGGTCTCAACAAGGTTGCGCCGGGGTGCAAGATTGCATTCTCTTCAGGCGGATTCACCTACACGGACGACAAGCTTCCGTTCACCCCCACGATGACGGAAGTGCTGTCCGCGATGGGCGAGCTGATGGAGGGTGTCGTCGAAGATGTCAACGCGAAGAACCCCACGCTCCAGGGCGTCGGGCCCTCAGGCGGAAATATCACCGCTCAGCAGCAAGGTCCCATTCAGGGCACACAGAACTGAACCGGAGTTGAACCATGGCAAAAAAAGACGACGGCTCGAATAAGCTTTTGTGGATCGCCGGCACGGCGCTGGTGACCGGCGGCGCGTTTTACGTGGCCCAAAAGTTTCTCAAAGAGCAAGAAGAACTCAAGGAGTTCAAACTCCGCAAGCAGCTCGAGGCGGAAAGAAATCCGCACATGGAGGATGATGACTGATGAGCATTCGTTCTCTGGGCTCTGTTCCGCTAGAAGATGAGGCGGACGTACAGCAGGTTCCTGAAGCCCCGCGGTGGTGGGGTCGGGTTGAAGAGCTTAGGCAATACCTGGCCGAAGCTCGAGAGAGCAACTTCTTCGAGAAGGTTGACTTGGGTGACGTCCGCAAGCATCTCGAAGGTCGGTTCGATCAGATGGCGCGCGCAGTGTCTGGCGGGTTCTCAGATGAGCTGGAATCCGCGGCGCGCGAGTGGACGCAAGACGCGGAAGCGTTGATCTCCGAAGCAGTTCGCATCTACAAAACCCGCCCCACCACCGCGCGGACACCAGAAGGAAGCGAGGGTGAAGATGAAGAAGTGTACACTCCACGCCCGGCAGAAGCGCCGCAGTTCGCGTCGCGCCTCGAGCTATCGCCGGACTGGCGATACCCGTGGCCCGCAGCCATGGGCAAAAAGCCTCCTCGTAAAAAGGCGGACCCCGCTTTGCTTGGAACAACCACGAGGCGCGTGGTCGCTGCTGGCGCAGTCGTTGCTGGTGGCATCTATTTTGGACGTCAGTTCTTCCAGGGGTGAGCCATGAACTTTTTACCAGCAGCAATCTTGGGTGCAGGCATTGCGGTCGTCGTCACCGGCAAGCGACGCAAAAGGTCTGGCAAGAAAAAGAAGTTGCAAGGTTATCCCACCGAGGTCCACTCGGCCCCTGATTTGCCAGACCTGATAGAAGGCAAGCGCGGTGATCGATTCTCCGTTCGCCTCTACGATGACATCAATGGCGCGGAGTGGCGCCTCGTCGGGCTTCCGCCTGACGGAAGCGTCAGGCTGGACCAAGAGCGGCGCGTCGCCTCGGGTGGTGAGGTCTGCTTCGACTTCACATGTATTCGAAAAGGCGGTGGGGCGCTAGTGTTCCACCAGCGTGCGGGTGCGAATCCGGATGAGCCCCAGCCGGCGGCGGACGTTGTCGACATTCAGGTCTCGGTGCTGCGATGATGCGCGAAGCTTTGATAGCCCTTGGCATTGGTGGTGGTCTGTTGGTGTTTTCCAGCGTCAGGTCTAAGGGCGTGAGCAAGACAAAGAAGATCGACCCAGAAAAGATGATTCGCAAAGTCTGGGATGAGGACAAGGGGGCGCTCAAGCCGAATGCCAAGTCTCAGGTTGAAGACTTCCTCGAGGATCGCATTGAGGAGGATGATGCGGATGCGTTGGGTCCAGATCCACTGGTGAAGTCTGCCGCGCAAGACCTTGTCCCCATGTATCCGTGGGATGACACCCTTAGCCCGATGGCGCAGGAAGTATTGAGAAGCATCCGCGCGCTCGTCGAAGAGGCGCTCGCATAATGGCGCTCCCGCTCATACCGCTCATTCTCATTGGTGGCGGCGCTGTCTACGTCGCAACGTCTTCGAGCGGACCTGCCGCTAAGGCGCGCAAGAAAGCCAAAAAGGCGGTCGACAAGTCGACCGAGCTTGGCGCAGCAACGGCTGAGAACTTTTTGGCTGCGGCTGAGTGGATGCAAGATCGATACGAGGCGCGTCGGCGCGCGCTCGAGGGTGCGCGTTGGCGCGTGCTTCGGCTTCCTGCAGGCATGAGCTTTTCCCCGGATGCGCCCGGCATTCCAGTTGACGAGCACCGCACCAGGGTTGGGAACGAGATCGTCTTTCGCGTTGGGACAAAGGATCGGACCGACCCAGTTCGAGAAAAATACAATCGCCTTTACCCCGTCAGCGCTTCTGACGAGATTGGGTACAACTACTATCGGGTGGTTGCCATTCAAGAGAATGAGTACGACAAAGACAAGATTGGCCAGCCCGTCCAAAAGCAGATTTTCCTCGAGCGCGTCTACGATGACTTGCCGGGCCCAAACCTGGTTTCTTTTTTTCGCTACGAGTCGAAAGCTGATGTCCCTGGCGTCAGCAACTGCTCAGAGTGCGCGTTAACCGATGCGGCCCTTTTGGAGTATCAGCCGTTTGGCGGCGACTGGATGCGGGTCAACGCAGCGGTGACGTCTACGGCGGCCAAAGGCGCGGCAGACGAGCTTGAGGTCCGGTACCCTCGGCCTAACGATCTTCCCAAGGTTGCACGGGTCAAGCAGATCTACGATAAGCTCTCTGCCAAAAAGCGAGATTCGATTCGTAAGATTTTGGGAGATTCCCGATACACCCGGCTTATCAAAATCTTGACAGGGCCCGGTACGGACGCGCAGCTCGACAGCTTTGTTGATGAGGTCATTACCGCTTACGAATCCTTGCCCGGACTTGAGCAGGGCAAGCTCGCTTACCAAGCCCAGTCGGCTTTAGGCCGCGACAACATTGGCAAGCTCATTGACATCTTTTCCTGATGGCACGCCCCACCAAAACGATGCTCGACCGGGAGATCTCCTGGGCAAGGAAGTTCTCGAGCCGAGTCGCTCGAACGAAAGACCAGTACGCGCTCGGCAAGCTGGCGCGTGAGCTTTGGGACAAAGACCTCGAGTCGTACACGTTGTCGATGCGCCTTGCAGATGAAGTGGTCGACCGCGCCGTGCTTTTGAAAGCTGACGCGTTGCGCGACGGGCTTGGCGCCATCCGCGTGCCTGAGCGACGATCGGCCAAGCGCAACATGCACTACCTCGAGCGCATCGCCGAGTTCGACAAGCAGCAACTCGAGCTGGGCCAGTCGATCTCAGCTGCCGAGAAGTCTTGGCGGCATGTGCGCTCGCGCAAGCCAAACCCTGCGCCGCGCCGCGGGAAGTCGGGTGGCAACTCGAGCAAGCACGTGAAGCTGCGCAACCCCAAGCGCACGCCGGCCTTCGAGCATCTCGCGTGGATGGGCAGCGACTGCGAGTCGGGCCGCCTCGTCGAGTGGAAGCTCAGGGATGGCACCGTCATCGACCTTGACGGTCGCGAGAGGTGGATCTTCTTGTGGTCCCCCAAGTACAAGGCAATCGTCTCAATCCGGTGCCCGAAAGACCTAAGAAAGATGATGAAGGTCGATCGCAGCAACGGCGCAGCCAAGATCGTCGAGCGCTTCATGGCGCGCGACGCTGACATGACCTGGGAGAGCTACGTGCCCGATGTGCCACTGGTGAAGCTCGGACCAGCGGAGCATGCTGTGTACCGCAACGACAAGTGGCGCAAGCGCGGCGACAACCGCGACTACATCCATGAGCTTGGCAAGGGCGTGAAGCTGTACTGCGGGCCATCTCGAGAGCGACCGGAGATCTTCATCTGCTTCGGCGGCAAGCTGACCGCGACGGAGCGTGGGCTCGTTTTCTAAGTTTGCCGATCTGTGGGATAATCAGGAGGAAAGATGACCGACCCTTTCAAAGAATCTCGGTACTGCAAAAATGGCCACGCCATCAAAGGCTTGGTGAAGGTCGACGCGCGTACCAAATGGAACCTCAGGGGTCTGCCGCTGGTCAACCCGTACAACCCCAATGAGATGTACGGCCTCGGCATCGCCCAGTCGGGTTCGATGTGTTCGGCCAGCATTTGCGGGTTTCGAGATGTCAACGCCTGGCACGACGCGGCGAAGTACTGGATCGAGAAGCACTTTGTCGCGCTCTACAGAAAGTACGAGGCCGCGGTTGCAGCCAAGCAGGGCGGGGCGCTGAGCACAGACCAAAAGCTTGCGATGGAGGACGCGGCCAAAGTCATGAAGGACTGGCGCGACTTCTCGAGCAACTGGAAAGAGTGGACCTGGAAAACCTCTTCTGGCACCGGCACCCACAGTTGGGTGGCTACATTGATTCCTGGCGGGTCGGTCATGGGCCTTCAAAATGGTCTTGCCACCCACCACTGGCAGGCGCGCAACGAGATTCGCAAGATCGCCGATCTCTGGAATCGCGCAGCATGTTCAGCCGAGGCCCTCGAGAGCAATCTCCCCCAAGGGGTTGCCCGCCAAGAGCCTGGCTCTCCGGGTGGGCCGCCTGCTGTTCCCAGCCCGGAGGATGAGCCGAACCAAACGTTTTTTCAGCGGTGGGCAACTGGTAACGAGCCAATCTTTGGCGGCTCTTCGGGGGGCAAGTCGGCAGGAAGTAAGTTCCTTACCGGCGCGGCGATTGCTGGTGGCGGCTATCTCATCTACAAGGTGCTGACGGAGTAAGCCATGGCGAAGAAGACTCTACCTCTTGTTCTTGGCGCTGGCGCCGTCGCATTGGCAGCGACTTCTGGCAAAAAGAAGGGCAAAAAGAAAAAGCGCAGCTACTACGGAGCGATCGTCAAAAGCTGCAAGAGCATCAAGGTCACCGATGGCGACCGGCTCTACGAGTGGATTTACGGTGCATCTTTGGAGATGTACAACAAAGACTCTTCCATTACCCCCTTCGAGCTTTTGCCGATAATGATGGAAGAGATTTCGGCCGGGAAGTGCAACACGTTCCCTGATGACCCGGGATCCGCGGATGCATTTTTGCTGACAGACATGATGCTTCGCATTGCGTATGCGGCTTACCGAGGTATGCCGGAGCACGCGCAGACCGTGCCGGCGGCGGTCATGGATCAAGCAAAACAGTTCGTCGCTTGGCGAAACCGGTACGAGCTGAAGTATGGCAAGGATCTTCTTGGGGAAGTCCCGGTTGACGGCGTTGGTTTTTTTGCCGACTACTCGAAGTACTACGTCGGACCAAAGTTCTACGACCTCACGGTCAAGGCCTACATCAAGGGTGTCACCAATCTGGGCGTCAGCAAGGATGACCTCATCGACCCGCTT
>Ga0180434_10003990_pt1 | contig 18269 bp, 25 predicted proteins | sample SS_ome_7_FD_132453 | JGI IMG/M metagenome (GOLD analysis project Ga0180434, IMG submission 132453) | Hypersaline lake sediment archaeal communities from the Salton Sea, California, USA - SS_1_D_2 metaG | ecosystem: Environmental > Aquatic > Non-marine Saline and Alkaline > Hypersaline >...
GACGCTAGGGATGCCATTATCACCCAAGGAGATGCGGCCTGGGCAACGGCTACTGGCTTTGCCACTCCAACCAATGTGACAGACGCTAGGGATGCCATTATCACCCAAGGAGATGCGGCCTGGACTACCGCAGATCTCACAGGGATCGCTACCTCCGCAGAGCTAGCAGCCTTGGAGGCTCATGGGGACAGCAATTGGGCAACGGCAGACCTCACAGGGATCGCTACCTCCTTGGAGCTGTCCGCATTGCAGACCCATGGGGATGGGGCCTGGGCAACGGCTACAGGGTTTGCAGTTGCGGCGGATGTAGCTGCCTCTACGGCTGCCATTATCGCCCAAGGAGATGCAGCCTGGACTACTGCGGACCTCACAGGGATCGCTACCTCTGTGGAGCTAGCAGCGCTACAGACCCATGGGGACAGCAATTGGGCAACGGCTACAGGGTTCTCCACTCCAACCAATGTGACAGACGCTAGGGATGATATCTTGGCCGTTGGAGGGACCGGACCTTGGACCGTCGGTAGCCTATCGGCAGCTCAGGCAATCCAGCTACAGGAGGTCTGGGCAGTCCTAGGTTTAAACGTAGCTGCCCCTGCCTCCTACGATGCCTCAGCCGGTTTCGTGCAAGTGTTAGCCAATCCCACCCCCATTGATATAGCTATCTCTGTCCTGGGGACTACCGTAACCCTAACTAGGCAGCCCTAATGCTAATCGTAATGAGCTTAGCTTTGGGGGGAGTAGGCTATTCGAGCATCCACCTAGCTCTGCGCGGCAGGGTGGATCTCTCTGGTGGGATTCCTGGCAGGGTTTGCTTGGAGGACATAGAGACAGCCTCCGCAGCCCTCACAGACACAGAGACAGCCTCAGCGGCCCTCACAGACACAGAGACAGCCTCAGCGACCTTGGAGGATTCTGGGGCCTCTGAGGCTGTCCTAGAGGACACAGAGACAGCCTCAGCTACTTTGGAGGATATCCCGGAAGGATGCGACCATGGCAGATGACCCGATCAAAGAATACCCCATGGGGCAGGAGGTCCGGCTAGCTGCGGACTTTGAGGATGAGACGCAAGATCCTCCCGTAGCCGGGGACCCTGATACAGTGCAGCTCTTGATCCTCCAAGGAGATGAGGAGGAAACAATCCTAACCATCGTTCAGGCTGCACTAAGTAACCCATCCACAGGCAGATGGGAATACCGGTACACTATCCCTAAGGATGGGGATAAGGCTATCAAGCCTTGGACCTATCGCTATGAGGGGGCTAGTGCTCCTGGGGGCATTACCGCGGTAAAGGAGAGACGCTTTTACGTCCCTCCCTCTAAGTTCTATCCAGCTTCCTAAGGACGGCCTCTGCCTCGGAATGGGCAGCTGCTACCCGGCTACGGGAATGGGAGGGCAGCTGCCCCAATCGGATGAGTCCTACGGCCGTTGAGAGCTGCCGTAAGGCTGCAATCAACTCCAACCGGCTAACAGCTGGCTTGGGCTCTGGGGAAGGCTCAGAGGGGCTCTGACGGCCTTTGGACTGGCAAGGAGCCTCCTCCGTCTCTTTCGAGCGGATAGCCCCACATCTGAGACAACGCTCCTTGTCATCTACGGAGGAGTAGGACCGATCAAGCATCCAACAATGAGACATAGCTTATCCCCTTACGGCTAGTGTTTCCTCTTGGTAGATTCGGAGGCCCGGGATCTCTCTAGTTCCTGCCTTGATAGCTGCGGTTACCTCCTCATGGTCCACTGCTAGATATTGCTCAGGGACGGAGGTAACGTCTATGACCTCATAGGTCCAGCGCTTGACACTATGCACCCCCTTAGCCTGTGGCTTCTCTGTGATGGTCTGGAGAGCTGCTACGGCCTCCTCCGAGGTCTGGGCTGCTACGGCTGCCTCCTGGGCTTTCCGGTTGGCCTCCTGAACTTTGCGGACATAGCCCATCATCTTGGCCTTAAGGTCTTTCTCTGCCTCCTGCCATTGGGCCACTACTGGTTTAAACCAGCTGTCTATCTCCCTCTTGACTGTTAGTAAGGGCTGGGTTACGGACTTCCTCTTGTCCTCCAATACCTTGATCTGGGCCTTGACGTAGCGGGTAGCCTCTGCTGCTAGCTCATGGCTCTCCTCATCCACTACCTCTAGGGCCATGGCTTGCGCGCAAGCCTGGGCAACGTGGGACCCTTCCGTGGCTAGTTCCTTCTGAGTTTTCTTGTATGGTGCTAGGTCTGTGCTCATGGTCTAAGGTTCCCCTTCTCTAGCCACCATAGGCCGATACCTACCGCGTCTAGCATGTTATGGGCTTTGCTCTTGGGCAGCTTAGGCAGCCGTTGCTTTTCGACATTGGACAGCCTGCCAAGGATGCGTCTATGGCTAATGTCCTTAGGGGTGGTCCCTTTCCACTGCCTTGGGGTCACGTATTGGACCTCTATCCCAAGGCATCTAGTCCAACCCCCAATCTCCCCAGCCCGGATCGCCAGAGTGATTAGATCGTTAGGATCTCCCTTACTATCTATGGGGTAGATTAGAGGCTTTTCAATGATGGCAATAATGGCCCCTCCTAGATCACAATCCCCTACTCTGGTCCCGGTCCCTGCCTCTGCTAGCTCTGCCCCCTCAAAGAGAGCCCAACCGGTACAGCCTCCCGGATCAAAGGCTACGATTCGTCCCATGGTACTAACCTCCCTTGCCCATCTCTTATGGGATGGGCAGCTTTGCTCCACCTTCTCATTAGGTAAGGCTCTGCTGAGGGAGGAACGTCCGGGAGGAAGGGAGAGGCCCCCTCCACCATTAGCCGTGCTAGCTCCTCAGCTGCCTCTGGGGCCGTTTCCTCTGGCCCCTCTAGTATGTACTCATCATGAATGAAGTTGACTATACGGCAGCCGTAGAGGGGGCTATGGGGCTCCGTATAGCAGGCCTTGGAGATGAGGAAGCCAGCGGCCTTAGCTGCGTCTGCTGCCAGGCCTTGGAAGAAAGAGTTACAAGCCTCCGTGTAGCTCACATCTCCACGGTAGCGGCCGGTATAGCAATGTTCAATCCGGTTGGATGGGCTCTCCACCAAACGGCCAACATACCCGAAGTAATCTCCCCATTCCGGGTAGGCCCTAAGCCACTCCTGTTTAAGGCTCCTAGCCTCATCCTCTGTAAGGATGACCCCATAGGTAGCTCTGGCAAAGTAAACCAACCTGGCAAAGCCTAGACCCCCAGGGAAACCGAAGTTAGCCACCTTCCCGGTTTGCCTGGCATTGTCTATCACCTTCTCCTTAGCAGCTTTCATCTCCTCAGCCGTGGCATAGTCCAGGCCTAGGATTGAGGCTGCGATCTGGAGATGCGGATCTAGGCCTGCATTGAGGGCCTTAGCTAGCTCACTCTTACCCACTAGGTTTAAACAGACTTGGGCTCCGGTCCGTAGCTCAAAACCATCAAAGTCCGCAGCTAGGTAAACCATCCCAGGCCTAGGGATGAAACACTCTCTAACCCCCTTCTTACGTGGCAAGTTCTGGACGTTGCCCACATCATCCTTATCACCACAGGAGGTCCGGCCGGTAGCAATGAGCGATCGAAAGTAGGGCTGGAATGGGATATCCGTGCCACGTCTAAGAAGGGGGATATCCGTCCCTAGCTTTTTCTTGAGCCCAGAGATAGAGACGTAGGACTCTAGGAGTGGATCGCCCAATTCGGTTAGGGTGTCCTTATCTAGCTTAACGTTGCCCTTATCCGTCTGAGGGACCTCCTGTCCCTTTTGCTCACAGACGGATATCACATAGGCCTTAGCGCTAGCTACGTCTCTAGTGCCATCTGAACGCACTAGCCCAGCTGTTTGGAGCTTGGCCTCTACCTCATCATACTCTGCCTGTAGCTCCTTCTCGTATTGGTCCACTCTCTGCGGATCGGTCCGCAATCCCCAGGCAGACATTAGCGCCACCCAGAAAGCGGCCCTAGCCTGCCGGTATTGATCCGCTAGCAACTCCCGATCTTCCTCTTGGTCTTTCCACAAGAGCCAATGGTACTCAGCATCTTTGAGAGCATACTCCTTAGCCCCCTCTGGCCAATGAGCTAGGGGAACGTCCCGAAGCTGCCCATAGGTAAGGCGCCACTTATCCTTTTCCAGTGTCACGCCAAAGCGCCTAGCTACGCAATGGTCCAGATAGTAAGCCAGCTTGATCGTTCTGCCCCCTACCTTGCGATAACCTCGAAAGCATCCGATCGCTATATGCTGTAACATCTCCCTTAGCATGGTACAGGTAACGCGATCGGCCTCATAAGCTGCGTAGATGGCAGGCAGCAGATCCGGCCACTCTGCCGCAAACACGCACATATCAAAGGCCGTATTGTGCGAGATGAGGAGGAGGCTAGGATCGGTTAGCAGCTCCTCCACGTAGGGCTTAGCCTCTGATACGTGGAGGAGGTCTGTGCTCTCCCCATCGGAGATCGAAACACAGACCAAGGGTGGGGCTTTGAGGCCCGGAGCGATTAGGGCTGTCTCTGTGTCTAGGGCTATGGGTATCACTTCCGGGCCTCCTTGGCTCAGTCCTCTTGGGGATAAGCGTAGGGGTCCCAATCGTGACGAGTGAAGTCCCGGTTATTCTTGGTCACAACCCCTACCGTGGACACACAGATCCGCAGCCCGACTAGCTCATTGTCCGTTGGGCTTTCGGTGCAACGATCCAAGAGGTCCGCTAGCTGAGGGCTAAGCTCCTCATCAATAGCGTCCTTTTGGTCTAGGGTGTACCCAGACAGGACCGCAACGAAAGCCTTAATGGCAGGAAAGGCAATGTCCTTGTCTTGGAGCTTTTGAAACCAGCTGCACTTAGACCCAACCGGGAAGGCATCCGGGATCAACTTCTCTACCCCGTTGTCTGTGACCAGCCGGGTAGTCCCTTCTGGCTTGTTCGTCTCTATGACCTCGAATTCCACAATGAAGGCCATTCCGTGCGCCCTAGTCTGAAAGGCTAAGGTTTTGGTTACCTCCAAGACCCCTACGAAGTCCGGGGTAAGGAACTTCCCCCGTTGGAATAGATCTGCATCCTCGATACCACTAAACAGTCCCATTGATGTTTCTCCTTAATGTCTACTTGTGCCATCTAGCGCCCTTCTTAGTGAACGCTAGTTGATCTGCGGTAGGGGCTTCTATGTCCGCTACCATGAGCTTTTGGGGTGAGCCTGTGGAATCCTCCACATATTGGCTATCGGAGTGAGCTTGCCAGATTGCGCCTACATGCTCCGCACAAGTCATGATGACTTGAACCCCTACCTCATCTGCCTCCTGCCCATCTCTGTGGGTCCGGCCTAGGAGTTGCTCTACCATGGCTCCGTTAGGGGGGAATGAGGTAACTAGGTTGAGGCTCCAATTCTGTAGGTTGCGGCCCTCCCCATTGGACTGGATAGAGGCTATCAGGGGCTCCGTAGGGCTGTGATCCTCTATCGCTTGCTTGTCATCGTTTAAACCCTTGCGGCCGTAATAGGGGACTCCTGAGAGCTTGGAGAGCATACGGGCAAAGTGGGTATGTTCCGTCCAAACGATCCCATTGTTCCGACGCATCCACTTAACGCAGAACTTAAGAACGGAATCATCTACCCAACGGGGGACGGTATTGGGCTCAAAGTCCTTCCTTACGTCGTGCCAAGCGTCTAGCAGCGCTAGGCCGATCTCATCGTTGCGGCCTTGCCTCAGCGCTTGGGCTACGGCTAGCTCACTATCCAGGGTCCGGGACCGGGACAGGACTTGGCGCACGTAGGCGCACCAATCGGACCGGGCTGCTAGCCAGTAGGCAGGAGGTCTTGGGTCCCAAACATAGTAGAAGCCCAGGCCTAGCTCTCTAGCGTGCCTGAACATTGCGATCCCATCAGAGATGGGCCAGCCGTCCGGGGTAACCCAATCCCTACGGAGAGCCTCAAAGGCATCATCCGTAGCAGGCTCTACAGGGACCTCTACGGCCTCTACGCTTAGGGATGCGTCTATGGGTGTTTCCCTAGTAGCAATCACCATAGGGGTGTCAACAAGCCTCCTACGGTAGGCTTGACGGGCTGCCCTCCGAGGCTCCCCCTTGACCCATAGATCCTTCTCCTCCTCATTACAGAGGGTGATTAGCGCCCCCGGATGAGCCCTTCTCACTTGCCCCTTACGCTCGTCCAATGCATCAGCCCAAAGCTCTACCTCTTTGAACTTCTCAGGCAGGGGCCGGCCGTCCTTTAGGCACCATTGGATGATATGGGCATAGTCCTTAAGGCTCCTCTTGGTTACGGTCCCGGACATTGCTACCATACGTGTCTCTGGGTGCTCTACGAAGTATCGGCGGACTCTGCGGGTAACCGCTGCCTTAAGGTTCTTTAACTTGTGACACTCGTCAGCAATGATGAGATCCGGGTAGTAGGCTGCTAGGGCCTCCGCAGCCTGGACCCTGCCTAACCATTCATAGGTCATAACCCTAACGTAGGGAGGGAGTAACCAATGCCTTCCTAGGGCTCTTTGGTCCCTCTCAGTCTTTCCTGCCAGCTTCGCAGGGATCAAGAGTAGGGGCCGCTTGGAAAAGGCTACGGCTGGCGCTAGGAGGCTTATGAGGGTCTTTCCTGCCCCCACCCTCATGGGTCCGAATAAGCCTCCTAGCGTCCCTATCTCATACAGTGCTACAGCCTGGATCGGCCGTAGCGTCATTGTCCCGTAAGCTGTCCGTAAGACCTCCGTTAGCTGTGTGGTAAGTTGGTCTGCCTCCTCATCCGTCCAGATGCGTCTAGGCAGATTGATAACCCTGGCCAGTCCGGGACCCTCCCGGACTCGGTTACCGCTACCACCGTCAAACAATCGTGCCACGTTTAAACCTCTAGGAGGTCTGCTTAGCCAAGCCCTCTAGGGCTAAGGCCTGGGCTAGCTGATACCTAGCCCCTCTGTGTCGGGCTGGCTCTGTGTCATAGTGCCAGAGCTTTACCGTCCAATCGTTGCTAGCGATCAATCGCTTGGATTCACACATCAGGCAGCCCTGCTCTTGACGCGCTAGGCACCATTGCTCTGCAAAGTCCTTAGCAATAGCCCTGTGATCTTCGCTAGGGTTGATCCTCAGACCAAAGAGGCTTGCCTTAAGGGTGTAGTAGACCCCGAAGCCCAGATCTAGGACTACCTTAACCATCATGCTGCCTGATGGATCAATGTCCAAGACTTTGAGCCCCCCAGCTGGAAAGCTCCACTCAGTCCGTTGGGTATACATTAGGGATAACCCTTTCTGTGAGAATGAAGGCCCGATCCTGATGTACGAATCCGATCCGCAGCCCTACGCATGGCTCCCCCTTGATTGCGCCGCAGACCTCACAGGGCCACTCCACAGGATCGGACTGTAGAGGGACCCTTACCATCTCCTTAGTGTGTTTTTGCTGTGCCATTGGGAATCACCATTACCACGATTGCGCGGCCGTCCTTTGCTGCGTCCAGAAGGCCTCTAACCAGGGCCATGGGGTCAGCTGCCACCGGAGCCATGATAGCCGGTTGAGGGGCCACAGGAGGGCTATGGGGAGGACTGGGGACGGGTTTGGGGGCAGGGGCCGGCTCTGGGGCTGGGGCCTCCTCAGGGGCAGGGGCCGGCTCTGCCTTCTTGTTCTTTGACCCCTTGGGCCTCCCTCGCTTGCCCTTGCCCGAGGGCTTGGCCTTGGGGGCTGGGGCCTCCTCAGGGGCCGTAGGAGCCTCCCCCGGACCATCGGGAGGGTTGACGGTCCCGGACTCAGCCGGGACGCTTGTGGGGGCCTCTGCGGGGGCTGGATGGGGCTCAGCTGAGACAGCTTGCCCAGCTTGGGCTCTCCGAGCCTCTAGTTTGGCCATAAAAGCGTTGTGTGCATTGCCTTGACTCATGATCGATCTAATCCTTTGGCTAGCGGTTAGGTTGCATGTTTCGACGTAGGGGCAGCCTCCGTATGCTTCGCAGCCCGAGGCATCCGGGGGCAGCTCTAGTCCAGAGCTTATGGTTTCCCTTAGCAGCTTTTGCTCTAGGGCTGTGGTTGTGGTCTTGGTCATCCGAGGCATTACCTCAGACAGAGAGACTCTCCTGGTAATGGGTAGGGCCTTGGGGGCTCCGGTGGTCCTGATGTATGTCCACTGGAGATCCACTACGTCCCCCTTATAGCCCTGCTCTTGGCTGTCCAAGATCGTATCCCAGGCATAGAGGCAGGCTTGGGGATCATCTAGGAAGCCTTCCGGGGTAAGAGCCCACTTAAAGTTAGTGGTAGACTTGTGATCGTAGATGGCAGGGACCTCCCGATAGGGGTAAGGGATCTTAACGTCAATGACCCCTTTAAACGGGATACCCTCTAGGGTCCTGGTTAGGCTCTGCTCTACCTGTAGCCCTTGGGTATTGGGTGGGGGCAGGAGGGGGAGCGCTGGCGTTATCCGCTCCCCCAAGTCAGACACAGGAGGCAGGATGCCATCCCTTAGCCACTCCTCCGCTATCTTGTGTAGGGCCGTCCCTTGGGCTGCAAACTTGTTGGGCTTGCGAGGCAGACGATCGATCTTGTCTAGTGCCCACTTCCGGGGGCACAGCTCATAGGTCGAGATCTGCGATGCAGAGGAGTGGAAGGGCTTACCCATGGCTACAGGCCTTCTTTAATGAAAGTCTCATAGGCCAGCCGCTTACCATGCCTCAGGGAGGCCCTAGCAATCTCCCTCCACCGGTCCTTGACTTGATCGGTGCAATCATGCCAAAGGGTAATGTTTCTTTGGCAATGTGTACGGTAAACCTGATAGAGGCAGATAGCGTGCTCCTGCACCTTAGCCTCTAGGGCTGCATCCCGGTCCCGGTCCCGGATCTCCTCTTGGAAACCCTCTACTTGAGCATCACGACAGACGTTGACACATCCGAGGATATGAATGGGGCTGCACCCTCTGTCGGTCAATTCAGCAATGTAGCCCAATCGGGCCTCTAGGAATTCGTCCCTAAGGATACGCTTTACCTTACTCATGGCTGTTACTCCTTGTGGTTGAGACTGGACCGCTTGATCCAGTAGGCTTGGATACAGTCAGCACTACGGCAGACCCCCACAGGACTCTGCCTAGCTGTATGTTCTGTGATCTGGACGTTGCATATCGAGCAACGGATCTTGCCATCCTCCTTGGAAACGTGGGGCTCCGTTTCGGGCTGAGGCTCTGCCTTAGGGGGATTCACTTTCATTCCCTCCACCCATTGGTAAAGGGCTCCCTTACATGCAAGGTCCAGATCGTGGGGCTCTGCTACCTCCGTTGCCTCATACCTCCGATCATTGATCGTGGCAGTGAGGGTACAGAGGATCTTATGGTCCTCCGTGAATGAGAAGGAGATCCGTTGGACTCCCTCCGCTTGGGCCATGGCTAGGAATTGGGCTAGCTCTTTCATTGGGTAAGATCCTCCCTAATGTAGGTGACAATTCGCCAATCGTGCCCCCAGTCTGGATCATCCTCAAAGAGGCTATTACGATCCTCCTTAACCTCCTCTGCCCTCCTTTTGGTGGCTACTAGGTCCCCCTCCTCAATCGGCCCCTTGTTCTTAACAGACAATACCGCATAGACTTTTTTTGGAGTCCTCATCTCATCCCCTATCGTGTGATTGAGGCAACAGCTCTAATAGCTGTCTTAACCTCTGTGTCCTTCTTGAGTCCAGAGGCTATGTCCTCAGGACTGATAAAGTCATCATGATCGCTGGCCCAAGCCTCTAGGGCTTGGATGTTCACGATCCGGTAATTCTGCAATGTGTCATTGCCATCCTTGATCCTAGTCCGGCCGATGCTAACGGCAGCTATGGCTCTCCTCAGGTATGAGGCAGAGGGACAGGGACCAGGCAAGAAGGCATCCCACATCTCTAGCAGCCCCTTGACGTGGATAAGGAGCTTGTGAGTCTTGACCCGTACCCATAGGGCATTGTTCCGCATCCCCAGCTTGTGGGGCTCTATGAGGAAGTTACAGAGCCATCGGCAGAGAGCAGAGGCTAGGCCGGCCTTGGTTGCGAGGCCCAGAGCAAAGGCATTAGAGGAGCTGCGGATACCAAAGCGGCCTTCTGGCTTCCACTCATGATGATCCCTCAAGTATAAGGCGTGCCTAGCTACCAAGTCCTGCTCTAACCACTTGTGGGTATCACAGGTAGACAGCCATTCCGAGGCATCGGGAGTAACGTGGATTGAGAGGAAACGCTCGGAGAGAGCCTTAATGTCATTGATGCTAAGGGCCTCCCTAGTGGACACTAAGTCAATGTTGTTAGCCGTTATGATGAGCCTGATAGCCCCAACCATATCGGCCTCTGGGTGGAACTTCCGGGAGTAGGGCCTAACCACTGCCTGAATGAAGTTTCGCAGCTCCTTTAAACGCAGCTCTCCCCGGGTATCCGTTGGTAGGTACTCATCCGCCAAGACAAGGGGGCAGTCTGCGATCATGCTGTTAAACTGGCTCATGGCCTTATCCAAGGGAGTAGGCTGTTTAAAGCCCCATAGCCTGGCCAGGCAGAGGGCTAGGAAGGACTTACCTGCATCAGGGGCTCCGGTGAGGAGCAACGCAACGCAAGGCCGCTTAAGCTGCGTTGCGTAGGCGATCCAGCTGAGTAGCTCATGCTGCATGGGTCCACCCATCCGCCGTAGCCAGATATCCACGTCCCGGTCAAAGTGAGGCTCTAAGTCTTGCCTAAGTGGGCAAGGGGCCTCTACGATGGTCCGGGCCTTGGGACGGAAGATCGTTTCCTTGGCTGTGAGGTCTACCACTGCCTTATGGGCTGCCACCCCATGCTGCCGCATCAGATCCGGGATCTGTTTAAACGTGATATTCCCTGCCTTGGATATGTTGAGGAGCTGCACAGGGGCAGGGGAGAGCAGGACTAAGGATTGGCTGTGGAATTCCTCCCGGACGTAAGGACCGCGGTAGGAGCCATTAGCCCAGATGTAATAGTCCTTGGCACGTTGCACGTAATAGAAGTCCTCTGGGGGCAGCTCATCCGGTTCATAGGGCTTAACCCTATCAGACCCAAAGGCAAGGCTTATCCGTAGCCGTTTCCTCTCATCATCGGATCGCTTACGTCGCGTTGCCTCCCTCTGCCTCTGGGCTTGGATGGTAGAGAGCTTGCCTATCACATCATCTACCGTAAGGTAGTCATGAGGGTGCTCAATCTGCATCCGCTCCAAGGAGGCCCGGAAGTATTCCGCGATCGGGACCGGATCGTAATCCGGGAAAGCGTCCACTATGCGATTGCACAGCTTGAATAGCATAGAGTCCCTCTCCCCTTGGGTAGCGAAGGACTCACCTAGGCAGATAGCGGTTAGCCTAGCTCCTTGGTCCGCTAGGAAAGGGGTTGTGCTCTTGGCTAGCTTCTTGGCGAAAGCCTCAAAGGCAGCCCGGCTGAGGACCGTAGAGGGGGCCTGAGGGCCTTTGGGGGGCTCTAGGGGTGGAGGATTGCCCAAGAGCTTGTCAACGTCTATGGGCTGGCCTTGGTTGCTCACAATGAAGTGTTGGCTAGGGTCATCCTTAGGGGGACAGAACGGCCCGAAGTAGATCCGGCTGAGATCCTTGCACTGAGGATCACTGTAGCTGCCCATGAGTAGGACTAAGGCTTCCCAGAAGTCCGGCCACTCATCAGGGTGGACCTCCCGGGACAGCTCAAAGAACATCCGAAAGGAGAGCAGGGGCAGCCGTTCAAAGTAGGAGAAAGTGGAATAGGCAACGTAGGTATAGGGCTGGGCTAGGTCTATGCAGTGAGAGGCTTGCTCCTCTGTGAGCTTGTCTAGGTCCAGGGGACCGAATGAGAACCCTATAACGTTATCATTAGCCCTAGTCTCTCCCGGGGCATAGATAGCCGGGGACACAGCCGGACACAGGGTCTTGGAGGCTCTGTGCTCATGAGGGCCTAGCTCCTTAGCAAAGGTGCGAAAGTCGGCATACTGCCGCATAATGGGATCGTTATCCCTGGCGTGCCTGAATAGGGACACTTTCAAGGGAGCACCCTCCGTTGTGCGTTTCGGACCCTGCGACGCATATCGTTTAAAGTGGCAGCTACCACTGAGGGACCAAAGCGGTAGTATCGCAGCTCTACCCAATGTCTTAGGGTGCGGTCCTGCTTTGAGCTGTTACAGCTGCGGCAGGCCGTAACGAGGTTAGAGGGAGCATTATGGCCTCCGTTAGATCGTGCCATCACATGATCTAGGGTGAGCTGCGATCGGGGATACTGTCGATTGCAGTAGACACACCTAAACTCATCCCTGGCATAGATGCGGAGCCTCTTAGAGTGTCGAATCCAGCCCGATGGGTGGCCTCTCTTACGGCAGCTCATTGCTCCCCCTCCAATTCAGCCGCTAGCCGATCTTGCTCCTCTGCGGCGCACAATGCACAACAGGCAGCGTAGGTAGGCTGCCCGAATGAGAAACCCTCATCCCAGACAGTATGCCGAGGGACCTTAGACCCCTTATAGTAGTCATAGTGTATCCAGCCCCTACCGCAACCACAGGCCTTCCGGTATTCCCTACCGCGGTAGCGCTCGCTAGTTGCGTCCACTGGCTTGGGGGAGGAGATCCCCAAGAGCTGCCCTAGGGTAAAGGTTAGACTCATGGGCCTAGCCTCCGCTCCTTCGCTTCCTGCTCACAGTCCGGGCAGCGATCCCGGTAGGGGGTGCCATGGGGGCAGCGCTGGACTGTGGGCCTCTCAACCGGTCTGTAGGGCTCTGAGAGCTTGTGCGGCAGCCTGGGGTGGCCAGTGACAAGCCAGTCACAAGAGACACGGTAGAGGGCCGCTAGGCGCCCCAGAATAAAAAGGGAGGGGGCTGTCCGCTCCTGCTCATAATTGGCGATGGTAGCGGCCCCCATATCGAGGGCCTTCCCTACTGCCGTCTGAGTAAGGCCGGCCGCAGCTCTGGCAGCCCTTAGCCTTGCACCTACACCTAAAGGGGTCATAGGGAACCATCAAAGCACGATAGGGGTCCCGGGGTCAAGGGACTTGGACAGGGGTAGGGGTGCTAAGGAAGTGAGTAGCCTATAGTGCAATGATTCCAATAGGGTAGGATTAGGCTACTCACTTGGGCTAGCAGTGAGTAAGAAGTGAGGAGGCCTAGGTACGGAGAATGATTGATTAAAAGGGACTTTTCCTCATTACTCACTGTTTTAGATAACGTAAGGATAGGAAAAAGACGAATATATGTAGGATGATGTAGGTAGATGTGCTGACAGATCACAAGGAAAGAGAGAAACACCCTCCTAGTAATATAGCCCCAGGAAGTGAGTAGACCGATCTGCAAAGGGCCGTAATTATTAGCCCGGATTACGTGATTCCGCAGGGTTAGGGCTGAGGGGCCGTAATGAGTAGGTGAGTAGAACGGCTGTAAGCCCTTGTTTACGTTCGGGAAGTTGGTACTCACTTTTTACTCACTTTTTTTGAAGTGAGTAGCCTACCAATCGGTAGGCGCGGAATCATTGGGGAAAGAGTGACACTACGTCTAAAGGCTGCACTTTACAGGGCTTTTCCTGAGGCCCGGATCTGTGCTATGGGTAGGGAAGTAGCCGGACCGGTTTAAACGTTATGCTAGCCCTTACCTATGATCCAGAGCATCCGTGGCACAGGCAGCCATGCGATACCGAATTCTCTTGGCCCATCTTCCAAGCCTATCGGGACCTCCCTAGGCCTAGATGCCTTACGGCCCTAGCGGAGGCTACGGGTAAGGCTATAGCTACGATCCGCAGCTGGTATGAAAAGCACGGCTGGGCTCTGCGGGTAGCTGCATGGGACGATCATCTAGATCGCAAGCTCCAAGCGGTAGTGATAGACGTGTTAGAGGAGGATGCTAAGGCTAGGGCTAGGCGTCACATTGGATTGCTACTGGACCTAGAGGAGCTTGTAACCAAGGCCGCTAAGGAGTGGCTTAAGAGAGCAGAGACAGGGGAAAAGCTCCGCTGGACTCCAAGGGAGCTAACCCAGATGACCAAGACCACGATTGAGCTACAGAGGCTCATCTATGGCGAGACAACGGCTAACGTGCATAACACCCATGACTTAGGGCAGCTCACCCTAGAGGAGCTACAGACGCTAAGGGCCTTGCAATTGAAAGCCGGACAGAGCTAGGATCGGGCTACTCTTGTTGAGTGTGCAGAGGAGGGACCTCCAATGCAGTAGCCCCTAAGAAGGGCAGCCCGGCCCCCTCCAAGACTCTCCCCCCGGTCTTGGTTGGGGGCCTTTTTCATGGTAGGTTAAGGGGACCTCGAAAGAGGAGCCATACCGTAGGGTCCCTGTGATGGGGGCCAACAAGCCATAGCACTAAGTTAGATGTTAATGAGGCAGCCGGTGAGGCTGATAGGGGTGACCAGCCATGAAGTAGCAGACCAAAACCAGCGGTAGCTGGTAGGCCCTAGTCCGGGGTATGGCCAGGGCTAGGGCCTCATCTTGACTGTAGCTCAAAAGGGTTAGGCCTTTGGCGATGGTGCCAGGGGCCTTTTTCGTGGTATGCTCGAATAGTGGTCCTGTGTGGCCTCTCTTGTTGTGGTTGAGACTCGGAGCCCCCAGGCTTAGGCCTGGGGGCTTTTTCTTGACCATGGCCATAAGACAGGACTAAGGTAGAGACGGAGGATCAACCATGATAACCAGGATCAAAACGCCAGAGGCTCTCAATCACAGCATGATGGGTGGGGACTGGCCTCAGGAGCTAGTGCCTATCTCTGTCCACTTTCGTAAGAGAGCAAAACGTAGAAGGGTGAACGTTACGGAAGTCCTTACCCGCTTGCACAAGCTGCCTCCCTGCATCCGGTATGAGGGTAGCCTCTACCTACCAGATCCCAAGACCCCGGGAGGCCCCTACCAAGCCAAGCACACAGAGCAGGAATTCGTTTGGGTGGTCAAGGCCTGGATCAAGGCCCCTGAATGTTTCGATCCTGTGGGTAAGCTACAGATTAAGCCTGTAGCTGTCTGTGGGGACTGTGGCAGGGTTTGGACCGGTACGGAGGGGCTGTGCCCCCCATGCATGGCCAAAGGCGTTAGAGGGGCTATCAGGGCCAGCGCTGCTAGCCGTATTGGGCGACGCAAGACAGACCCTCCCCCGGACTCGGAGCCAATGCCCGATACCCAGTCAAGCCCAGGGTCTACCGTTTAAACCAAAGGCGTGGTATCTAAGAAGGGCGCACCCAAGCGCCCTTTATGCATAAGGATTGACTGATGGCAACTTCTGAAAGCCGAATCGCGATTGTAGACATTGACCAGATGAGTGCATCTGCGGCAGCTACCGCAATCAATGCAGCTATCGAAACCTTGGAGGCTGCGGGATTCGTAGCCCGGGAGATCAAGACGGAATATGTAGATGTTCCGGGTAAGCCCAAGCATATGGCTACCATCCTAGCAGCTCTGCCGGAACACTTGGCCTCCGCTGGCGTTTTCGCAGGGGTCCTTTGCAATGCGGTAGTAGCTGCGGCGGATGCTTCGGGAGGCTCTACGGATTCGGCCCTTACCGTGGACTTGGAGGATCTGAACGGTAACGCGCTAGCCAAGGAAGGTATCGTTAAGGTTACCGTTACCGGTACAGAGTACAGTGGAGAGGAAGCCTTGATCTCTACCGCTACCTTTGCCACGGCTACGAAGGGATCGATCCTGGCAAGCGGTAACGGCTGGGCTGTGGTGAAGTGTGACGCAAACGGACAGTTTGCTTGCACCCTCGCTAACTCTGCGGATGAGACGGATTATGTCTCTGCCTCTACCCCGGACGGAGGAGTGGACGCGCTAGCGGATGCAGTTGTGGTTGTGGGCTGTGTGCCTGATGATGTGACTTGGGCAGCCTAGCTAAGTCCCTCCGTAACTGAACGGTCGCGCAACTTGGCCCCCTCCTCGGAGGGGGCTATTCTTTTGGGGTGCCTCAACCACCCAAGGATCTGCTCTCTCTGTTTGGCCCTGCCTGGGCTGTGGTCTTGGACGCATCCGGAAGGGTGCAAGATGTGATCCAAAACCCCTATGCAAGATCTAAGCCAAACCTTAATTCTGATACTGAACAGATGTTAAGTCGAATCGTTTTCAAGGCTCCGAGGTATCCTAGGGTACCCCGGGACTAAGAGCCCTCCTAGGGGCCTCTCAGGCCCGGCAATCGGTAAGGGGTAACGTAGGTATGTGTAGTTATCGGGTAAGTTTTGGCCCTACCTGAACACTTGTCTTAACGCTTAAGTTAAAACTTGGCATGGCCATTGCTACGCGCCTACGCGCGGTAGTTTAAACTGTGATAGGCTCTGCCCAAGGCCTGGACCGGTCCCCCTATCCCGGACCAAGGCCCCAGCCCCCTCGGACCTCCGTACTAGCCCGAGGGGGCTTTTTTTTTCGGAAAGGGTGTTTAAAGGGTTGACTTACCCCAAAGGCATGGGTTACCTTTGAGGAGTAGTCAGCAACCACAGGAGATAGGGACAATGACCAAGACCACCAAGACCACCAAGACCACCAAGACCACCAAGACCCTAACCCGTGAGGAGTGGCTTAACGCGGTAGTGGCAGAGATGCGGCCGGTCTTTGAGGCTGCCGGATACCCCATCCCTGAGAAGGTGCGAGTTACCATGAGCCTTACCCGTAAGTCCAAGGCCATCGGAACCTGCTTTGATAAGGGCCTCTCCAAGGACAAGCACTTTGAGATCCTCATCCGCTTGGACCAAGAGAAGGACAGCCGGGTAGCTGATATCCTCTGCCATGAGCTGTGCCATGCAGCCGTTGGGACCAAGGTGGGGCATCGGGGAGCTTTCAAGCGTTGCGCGCTAGCCGTTGGGCTCACTGGCAAGATGACTGCCACGGTAGCCGGTGACTACTTCAAAGAGTGGATCGCTCCGGTTCTGGAGAAGGTGGGGGCCTTCCCTCATGCCAAGCTGGATCTCTCCAAGGTCAAGCATCAGACCACTAGGCTCCTCAAAGTCCAGTGCGAGGATTGCGGGTACATTGCCCGAGTGACCGCTACTTGGCTCAACAATGTTGGGGCACCCATCTGCCCCTGTAACCATGAGCCCATGGCCATCTGCGACTGAGGCCCCCTACCCCCAAGGCCAGCCCCAGAGCCCTCCTAAGGGCCTGGGGCTTTCGGGGTAGACAACCACTAAGGCATGAGCTAATCTAGAGTCTCAACCCACAAGGAGCCCAACCAATGACCACGATCAATGATGCTGCCGCAGCCCTGCTCTGTGCCCCCTCCGCAACTTGCGATAGTTGTGGCGATTCTCATAATGTGGAGGAGATTAACGATAATGGGATCTCTTGTTTCCTCTGTGGAAGTTGCCTGGACAAGAAGTTGACCCAGGCCCGTAACCCTTTCCGTAACCTTAAGGTTACCCGGACGGATGCCCCCGGTTGGTATCGGGCAGATCATGAGGGACGGGCCTTTTACATCCACAAGGACAAGATCGGTAAGAAGGCTGTTTGGGCTGTGACCGCTTGCGATGACTACCCGGAGATCTCCCGGGACCAGAGGCAGGGAGTCCAGGCCTGGATCGTCCGGTGGATGGCAGGGACCGGAGAGGTAGCCTACCCGGGAGGGGCTGCCTACTTCACCCTCAGAGCTGCCAAGCAGGCCATCATCTCCGCTAGCCTCCTGCAATTGGCAACGCTCAAGAAGGAGGCAGAGGAGAGGAAGCTACGGGTAGGGAAACGGAAGATCGCTAAGGAGGCTGTTAGGCGGATCATCCGTAACGCTAACACGATCAAGGAGCATCCTAGCCTCTGCCTTAGGGCTGAGGAGATCTTGGCCGATCTGAGTGAGGGGGACTTGGCTACCTTCTGTGCCGTTATCCAGCTGGGTTGCCTGGACATTCCTAGCCGGGAGGAGGCCTAAGCCATGGCTTGTTGTAATTGTGGAGAGTCTACTAGCGGCCTCGGATACTGCCGCATCTGTGGCAAAGAGCTGTGCTGGCTCTGTGCTGTCAGGCTATTCGACGCTGATAAAAGTTGGCCTAGGTGCCCTAGCTGTGCCAGGGCTAAGAAGGAGCCCAAGGAGGAGGCCAAGAAAGTTTAAACGGCCCCCCTCCGTAGCCAGCCCCAGAGCCCTCCTAAGGGCCTGGGGCTTTGGTGGTAGGTCTTGACCCTAAGCCCAGTCTTGGGCTAAGCTCAAGTCTGCTAGTACGGAATACGGAGAGCCCTAGGGCTCTCCCCTCAACCATTGGAGTAGCCATGCCCGGAATTACCGATCAGATCCGCAATGCAGCCAAGAAGGACAAGCCAGCAGAGCCGGTCCCTGCCCCTGAGAAGGCCGCTAAGCCTGTCACTACCAAGAAGGCAACCAAGCCCAAGGCCAAGCCCAAGAAGGCCACAGCCAAGCCCAAGGCCACAGCAAAGCCCAAGAAGGCAGCCAAGACCAAGCCCAAGAAGGCC
>Ga0180434_10003991_pt1 | contig 18267 bp, 15 predicted proteins | sample SS_ome_7_FD_132453 | JGI IMG/M metagenome (GOLD analysis project Ga0180434, IMG submission 132453) | Hypersaline lake sediment archaeal communities from the Salton Sea, California, USA - SS_1_D_2 metaG | ecosystem: Environmental > Aquatic > Non-marine Saline and Alkaline > Hypersaline >...
ATGAGAAGAATGAGAAGAATGAGAAGAATGAGAAGAAGAATGCACCCTAAATCGAGCCCATATTGGTATGAAAAACAACAACTCGACTACCCCCAACGTAGGTGTCATCACGCCAGGTGTTTATAATTGTTTATAATTATTTTCTAGGTATTGATAAATATGAAACGTAAAGTATCTCATTTCCTACTTATGTTAAATACTGTAATGTTGGTGGTGATTACCGCATACGTTATTCAAAAATGGTGTCAAGAATCTAGGATAAAGCATATGTATATGAAAAAGATGAGAATGATGAAAAAGATGAGACAAGAATATCCTGAATACTACCAAAGACCCCGTCCCAATAGAACAAGGCGCTGTAAATAATTCATTGATTGTAATTTAATCCGTATTGGATTAAATTATACAGATTAAATACCATTTGGCCCTATAGTTCCTCTGTATCCTTTTCCGTAAGAAGCATAACCATTTCTGGAACTTGACTTGGGATAGCAATAAAATTTGCAGTTATATCTACGTATATATTCACTATTTGGTCGTACATAAACAGTTTTTTCAACCACACGATCAACATACTTAATCTTTTCTTTAACTCGTGGTTCAACAGCTACTCCTCTACAGAGGGGGCATGTATTATTTTGGTTTATCCAATCGACTCCACATTCAGTATGCACAAAATGCTTACATACTAGCTGCATCTTAGGTTTAATATTCAATGGATCTAAACAGATACAACAATCGTCTTCTTCCTTAACTTCTTCCTTAACTTCTTCCTTAACTTCTTCCTTAACTTCTTCCTTAACTTCCTCCTTAACTTCCTTAACTTCTTCCTTAACTTCCTCATCTAACTTAATTTGTTTATTTTTCTCATTATCAGAAGACATCGGTGTGACTTGTTTTTTTGTAAAATATTCATAAATATTTTTAAGGATGTCCATTTGTACAAAGTAATTTAAATCTTAAATTACTTTGTAACATATTTAGATAATTTATTAATTAGAACCAGAAGGTCTAGCGATTTTATGATAGTCTAAATATTTTTCTACCTCCCAGCGTTTGTTATTTGGAAATACCCATCCAGAAATTCCTCCTCTCAAGTTGAGAGTCCATCTTCCACCCATTCTTTCAATATCTTCCTTATATAGATCTATTTGACTCCCAGTCACAACAAAAGAATTCCTAGTAAAATCTTTAATATTCAAATGCCACGAATAAGGCTTGATATACTCGGGACATTCATATTCTTCTTTGTTCTCCTCGTCCTCGTTTATATCATCGTTTATATCCTCGTTTATATCCTCGTTTATATCCTCGTTTATATCCTCGTTTATATCCTCGTTTATATCCTCGTTTATATCCTCGTTTATATCCTCGTTTGAGTCGTAATTAATTTCGTTATCTGGGTGTGTAAACCATACTTTCTTTGCAGCTGGTTGTTCAAGTTCCTTCTTCTGTTGACATACCCTTTGGTATAGCTCCATGTAATAATTAAGTTTATCTCTTATGTGAAGATCCTCGCATTCTAGTTTGCTATACTTTTTTTCGAGGTGATTTATTTTTTCTTTTAGTCGTTGTTTAGCATTCATACTTTGAGAATATTTTTTCTGATAATACCTAATAGTTTTGTTGTCTTCGGACTTTATTCTGGTATATTCTCTTTCGAGTGTCATATACTTTTCTGATATTGAATCGTCTAAAGATACTGAGTTCACAATGGTTTTGACGTTGCTGGCAGATCTAATTATAATACCCACAGCCAGTGCTATCATGAACATAATGAACACGATGAATGAGAGCAATTCTCCATGTGATATACCGGGATGTGCCAAATTTAAATTCATTTCTGTTGTGTAGAAATGAATATTATTCATTTTTCAATTTATTTTAGTGCACTCATCACACACTCTACTAAAACCACACGTAACCTTAGAAAAATTATCCTGCGGTTTCCTTATTCTACATTTCCGACATAATCTACCTTCAACTTTCTTTTTATTTCTCCATTTCTTTTCCTGTTCTTCATACATATTTTACACTGTCCATATAGACCATCCAACGATTTAGCTCGTTTGTAGAAATCCCCAGAACTTTTTTGCTCGTTGCATGTCGAACATTTCTTAAACTCTGGTGTTATTTTCTCCATATTCTTAATTTCCTCCCTTCTCTTTTTCTCACAATTTTTACATATATTATTCAGACCATCCCTGCGAGATCTTTAAATCTAAAAAGATCTATTCCAATTCATTCAAAAAAATCTTTTTAGTCAGAATCTAAAAAGAAAACTCATCGCAGCAGGACCATCACATTTCCCTTATCCTGCCCTTATATTTTATACCATATTCCAGTATAAAATAGTCAGATTATATTTACTTAGATGATCTCGGGGTTCCCAATGACCTCACCAATTTCCTTGGCGATTTTATTAATTGTCAGTTCAGATAGGGAGACTTTTTGGGTAAATTGTTTTAGCGTGATATTTTTATTGTTGCTGCGGATCCAGTAATATACCAAACCGGCCGCGGTGCTCTGCGGTCGAGATCTATTGAGCCTTGACGATCGGTTTTTAATTCTCCCGTAAAGTTTAATGACCTCATTTTTCTGCTCTTGGGTGGCAGAAAATTTTTCCATGATTTCTTCTACAAGATTGACTGGGGTGATATATGTTGTTCTGATGGCAGAATTTTTAGGAGCGTGAAGATTAACGTGTTTCAAACCTTTTAGACCAGTTTTTCTGTTGAGATTAAAGACGTGGATAAGTTTTTCGTGACTCTGGGGTCTTCCAGACAGTTTATAAGCATGAAAAATACAAGCGAAAACTATAGCTTTTCTGGAGTTTCCTCTAAAAATTTGGCCTTGCGTGACCTGGAAGTAGATTTTATTCGCTTCCCTAATAATTTTGTCACTGAATCCCATGTTTTCTACGTCTTTGAATATATTTCGTTCTTCAGATTTTCTAATCTGGACCCTATTGGGGTCAGAAGTATGTCTAGTATCCGCTTGACCGTAATATCTCCACTCTTTTGTGTGTTGGATTTTCTTTTTGATTTCAGTACCGCAATCAATACAGATATCAATACCTTTTTCTAGGGTAGTGTTATCATGTGAGCAATTGGAGTCTGATTCGGAGTCTGATTCGACTGGGGCCGTCTTTTCCTTCATAAATGCTGATACATCTATACCCCCCATCTTTATACGCGCCTCTATACGTTCCTTTATACCTACCGCCTTTATATCCGCCTTTATATCCGAGTTGATGTTTATGTTAGAACCTGGGACCTTTAAATTGTCCGGGCTAGATTCCGTTTTAGTTTTATATTTGTTAATAGCTTGGTTAAAAAGATCAAAATCTGACATTAATAGTTTTCTATTATACCAAGATAATGTTTCGAGATAATCATTTTTTTATTATCTTGTCATATATGATTTAAATAGTTGAATTTAAAGCAATGTTAATCAATACAAATGGAAACAGGAATCGTTGATAATGGGTTTGCAGGGCAAGTTGTTGCAAAGGAGATCGAGTTTTTAATGGATAGTAAGTTTATGCCGCCATTGAGGTTATTTTTCCCTCCATTGATAAAGGGAGATAATATTGAGAGAGCCTTTTTTGAATATGTCAAGAAGAATAATCCTCCTCTGAAACGTCAATATATCAATGTTAACTGGGCTAATCTATACTATAATCATCAATTCAAAGGGTATCCCTTTAATGAAAAGGAGTTACAAGATCATCTTGATAAACTTCCGCAAAATAAGAAATATTTTAGTATACTTCAGTATTCCAGCAAACTTCGCCATAAATTACCTCCTGATACAATGACATTTGGTAATAGTATGGGAAGTTTACCGATGCCATTGCTGTATGAGAACGATGAGGTTTTTGGTAATGTTCCTTATAGATCTTGGAGTGATAAGAAAACTTTTTGTGGTTTTGTGGGACAACATACTCATCCAATTAGGAAAATAATTAAAGAGTACGTGGACAGATTCGATGATTATTTTTATTTTGAACATCCTTCAGGGTTCCCAAAATTCAATACAAAAATATTTTTGGATAGCACTCAGGATACTAAGTTTGTTTTGGCTCCTCGGGGGTTTGGTCGATCTTCTTATCGATTCTTTGAAATTGTTCGGTTGGGATCAGTACCTATATACATATGGGATGACAAGATTTGGTTACCATTCCAGAATAAGATTGATTATTTCAAATTGGCTATAGTAATACATATTACTGAACTTTCTAAACTTGATAACATTCTTCGTGCCATTACAGAAGAAGAATATGAAGAAATGAGAGAGTATGCCAAGTCCATAATGTATCTCTTTACTTTTGAAGGAGCATGCAAAGAATTTGTTAAAGCAGTAAATAAAACTCTAACCATTTCTTGTCACGCTGGATTGGGTGATCAGTTAATTGGATATGCCTGTTCCGAAGTTCTAGCGCACGAGCTAGGAGCTGAAGTAGTATTAGACATGCCTATTTTCTCATCAGAATCGTGTCCTGTATCGGTGACAGAGGTGTATAAAAAGAAGAAGAAAGTTAAGTATGATATGGAGATTATTGTAGATTGTCAAGCTGGTCGTGATAAGATGGGGAGAGATTTTATGACAAGAAGTTTTTGGGAGAAGATTCACGAATCTGATGATATTTACATAGATAATCATACTTATATTTTAGATACTCTTATTAATAATGATACAGGATCGGTAAGATTCAATAATAAGACAGAAATAGTACAGGCTATGCATAGATCATTGAAAAGATTATTTACAAGGTATTGCACGGTAGATTATAAAAGATTAATGGGATATAATCTTCTGAAGGGAGAAAATGTTGTTAGTTTACATATTCGTACAGGAGATGATATTTTTATGTTGCAGGATAGTCGGGTAGATAAATGGCCTGTTGCAACTAAAGAAAAGTTGACAAGGATTTTTTCTTCTATAGGTCAACACCTTCGAACGCATCCTCCGTATAATAAATACAGGTTGGTCTTATTTTCAGATCTTCGTCCAGACGATATACACGAATTTGCTGCTCCTTTTATGCCAACTGGTCAAGCTTTTTTCAGATATAGCACTGTTAAAAGCATTCATTCTACACGTCAAAAACCATCTAGAGCAGAATGGAATAAGATATTGGATGATTTTCTGGTTTTGGCTTATTCTAGGCGATGTTATGCTACACCTAATAGTAATTTTTCTAGAGCAGCGTTATTGTTGGGCAATAATTCATTAACTTCTTCGTTTTTTGTCGAATCATCTGGAAAAATATCTCTCGTAGGAAATAATGTTACGTCAAAACCACAAAATTATTTGTAATGATTTAAAAATTGTTACTGACAAAAAATGGAAGTAATAGATTTGGGTTAAATAAGAATACGAAAACATTCACAATACTGTCAGGATATAGTATATTAAAAAACGATGATATTTAAAAACAATTAGTAATTATATTATAAATATGAATATAATTACTGGAGAAAAAATACAGTTATTATGTGATCATTTTCTAGGGAGAAAGAGAGATTTTAACTTTAATCCGAGAATCAAGGGCGATCCCAGATGTATGGATCTATCGGACATTCCAGACAACTTTGATAACAAGTATCTTGTTTATGCGTATATGCATACGATTTGGGAGCCATTATTTTATGAGAAACTAAAAACGTTTAAGAACGAGTTTGATTTGGTTCTTCATAATTCAGATGGAGAGTTGACAGACAATTATTTGAAAAGACTGAAAGAAATACCTAAATTAAGAAAAATTTATTCTCAGAATGTGCGCGTAACAGACGAAATGGTTGTTCCTATACCAATTGGTATTGCCAACAGTATGTGGGATCATGGAAATCTTTCTCTATGGGAGAATATTCCTGAAACAAAAAAGACTAGTCTGGTTCATTTTAATTTTTCTATACGGACGAATAGATCTGTTCGAGAGGATTGTTGGAAAAAGGTAAAAGAGAAAGGAGTTCCTTTCTTAGGTCATCAGTACCATCAGAACTATTTAAATACTTTAAGAACCTATAAATATTCTATTTGCCCTAATGGTGGTGTAGATACACATCGTTTATGGGAATGCTTGTATTCTAAAGTTATTCCTATTTGTTCTCGAAGTGTATCAATAGAATACTTTTCACGTTATTTCCCTATAATTATACTCGATGACTGGAGTGATTTAGATTTGGAAGATTTGGAGAAAAAATATGGGGAATATGCTGATTGGAGTCAGATGGACAAATTAAATTTTTCTTCATTGGCTAATATGATAACTCTTTCTAGTACCGTGTATGATGTTGTTTTTCCATATCATTATAAAGACAGTTCTGTATTGGAAAAAGCCGTTCAAAGTGTTAAGGATAATGCTATCAATCATGGCACTATTTATATTGTGGGGAATAAGGAACCGTCTTTTGATTATAAGAAGATGGGTATTGTGTATATCCCAGAAACAAATTATCCTTTTACTATTCAAGATGTATTGGACCGTTGGGAGACTCCTTATCCTGGTTGGTATTTGCAACAGTTGTTAAAGATGTTGGCATATGAATATATACCTAATTTATCCGAAAATTATCTTGTAATGGATAGTGATACGATTTTACAATCGAAAATAGGATTTATTAAAAAAGGAGAGATATTGTTGTATAATTATGGAACTGAAAATTATTTTCCTTATTTTAAGCATATGTTGTTGTTACATCCGAATTTTCGAAAGTATATAAATCGATCTGGTATTTGCCATCATATGATGTTTAAAACTACTTTTTTGAGGGAGATCATAGAGTCTGTGGAAAATATGCACGGTAAGACTTTTTGGCAAGTCTTTTTAGAGAAGATTTCTGATCCACAAGACCATGGTTGTTCGGAATACGAACTTTATTTTAATTACGTCTTCAAGTTTCATCATCCTGTTGTACAAATGAGGAAGTTAACATGGACTGATAACAATTACAAAAACTTTGGGAAGTTATCAGGAGTAGAAAAGTATGATTATGTATCTTATCATTGTCGTGATTATTACAAACGTTAAACTTAAAAAGGGATTTATCAGGTCATAAACTGATAAATCTGTATGTTCTATGCGTCTTTCGCACCGTCAAAAGTATACAATACCTGATATAGATGCATCTTTTTAGTAAATCTAGGGTCATTCTTGAGTTTGGTAACTACATCCATTCCTTTACCAGGAATAATCCCGGTTTTTTCGAAGTTATTCTTTACAGTGACATAAGAGCTATCTTTTGTGGGCATGTACTTGGGTAAAGATGGAGTATCATCGATAAGGAGAATACAATGACTACTTAGAAAAGGTAAGACGGCTTCTAATTCTTTAGAACCGTGGTCTGCAGATGGTTGATAGTTAAGCCAATCCAGATCGAAACTATCCAAATATAATGCATCAATGGTAACGCCTGGATTTTGTTCTCCCCATGTCTTAAGGAAGTGAACACTATCATCTGTAACCATGTGAGTATTCTTAGAAACAATCTTCTTACATTCTTCTGTAACCTTAGGATTGATATCGACCGACCAAAGAGTTCCACCATGTTCTGTAACAAAACTATCCAAAAGAGACGTCGATTTAGCCCCATGGGCGTTACTTCCGGTCTCAACAATAACTGGATCTTTTATTTCCGAAACTAGATCGAGAAAGCGAGACATAGTATAGTATGTCACATGTTTACCCGTTCCAGTGTTCATATCAAAACCGTGTTCAGATATTGTGAGAGGTCCTTGTCTTAGATCTCGATATTTAACATAATGTTTTTCAACGTTTGGATGAACTTTGTAAATGACAGATACTTCTTTGCTCTTATAATTAAACAACTTAGTTGCCCCATATTTCTTCAGAGGAAGGAATGAGACAGAAAGAGGCCGACCTCCGCCTGTGGAGCAATCTTGATTATCTTGAGTTTGGCCGCAACAGTTGATAATAAATATATAAGAAAAGTTTTTCTGGACAAGCTTGTCCATAAATTTGTATATACTGTCAGTATTCCAATGTTGTAACACATCCTTAATGATGTAACACTGAGAGTCGGGGATATTTCCTGTAAAAATATCAACAACTTTAAAATTATAGTTTGGATATTTTTCCTCATTAGTATTGATAACACTTTTCACACAATCTATTCCCGTATAATCTATACCAGTTCCGTCGTACATTTCCATAAGACACTGGCAGTCACCACAAGCAAGATCACATACTTGAGTAATACCCCATTCTTCAAACAAACGGCGTATCTTAGGAATAAAGCCCTTGTTGAATTCTACTGTAGATCCACCACCAGAACCGTTACCCCACTCATTAGTATCATAGATGTGAGTAAAGACTGATGTCATTTTGCTGGGTTTTTTGAAACTAACCTTTGGGATAAGTCTAACTTCTTGTGGATCTTTGCTCAAGAAAGCATGAAGACGTTTGGAGTGGATATGGAGATTATAAATAGGATAAGAGTTTAAATATGGATAGTAAAGTCCATCTTCCTTTTGTTTCCACGTAAATTTATACTCGTTATATTTTATTTCGCAAGTTTCATTAACAAAACCGACTGTATCCTTTCCTCCAGAATTGCGAGGGTCTATACCCCCGAGATATTGTCCCATTGCTGCAGCGTCGAATACACCGTCAAAAAGTCCGGTAAAACGTCCATAGTGATGGTGTTGTCCCACTATAGGAAGATTGCCACAATCATCGTTTTTATTGTAAAATTCTCCTAGAGAATACATGTCGATCTTTTTTATGTCTAAATTTTGAACATACCGGTCTATAACATCGTGATTTTTAATGTAAACAATTCCAGGTATACATCTAGTTTTACTGTCCATTGTGACAAACATTTCGTAAATTTGAAAGTATTTTTTGAGTGTATCTATTTTTGTATATAACATGACATCGTTTTCTAGATGTAGAACATTTTCTACATTTCTACGACGCATATACTCTGCTAAATAGAAAAATCTCGATGTGCAGTGAACCCAAAACCCATTTTTGTTGCTACGATCGAGGGGGCTATTTTTTGTATAGTTGGTTACTATATCAGACTGTAGATTCTCAATAGCAACAAGCCTAACAGATAAGTTGTCAAATCGTGGAAAAAAATTTTGGTTGCAGATAACTGTTATATTGCTATTACCGACATCTTGGAGTTGCTCTATATTAGTAAGGATATATTCCTGAAAATTGCCAATGCATACTAGTACTATTTCCATTTTATTGTAACATAACTTTTGTTTAAATAAATCTAAACAAAAGTTACAATCGTTTGTCACCGTGATCACGGTAAAAGTGTAGAAAATTGTTTTCCCCTGTAAACAAAGCTAAACATGAATACAATTCCTACTATAAATCTTTAATAACATTACATCCAACCCAAATACTGGGAAAGGCACCAACAGTGTACATAAGAGATATGTTTAATTCGGATGATAAGCTTCCCTATTATCTAAAAAATCCATTCTCGTCAATAATAGCTTTCATAAGAGAATCTGATTTTCGGACAGCAAAACAATTCGACCAAAATTTTACTTTTTCGTATATATCATTCCATCCTTCTCCATTTACTTTAATTAGTCTTTTTGTTCCTAGACGATATACATCAAATCCATGTATATCCAAAAGTTCAACAACATTTTTCATAGGACTAATCTCATCAGATCCCCTTATGTCATCTAGACAATCACTGCACTCAAAAATGATATATTTTATTTTTGGTAATATGTTCACCATCCCTTTTATTACCATCGAATCATGTCCTTCAGTATCTATTTTCACGAACTTAATGGTATAATTATCTTGTACATTAAATTTTGATATAATACTATTAATTAACAAGTCTAAAGTAGTTACTCTAATATTATCTACCAATTCACCACATTTGCTAGAAAACAATCCACCATGCGGATTTCCAGCATAATTATTTTTATGATATGCAAAGAAAGGTTTAATACCTTCTTCATTTGATACCGCTGTATTAAATAATAATACATCATCACCCGTTGCTTGACTTTTTAGAATATTAAAATTAAGTATATTAGGCTCTATACATACAATTTTATGATTTTTTTCCCTACAAATCTTTCTAATATTTGGTATGTATTTTCCAATATTTGCCCCAACATCTATACCTAAAACAAGGGTATCATCCTTTATATCATCCTTTATATCCTCTGAATTTTTAGTAAGAATTTCAAGCATCAACTCGTGAGCAGATTCGCCATAAAATTCTTCTTTATGTGTTAGATAATATTTTACTGTCTGCATAGTTTATTTTAAGTATATCTTTTTTTAAATTCATATTAATTATTCTCAATCTCACCCCCAATATTTGCTGTATCCATATAATTAAACAGATTACCATACTCAAGTCTCACAGCATCTAATAATAATTTAGTATCATGTATCGTCACATTCACATTTCTTACAGCCAACAACCGGGCAATTTCTAACTTCTGCGACTCCTCAATTATAGGAACTGGACATGGCTCCTTATACCCAGCGCCCTTAATACTACACCAATTAGACGATAGTGATCTATACATCTGTTCCGCCTGAAACTTAGTATGTAGTCGGTTAGATTCATCTGTTGCTACAGGAATTAACGGTTTAATTCCTGTCTGCTTAATATACCCACCCAATGCTCTATTATCTCTAGGAAAGCATGGCCCCCCAAATCCGTAACCAGGTCTTAGATACTTATTGCCAATCCTTGAATCTGACCCCACCGCATTCAATATATCGAACTTATTGGCCCCTGTACTTAGATCCGCAACATCTCCGATCATATTGGCAAACGCTATCTTCGTTGTAATGAAACAATTCACAGATAACTTAGCTATCTCTGCCGAAATAGGACTCATACGACATATCTTTGGTTGGGCAGATTTACTATGAAGCGTTTTGTATACTTGCTCTAATCTATCTCCTGCATCTTTATTTCCTTCTCCAATTAGAATAAAATCTGGATATGTCATCCCGTCTATAATATTTCCTTGAGCAATAAACTCTGGATTGTAAGATAAAGTAGTATTTTTGCAATCCTTAAGGAGATAATTCCCAACATCCCTAATATATCCAGGAATTACCGTACAACCAATCACAACATGCTTATCTTGAACTTTTCTATCATTAATCTTCATGAGAACCCGACCCAATGTTGTATGATCGTAGAATTTATCTCCACCAGAAGATGGCGTCGCTACATATATTAGTATAAGATCACTAAATTTCAAAGCCTCGTCTAAATTGGTAGTTGCTCTAAAGTTCTTACTCTCGCGTAACATCTCAGATACGCGAGGTTCTGGGGAGTCATGAGTCTTGTTGTTTATAGAATTAACATAATCTACTACAACATCAACACCAAGTACATTGTATCCAGAGTGTTCTAGACAAAGTCCAACACAGATTCCTAATCTTCCTATTCCAATAATCGAAATATTTTGTTCAGTCATGTTTTTATTCTTCTTCGTAGATACTTAAATTAAAAATATTATAGAATTATTTTTGAAAATCTCGAAAAATAATTTCTGTACGAAAAGTCGGAGGAAAAGAATTTCCGGAAATCCGGATTCTTCGTATTATAACATATCGCCACAACACAATGTTTGTCAATGAATTCAAAAATTCAAAAATCAAGGCATTTCAGTTCAAATCCAATGACCACGAATGACCAAAATTGATTATGTTTTGGTCATTCGTGGTCATTGGAAATAGCCAATTTTGGTCATTAGAGATTTTGAGGTTAATATTATAATTGATAATAATTGATAATTAAAATGACCAAAATTGGACATTTGTAAATGTCCAATTTTGGTCATTAGAGATTTTGAGGTTAATATTATAATTGATAATTAAAATGGCCAAAAATGGTCATTAGATTTAAAAATAAAATTTCGTATAATAAATGGAATGTAAATTTTGTCATAATACCTTTTCTAATAAGCAGAATCTAAACGCCCATCAAAAAAGAGCTAAATATTGTTTAAAAATACAAGGAAAAATCCCCACACAAGACTATAAGTGTAAGTGCGGTAAAGGATTTATGTCAAACACTAAATTAAAACGACACGAGAAAAGTTGTTTCTCTAATAATATAGTAAGAGAGTTAAATCTTAAGATTAAAGAACAGGAAAAAGAACTTATCGAATTAAGAAAAGAGATAGAGATGTTAAAAGAACAAAATCAACATTATCGTGATGACTTTAACAATCTTTCCCTAACAGCTGTAAAAAGACCTGTAAATAACACTAAAAATATTCAGATAAATAATTTTATCCAGAGTATGGAACCTTTGAGAATAGAGGATATGAAAGAGTCAGTACCATTGTTAACTCTAGAGCATCACGTCAAGGGCCCAGAAGGATATGCAGAGTTTGCTTTGGAGTTCCCGTTTAAGAATAAGATAGTATGTGTCGATGTTAATAGAAATAAGTTAAAGTATAAGGATAATGATGGTAATGTAGTAGAGGATCCGGGATTTAGAAAGATGATGTCTAAACTATGTGAGATGTTAAAGCATAGGAGTTTTGATCTATGTCAGGAACATTATGAGAAGTTGTCTAAGGAATTTACAGAGAGCGAATTGGATGAATATAATTTTATGGAAGCAGCAGTAGCTATATCAAAGTATGCTAGTGGTAGGGAAAGTGATTTTTGCAACAAGGTTATAAAGTTGATAAGTAAAGGTTCAAAAATCAGTTGAATTTATTTTTCGATGATAATTTCACTATACATACAAACTTAATCCGCCTGTAGATAATTAATTTCTAAAACTGCTCCTAGACACCACACTACAAATATGATTACCATTTTATTTCACATACACGAAATAAAATAGGGTTCAATTTTAATTTTCTTGTTGTACACATACATTAACCCACTTATACAGAGCTCTCATTCCTTCTACTAGAGGTCTCGAAGGAGCCCACCCCAGTTTCTCTTGAATTAGTGTATTATCTGAGTTTCTTCCTTGGACCCCGATAGGACCATCAATATGTTTAATAGTTAGGTTCTTTCCAGAGATCTGAATGATCATTCTGGTAAAATCATTGATAGAGATCATTTCTTCTGATCCGATATTAACGGGACCCGAAAAACCTTCACTTGCCATGAGCCTCATAACACCATCCAAACATTCTTCGATAAACAAGAAAGATCGAGTCTGCTTGCCATCACCCCAAACTTCAATTTCATCTCCGTCTTTAGCTTCTGCAACTTTGCGACATAATGCAGCAGGAGCTTTTTCTCGCCCTCCTTTCCACGTCCCATAGGGACCAAAGATGTTATGGAATCTGGCGATTTTAACTACAATACCATGGTTTCTAGCGAATGCATCGTACAATACTTCGGAAAATAGTTTTTCCCATCCGTAACAAGAATCTGGAGGACCTTGTTTTCCAGTATCTTCGCTACATTTAGGATTATCTGGGTCCATTTGATTCTTTTCGGGATACATGCAAGCAGAACTACTATAAAATATCTTCATGACACCTTTAGCAGCGCATGTATGCGCAACGTTAAGATTAATTAAAGCGGAATTATGTAGAATTTCGGCATCGTTTTCTTTGGTAAAGACGAAACCGGCTCCTCCCATATCACACGCTAGTTGGTATACTTCATCTAGATCTGCATCTATTACTTCATCAACAAGGTCCGGATCACGTAGATCTGCAATGATAAATTCATCTGCTTCAGTCGGTCTGTATTCATGATGTTTAAGATCAACACCTCTGACCCAATATCCCAATAATTTAAGTCTAGAAACGAGGTGACCTCCGATAAATCCTCCTGCTCCACACACTAAAACTCTTTTTTGGTTCTTATTTTCCATTTATTTAATAAAATGATTTTTTTAAAACATATTTTATACCGAGAATTAATTGAATTATCCGAATAAATGTTCCCACCAATTACGAGTCACTTTTTGGGGTGAATTACCCATAGAAGATATTAAATTATCGATTCGCGATTCTGCTTGTTTATGATAATCGGCGATATCTCGTTCCCGTTGTTTATTAATCATATCTATCGTTTGCTGATGTTCTTCTTCAATACGTTTAATTGATTCTATTCTATTTTTTTCTGTTTCAGCTATTTGACTGTCATATACACCATTGATTTGATTCAGGTCTTGATTAATTCTTAACTGTAGTTTGGAAATTAGAGGATTATTTTTATCCTTTTGACTTTCTACATACGAGGGAGGTTGGATGTACTCTTCCGTGGTATTTTTCATTTATATTAAGCAATTTTGTTTTTAAGACGTAAGAAAGAATATGTTTGGTACATATAAATGAACAAGCTCATTAAGTTTTATTACAACCTTATACCGGCAAACAACAAGAAAAATTATTTTTTTGACGACATTGTTAGTTGGAGTGACTACAAACTAGAGACTGCTCATGATTATATTCAGTGGTTATTCCCTGATAAAACAGGAGGAGTAAATCCGAAAGCTCCACATCTTACTCCTTCGGATATCAAAAAATTCAAGACAGATAGGGTCCTTCGCCGTAATGTGGTTCAGGCATCACTTAGAATGTTGTTATTCTATGGATTTGTCAATGAAGGAACAGAAGTGAAACAGATACTACCATTGAATAGAAGAGAAAGAGGGAGAACAATAGGATTGTTTTCGACTCATAATTATAGAAGATTAACGAGGATCATGAGCTTTTTAAGAAAGATAAACATGGAATATTTATCGGCAATATTTTTCTTATCCCTCTGTTATGCAATGAGAAGCAATCATATGTTCCTAAAAAAAGTATTGAAACAAAAATCTCTACCATTATGGATGAAGACTCAAAAAAGTTTAAAACCTTATATCACAAATTACGATATTAACAAAATAACTGAAGTAATCCCAATGGAAGAAGAAGAGAGCGAAGATTGGGACGAATGGGGTTATTGGGATGAGGAAAGCGAAGAGAGCGAGGAAAGCGAAGGTGAAACCGAATTGGAAAAGACATGTGGGGTTAGAGGATTAGATTATACTGGAAACAGTTGTTATATGGATAGCACTCTTCTAAGTGTATTTGCTATTCCAAACTCTACTGTGACGAATAATATTTTACGTAAAAATCTGGGAGAATTAAAATCCGTCAATAATTTATGGATACAATGCAACGACAATATGAAACAAGACATAAAACGTCGTAGAGCCATACAAAAAGCTTTAGTAGACATAACAAATTCAATGAGAGGATTGAAAAAGGTTAGGTACTGTTCCAATTTACGAAGTTTAATCAGGCAGTGTCCAGGCACCCAGGCTTTTCATGAAAGAGGAACACAAGATGCTGGCGAATTTCTAACATATCTATTTAATCTTTTTCAAGTTGATGTTGCTAAAACAGTTCGACGTACATACGGTAGCAATGATACGGGACCAAATGCCGATTGGAAACTTGTAAAAAGAATCGTAGATAGAAAAGCAAGTCCTATTATAGATATAGTAGCAACAACTATATTAGATATGAAAGCCAAAACAGATATTACGACTTTTACAACCCAAACATTGGTAGCAGACTTAGTTGAATCTGAAAGATGGTATCCTGATAGGAAAAACGCACCAGACGTGTCATTTTCACGTCGAAAAGAGGTGATCAAAACAAAATCCCCTTATCTAGTATTTAGTTTACATCGTACTTACGGTATCCCTAAATTTGACAGAAAAGGTAATTTTAGGCGTATTGACAAAGTAAACTTATGGAAAAAAGTCAAGGCTCCTGAGAGTATGAGATCTAGGGGGCAAACCTTACATCTTACTGCAATTGTTATACATACTGGGGGAGCTCATTATACTGCGAATTTCAAATGTCGAGGGGAGTGGTTTTCATATGATGATAATCCCATAGGAAGAAGACATGATATTCAATTTATCGGTTCATATAAAAATATGGTAAGATCAGAATCTAGACCCCTTACGCATGGAACATTGTTTTTTTATACGTAAACCTAAATTAATCTGAATTATAATTATGCTATATTTTATATTGGATGATTATTGGTTTAATATCACAAATATCGTGGTTGATTTATGGGATATTGAGCTGTTTTATTCTGTATCATTTATCTATATTTGATAGGTTTGAAAATTAGCTGTAACATATCACGTAACAAACTCAATCCAACAATCCATCAATAGCTTTGTAATAAGATCTAATTCTGATATATGTCAAGAATGGTATTAAGCATAACCTAGTAGTATGATCTGGTATAAATGCAGCTAATATCAGACCTATGCTCATCCCCACGGTTGAGCCTAATGTATTTAGAACACTTATTTTTGCATATATCTCTCCGACATTATTATCTTGAGCAAGTTTTTGGATAATCTTGGCATTAACGGCTCCCATACCAGTAGCTGATATATTTTTACCAACATTAGCTACACCCGCTATTGGTATAAACATATACATAGGTAATAGGGGAGTTAAACATTCCATAATTACAGAACTTTGTTGAAATCCCAAAGAATAGTTTACAAACTTGTTAGGGTCTTTGTCAGCCTTTTGACCCATTTTATTCATATACATAAGACCCCCGAGTTGCCCAATAATATCCTTTCCAATATAATTTACAGACAGTGTTAGTTCACTAGATGCCTGACCAACCACACTCAACATACTATGAGTGCTTAACACGCTTTCTACCGAGACAACCATGTTGGAAAAACAGGACCACCCAACATATTTCCCATAACTTGGATGAACCTTTCCATGGGGATATACAACTGACTTGCATACCGATCGTATACGTTGTGTTAATTTTAAGTACATTGTTGTTTGATTTAAGTTTTTAAAAACTTAAATCAAATTTATTCTATGAGTCAAATAGAATATATTTACTCTTAATAAAATGCCTATATACTGTGGTAACAATTTAAACGACCCTAAATTAGTTTCAGGTACGCATGTATTGGGAACAAACTACCAATGTCTTCGTAGAGGAATAGGTGTAGGTATAAATCTTCCTTATGATGCCACATATGCTGGAGTATACGCCCCCGTTGATCCGAGAAAATTTTATTGTGGTACAGCAGCCGTGCCACCTCCAGCCGGAGGATATTTTGCGGTTGGGTCACCATCTAAGTGTTTAGCAATAGGAGTAGGCGTAGGAAAAGCTCGGAGGGCTGCTATGGGACCCCCAGCATTTATGTATTTTATAAGATATATTTTACCTTATGTATTATTTTTTGTTATGGCTGGTGGAGTTTTTGCTTATTTTTACTTTGCAAAACCGGTATTTATAACCAAAAGAAATCAGGATAATGATATTGTCATAGATTGGGAAAAATTTATTCCTTACTATTTTCTCATAACTATTATCATAGGTATATTAATTTGGTTGATCTGGAAAAGATTTATCCTTAGGTGGATATAACTAGGATAATTAACAAAAAAAATGAAAAATAATAAAATATATAAAGCAATCTTGAACATGTCATTCACGATTTTAAGCGCGATGAATAATTTAACCCAAATCTGGGAATATGTTACTCTACATGAGAGCGATGTACTCACATTTTTTTCCTCTCTAGTCGTAATATATCTCAATTACAGGGCATATTGCACGCAAATGAGAGCAAAAAGAATCATACGCCGTCTGTCCAAACGAGACAAACAGCTCAGCGAAGATAACAGATTGATTAAAAACTTGAGAAGAGAAAACTTCAATCTCAAGGACAGATTGGAAACTACCGAAAAGCGTCTGTACCATTACATCGAATCCCATAAATCTACAGATACTCTCTCTGAACAGATTGACAGGTTTGAAGAACTGTGTGAATCCATTCCATTTGCTCTACAAGAATGTTCAAAGGCAAATACTGAGCTTCGCGAAAGTGAATTTAATGCTATGGTCAAGAAACTAAAGAATATCGAGGGCGTGTTGATAAGTGGAGATTATAATGACCCAGAATATCTTGCATATGAAGGGACAGAGTGGACTAAAAAGCGCCTATGTGCCAGGGCGTGCGAATTAAATATTCCAAAAATGAAATGGACAAATCGTAAAAAGCTTACATATACTCTTCGGGTAGCTGAACAACTTAGAATAATTTCGGATATCGTTGACCCGGTCTATCCTGACAGTTATTCGACCGAAGAAGGCGAAGAGATCGAGAACGGGATTTTTATGGAGAAGGAGAAGGAGAAGGAGAAGGAGAAGGAGAAGGAGAAGGAGAAGGAGAAGGAGAAGGAGAAGGAGAAGGAGAAGGAGAAGGAGAAGGAGAAGGAGAAGGAGAAGGAGAAGGAGAAGGA
>Ga0180434_10003995_pt1 | contig 18257 bp, 20 predicted proteins | sample SS_ome_7_FD_132453 | JGI IMG/M metagenome (GOLD analysis project Ga0180434, IMG submission 132453) | Hypersaline lake sediment archaeal communities from the Salton Sea, California, USA - SS_1_D_2 metaG | ecosystem: Environmental > Aquatic > Non-marine Saline and Alkaline > Hypersaline >...
ATGGCCCTTTCCCGTCTTAGAAGGATACAGAAACTGCCTGCTCTCGTACGCTCTTTCTTTGGCCTGCCAGAAACTGTCTATGCTGCGATTTAACGAGACCATTTTATTATGAGACTATTAGTACTGTACTTGAAAGCGGGCCTGCCCCGGGGGCAGGCCCGCTCCCGCCTTTGCTAGCACCCATCACCACACGGGCCAGGAGCCGCCCGTCACCGATGCGCCCGATTCAGCCAGATTGGCATGCGCATTCCACAAGAATAGTGAGGCCCAGCCTATCGGCTGGGCCTGAATAAGGTGTGGGAATCCTGCTGAAGGACTCACTTCTTGGAGGAAGCATCCACCGTCCTGGAACCACCGGTCATTTTTACCGGTATCTGCTTCCTCTTCTTCTCCTCGGCCTTGGGCATGGTGATCGTCAGAACACCGTTGTCGTAGGAGCACTCGATCTTCTCCGCGTTAACCGTCTCGGGAAGCCGGAGCGCCCGGTAGAACGAACCGGTCGGTCTCTCCTGGATCAGATAGCCCTCCTGGTCTCCCACGGCTTCCGCCTTTCTCTCTGCCCGCAGCGTGAGGACATTGTCCTCCACGGCTACGTCAATCGCATCAGGATCGACCCCGGGCAGCGAGGCCTTCACCACGATGTCGTCAGCCCTCTGGATAACGTCAATCAGGATGTTCCAGTCCTCGCCTCCTTCCCGGACCGCGGGTGCCCATCCGAAGCCACGCCACAGCCGGTTCATGGTGTCCTCCATCTGCCTGAGCTCTCTGAATGGTTCCCATCTCTGCATTACCATCGTACAACCTCCTGTATCCTGCGGATTCGCTGATTCTCCCAATTGGCCGACACGTCCATGGAGTCCATGCCTGCTCACCTGAACATGGCCTCACCTCCTTAAGGTTCTTGCTCCTGAAGCGGACACGGCCTCTCTCGCGGTCGTTACGTTCGCTACCGTCTCTTCACTGGCACCTGCCCTGACTACGGGAAGATCACGAATGCAGCCACACTGCAGGCACTGCTCATACCAGCCGTAGTGGTCTGTGTCCAGGTACAGGTTGCCTCCGCACCGGGGACAGTGGCGGTTCATGAAAGACCGGCGGTTCATCTCTCCCGTGACCTCCTGCATTATCCATTCCTGGCACAGTTGGCACTCTCTTGCATGGACTGCTAAGCCCTGTTCGCCAAAATTAGCAGTCGAGGACGCCGACTGCTAATTCACAGTATAGCGACATTCGCCCAGTCTGTCAATACTTTTTGGGCGCTGCTATTTGCCCCTGACTGTCTCTCGGAGTCGTTGCAGGCGGAGCGAGCCAATCTCTGTCACTATTGAGACTGCCACGCCCGCTTGAGTCGGGCTCCCAATAGAATACAGAGTAAGATGTCACCGGCGCAGCAAGGATTCTATGCGCCCACCGCACTCGGAAGAAACGGGTACACGGGGACGAGAGAGGCCTGCAGTACAACATGCAGCCCCGACCAGGACGGCCAGGCAGTATGCGGGCTACTGCTTGCCCAGCTCTTCACCCAGTCGGTACGCCTGGTCCATTACCGCGCGATTGCTGGCGATTTCGCCCGGTTCGGAGGCACTCCCGTACACGACCCCCACCAGGTCCACCCCTACGTAGGCGAATGCGTCCTGGAAGGTCCTGATGGCATTCACGGCACCGCTGTTGAACGGGTCACTGTCACCATAGGTCAGCAGAACGCCCGCCCGCTTGCCGCGTAGCGCGTTGCCCTGCGGACCGCCGAGAGCGTAGCACCGGTCCATGAAGAGCTTGGTCTGGGCCGAGACGGTAAACCAGTATATCGGGCTGGCGATGACCAGGGCGTGCGCCCGGCGCAGGCGGGGATACAGCTCCGTCATGTCATCGTCGATCACGCAGTCCAGGCCGGAGTCCTGTCGGCACAGGTCACAGGCGTCGCAGGGCCTGATATCCATGCCGTGAAGGTAGAAGACCTCGACCCGGGCGCCCGCAGATCTCGCTCCCTCAGCGGTCCTGTGGGCCAGGGTTGCGCTGTTCCCTTTCTCCCTCGGACTGCCTGTGACTACAACCACCTCTGTGCTGCTCATGCTGCTACCCCCTCGCAAGGCTTCTTACAGACATGACAGTGGCCTACTGCCTGAATCGATCATGTGAGATGATATCATCGAAAGCCTTGCGTGGCCTGGCTTCCGGTATGGTCTTTGGGAAACCCAGTGTGAGGAGCGCCACGATGACGTACCTGTCCGGGACCGCCAGGACACTCTTGGCTATCTCCTGGTTGAAGCCACCGATCCAGCACGTCCCCAGCCCCTCCTCCACGGCAACCAGCGTCATGTGGTCGAGGGCAATCGCCAGGTCCACCGGATGGGCCGGTACTCCGTTGGGCATGTGGTATTCCGGCTTCGTCCCCACCCCTGCTATCACCACCGGTGCCACCGCCAGGTGCCGCTGGTGCTCGGCCGCCCGGGCCAGCTGGCGCCGCTGTTCGCCATCCCGCACCACCACGAACTCCCTGTCCTGGCTATTCCTTGCCGAAGGCGAGATGCAACCAGCCTCCAGTACCCTTACGAGCTTGTCTTCCGGCACCGGCCTGTCTTCGTAGTCCCGGATGCTCCTCCTGGCCCTGACTGCCTGCACTACTTGCATGCCGTCACCCCTCGCTATAGTTGTCGGGTCTACAGACAGTGTATACCATCAGGCGATAGGGTTGCCACGTGAGGGAGCCGGGAAGCTGGCAATAACCGGCCAGGGACCTCTCCGTCCCTCTGGCAAAGGGAACCCCCGGCGGAGTCCCTTCCCGCCATTGCCGGGTCTTCCCGGCTTCCGCAGGGCACCGGCATACCATCCGAAAGCGCCGGACCTGCGCGGGCTATCTACCCTTCCACTCATGCTCTCTCTTCTCGATGAAAGACCTTACCCCCTCAAGGTGATCCTCGGTTCCGGCAAGCATGCCGCAGGCAACGCTGCCAGCCTGGGCATGCTCCTCTGACATCACGTCACCTCCCCTAACCAATCAACCATATCGTCAGCCCTGCACCGCCGCTAGCCATGCCACGGAGCGCCCGTGCTCTGGCCACGGCTGCAACTGCTCTTTCAGCGCCTCGGTTGTCAGGGCACCGAAATACCGGGGTGCTATGGGAGGCTCACTTCACAGGCCCAATGGTAAACTCAGGCAGTCGGGGTGTCAACTCTGCCGCCAGAGTATAAGGTGAAGATGCCATGGTACGCGCACTAGCCCCGGTCGCCTCTCAATGGGAGCAGCTGACGGCATGCTATGCGCGGGGAGATTAGCCGCACCAAGCCGGAAAGATTTTCCCGCCACTGCTGCGTCTCACGTGCAAGGAGGCTCCAGAAAGAGTGAGAGGCCCGGATGCCGGTCGGGCCCCTCAGAGGAAAGAAAGAAGGGAGACATGAAGAGAGTACTGATATTCACCATTATGACGCAGAGACCTCACAAACACATGCCAGCGGCCACCAGATACCTCACAGAATTGTCACAGAACAAGCAGGAGAGACCCTGCCCGAACTCCCTTGATCCCGCACTGGCGGTACAAGCAGACCCGCGTCTATACTAGCCTACCCACCTCTCCCAGGCGGTCGGCCACGGCCTTCATGCCCAGCCTCTCAAGCTTGCTCCTGGTAGGCCATCCCGTCTCAACGTCCCAGCCGCGGAGTACGTAGTACCTGTCCTTCAGGGCCTCCCAATGGGTCCTGTCCAGCGGCTGGGCCAGCGTCTCCGACCTTCCCACGAGCCTCTCGAATCAGGCCTGGCCGATATCGTCGTCCTCCCGGCAGCGGTTCTCCCTCAGCACCATTACCGCCCGGCGCAGGTTCCAGATCCTCTCTCCCGCCTCCCAGAGCCTTTCGACGTCCGTGTCCAGGCCGGTCACAGACGAAAGCGCCCGGCTCTCGAACAACTGGATGTCCATCTCTGGCGGATGGTAGTAGGTGCTGGGCGAGCTGGCGTAATCGCAGATCGGGATGGAGTTCTTTAGTTGCTGGTGATTCTGTACCCAGGCAGTCTGGCGCTCGGTGTCATCGTACACGTTCTTCTTGGCGGCACCGCGCCAGTCGCCGCCCGGCACCCCGAAGTGCCGGGCCATATTCTCATACGGGCCAAAGCCGGACTGGTAGTCATGGCAAGAGCTCCACGGGTCCCTGCAGTCGGTCGACGCCACGTGAACACCAGCTGTTGCGAGCAGCCCGCTTTGCCCAATCTCCCGTACGCATTATAATAATGGTACATCCGGGTACAGCCACCGCAGCCGCCCGCCAGTGGCGGAAAGCGGCTGGTCTCTGCACTGTGTCGGAGACCGCGGGGCAAACCCGGGACAGGGCAGGCATGAACAAGGGAATGGACACATGCCCGGTAGTGCGGCTCTCCCGTCACGGCGTGGTGGGAACTGACCAGGCGGTTGCCCGCGAGTTCGCGCTAACCATCAAGGTGAACGGCCGGGAGCTGGTAAGCCTGGTATGCTCCCCGATGGACCTGGAGTACCTTGTCGCCGGTGTCCTTCTCTCCGAAGGCATGATCTCAGACGGCCACGACATCCGCGAAATCGTCATTGACCAGCAGGCCTGCGAGGCCCGCGTACAGACCGAATACCGGCAATCGGCGCCCGGCGCAAACACTGCCAGGGGCAGTCATGTCCCTGCCGGGCAGGGCACGGTCACCGGTGACCTTTCGGCCGGGGTGCCGTCCATAGCTCATCTCGACAGTACGGTCTCGGCGAGGCAGCTGTCTGCTCTGGTGAAGGCGTTCAACCAGGGATCGCGCCTGTACTCACTCACCCACGGCGTCCACAGTGCTGCCCTCTGCGAAAACGCGGGCATTGTGCTTTTCACGGAGGACATCGGCAGGAGAAACGCTATCGACAGAGTGTTCGGCAGAAGCCTCGTCGGGGGTATTCTTACCCAGAACCGGATACTGGTGACCAGCTGCCGGGTGTCTTCGGAGGTAGTGCTCAGGGTGGCCCGCAGAGGCATCCCGATCCTGGCCTCGATATCCACTGCCACCGATGCCGCTATCCGGTCGGCAGGCCGTGTGGGGATGACCCTTATTTGCCAGGCGACGGAGACGGGTATGGACATCTACACCAACCCCTGGCGGATAACCGGTGCCGGGGGCAGGTGATAGTGTGTTGCCCAGGGAGTATCCAATGATTGACAGGATAGCCAGCTGCGTGACTGGCCTCGTCCTGCTGTCTCTGGCGGTGGGCTGCGCCGCTGGCAATGAGGCCGCCGTCCGGCAGGAGGAGGAGCACTGGCCCACCGCCGGCTGGGAGACGTCAGCCCCCGAAGACCAGGGGATGGACCCCGCCAGGCTGAGCAAGCTGGTAGAGCACATCGAACAGGAGCGCCTGGCGATAGACGGACTGGTGGTGGTACGTAACGGGCGCATCGTGCTGGAGAAGTACCCGCGCCCCCCTTACAACAAAGATGTTCTCCACATAGTCCACTCGGTCACCAGAAGCTACGGCTATCAGAGCTGGTGGACCTACCCCCGGGATGGCGTCTATGACGCCGCCGGGCTTTACGGCCAGAGAATATACGTCATTCCTGACCTGGACATGGTGGTGGTCTTCACCGCCCAGATGCCGGAGACCTCCAGCCTGGAACCGACTCTGTACGGCATGGTGAAGGACTACATCATGGCCGCCTGCGAGTAGGCTGGCCAGTACTCCAGCAGACGGGAGACAAAAGCAGAGCCTCCGTTCGCACGATTACCCTCCCGGTCTTGAAGAGATATCTGGCCTAACGGACAGAGCCGATAGCGTCCATGAAGACAGACATCCACATACACCTGGTGGGCGGACCGGAGGACGGCTGCTACGTCTCTCCGCAGATGCTTCGCAGGCCGTGGCTGAAGCTGGTCTCCTTCTGGTCCGGCCTCGGCGTCAGACACGGCGGGGAGTACGTATCACGACTGGTCAACTATATCCGGGAGTCACCCATTGACGTGGCCGTGGTGCTGGCCTGCGATGCCATCTATGACGAACGCGGCGACATCGACTCAAAGACGCCCCTCTACGTTCCCAACGACTACGTACTGCGGGTCTGTCACCAGCATGAGGAGCTTCTGCCCGGCGTGTCCATACACCCCAACCGCAAAGATGCCATGCCCGAGATAGACAGGTGCGTGGAGGCAGGAGCCGTCCTGGTCAAGTGGATCCCCAACGCCCAGGGTATAGACCCCGCCGACCAGAGATACCGGGCCTACTACCGCAGGCTCAGGGGGCATGGCCTGCCGCTACTGAGCCACGCCGGCTCCGAGTTCACCCTGCCCGCTCGCATCCCGACCCTCGGCGACCCCGCCCGATTGCGTCTGGCGCTAGAGGAAGGGGTCACGGTGATCGCCGCGCACTGTGGAGTCTCCTATGGCGGACTCTCCAACAGGCATCTGAAGACGTGGTTGCGGCTGATACCGGAATACCCCAACCTCTACGGGGACCTGGCAGCCCTGTCCTTCGGGCTGGGTGGCAGGCAGATCAAGAGGCTGCTGAAGAGCGGGCTGGCCGAGACGAGGTTGGTCAATGGGTCAGACTTCCCGGTACCCCCGGTGAGAGCAATCACTGACCTGATCCGACACAGCAACCCCCTCACGCGTGACCACGAGATCAAGAAGAAGCTCGGAGTCCCGGACAGTGTGTTCTGCCGGGGCTACCGCCTTGTACGGCGGCACTAGCCGGAAACTTTCGGGGCAAGGAGCAGACACTCACAGGAGGAATGGCTCAGTGCGATTTCCGCCGATGGTAAACAGGATGGCCCGCGCCGCCGCGCTGGACGCCAACCTCTATAATGAGTTGGAGCCGGGCGGGGCCAGCACTATCCGCCAGGCCCTGGTGGTGGCGCTCCTGGCAGCCCTGGCGACGGTCCTCGGTGCCGGCCTGGCGGGCGTCTTCAGATGGGCGGGAGCATGGTCGCTCTTGATACTGCTGATCGGACTCCTCGGCCTGGTGCTCGGGTGGCTGGCATGGTCGCTGGCAGTCCACGCCATCGGTACCGGCCTGTCCAGAGGAGAAGGGCTGCGCACCAGCCGACGGGCAACCCTTCGTGCCCTGGGCTTCGCCACCTCCCCCGGGCTTCTGGGACTTCTGCTGTTCGTACCGGTCCTGGGAGGCGTCCTGTGGTTGACGGCCTTTGCCTGGACCCTTGCTGGCGGAGTGGTTGCGGCCAGGCAGGTCCTGCGTCTTACCACCGGGCGCGCGCTGCTTGCGTGCCTGAGTGGCCTCATTGTATGCCTGTTGCTCGGTCTCATCGTCCTTGTCCCGTCCTCGGCCTGCCTGCTCGGCGGAGGCTGTGTGCCCGGTACCGCCATCGACCGGCAGGTGAACTCTATCGTGGCCCCGCACCGCTTCAGTGTTCCCTCATGGGAGGTGCGCGCCATCACCCATGAGCTCGGACAGCTTCTGCAGGACGGGATGCTGACCGCCGGCGACCCCGCAGGTACGGTAACCGAGTGGTTCTCCGGCACGGAAGGAGGCCGGGTGCAGGGGCGGAATGCGGTGGAGAAGATGATGGAGCAGCAGATAGCCGATGCCCTCCAGCAGCTGGACCTCCTGGGCTTTCCACCGGTCAACATGAGACTCACAACCCTCCCCCGTCTTCTGGTCATTTCCCCCAGGGACCGGATCGAGACCATGAGAGAGATCCTGCTCGAGTTTGACCTCAGCCTGGCGGAGATGGAGAGCATTGAGACGCGGGTGGATGAGCTGGACGTGTCTTCGCTGGTGGTAAGGCTTGGCGGTTACGGAGGGGCCTACCCGAGCTTCGTCTCCGACAGCAGTAGCCTCCACGCTACCATCGAGACGGCGGTGGAGGAGTGGGTACACCAGTACCTGGCCTTCCAGCCGCTGGGATTCCGGTACATGCTGGACCTCCTCGGCATAGCACGTGACTACGACATCGCCACCATGAATGAGACCGCCGCCAGCATGATTGCCGGTGAAGTCGCCAGTGCCGTCATGGACAGTCACTACCCGGGCCACGTAGAGGCAGAAGATGATACCTCTGCGTTCGACCGGGAGATGAGGGAAATACGCCTGGCGGTCGACCGCTACCTGGCCAGGGGCGAGGTGGAAGCAGCCGAGCTGTTCATGGAGCAAGAGCGCCAGCGCCTGGTCGCCGAGGGCTACCGCATAAGAAAGCTCAACCAGGCCTACTTTGCCTGGCATGGTACCTACGCCGACGAACCCGGCTCGGTGAGTCCCATCGGCATTGACCTGCGAGAGCTGAGAAGCCGGTGCAGGTCAGTCAAGGAGTTCATGGATACCGTCGCGGCGATGAACAGCAGGCAGGACCTCAGAGACGCCGTTGAATCGTTGCCGCAGACCGGGGCGAGTTCCACCCTCGCGCGCGCCCGCTAGTCCCTCCGGGCCCGGTATCGCAGCAGGACCAGGCTGAAAACGGTGGCCAGGCCGCCCATTCCGGTGGCCACGGTGATGGCGATGCGATAGCTTCCGGTGACATCGAAGATGAACCCACTCAGAGGCGCGCCGATGGTTCCACCCAGCATACCCAGAAAGAGGATGACACCGAAGATAGCGCCCAGGGAAGTGAGACCGAACATCTCCGCCGTCACGATAGTCAGCAGCGGTACCACGCCTCCGAATGCGAGGCCAAAGGCAACCGCGAACACCTGGAACATCCACAGATCCCGGGCAAAGAGAAGCCAGAAAATGGCCGACGCCATCAATGCAAGCGCCAGGCCCAGCACTCTCCTCCCCCCCACCTTGTCCGACACCACGCCTGAGAACAGGCGCCCGGCAACCCCGGTACCGGAGACCACGGACAGAGTACCGGCCGCGGCCATCTCCGGAATACCGACATCGATCGCGTGAGGTACGACATGAACGATAACTGTCTGGACGCAGAACCCGAAACAGAAGTGCAGCAGTCCCAGGGTCCAGAAACGCCCGGTCTTCATCGCCTGGGAGGCAGAGAGACTCCGCGCACCCGGATCGGCCGCGGCCACCTGGGACCCAGGCTCTTCACTTCCCTGCCATTCCAGCCCTTCCTGCTCCGGTGCCCGCCTCAAGAATTGGGCCAGGGGCAAAGTGATGAGGAATGGCAGCACGCCGATAATGGCGAAGGTGGAACGCCAGCCCAGGGCAGATATCAGCCACTGGACCAGAACAGGTACCATCATGCCGGATATGCTGAAACCGGTCTGTGGGATTGCGACCGCTATACCTAGCCTCTGGGCAAACCACCGCGGGATGGTGGTGTTGAGTGGTATGGCGGTGCAACTCACGGCAAGCCCCAGCGCTGCACCCCATACCAGGTATGCCTGCCACAGGGAGCTGATCTGGGACATGGAGAGCAGCCCGAAACCGAGCGCCAGCCCGGCGATGGTAACCAGGAACCTGGGCCCGTAGCGGTCACTCAGCCGGCCACTGGCCAGCGAGAGCATGCCCGCAACAAACATGCCCACGGAAAAGGCGCCCGATATAGCGCCTCGCTCCCAGCCGAACTCGCTGATCATGGGGGTCAGGAATACGCCGAAGCCGAACATCGCCAGCGCGTTGGTGGCAAACACGAACGCACCGACAGTGACTATGACCCAGCCGTAGTACATCCCGTCATGTCCAACCGCATTCCAGGCAACGCCCCACTACGTCCAGTCGCATCCGTCACGCAGCCCGGGTATTCGTCTGCGGTCGTCGCTGGTGGACAGCCCCTGGTAGCGGGGGCGCCTTCAGGGCAGACCTGGCTCAAGCACGGCAGGCCCCGGCCATCCCCGAGACAGCCCGCCCATTGGAGTCATCATACCAGATGCCGCCGCTCGCGGACTACCCTGCGGTAGCCAGGCCGGGGCCTCTGGTCTGGTTGACATCCGTCGTGCGCGGCCGTAGACTGTGACCACTTACCCCGTATCGGTGCGACTGCAGTGGGGGCGGCGGGTCTGGACGATTCCTGCTCCGGCGTGCTGCACAAGGAACCATCATGCTGGAGCCAGAAACAGGGCCGCCTTTGGATTGCTTTGGCAGCCGGGAGGTACGCCATGAAGTACGTCTTCAAGCATGCTGACCTGACAGGCATCAAGAGTGACCTGTCCAACCTGGAGCACGGACTCAACCGGCTGGCGGACGGTTTCCCGACGTGGGCCAGCATGGCCGGTGCCGAGGACAACTGGCGAGTTGTATCCCACTCTCTGCACGTAGTCGGGGAGGACGCCCACCTGGTCCTGCTCTTCGAGATTCCGTGAGAATCCGGTCAATTCCAGCCCGCAGGGCCAGCACCCCTGTCGGCCATCCCCTCCACGAGGAGTACCGTGGTCAGGTTCCGACCCGGGCGGGTTCACTCGCCGTAGACAAACCTGCCCCCCACCATTGTTGCCGTGACCTGGATGTCCTTGATCGTTTCCGGCTCCACCCTTGTAGGGTCCCTGTCCAGAAAGACAAGGTCAGCCAGCTTCCCAACCTCGATGGAGCCCTTTATCCTCTCCTCGAACGAGGTGTAAGCACTGCCCATGGTGTAGACCCAGAGCGCCTGCTCGGGCGATATCCGCTGCTCGGGGCCGAGCACCTCGCCGGTGTGGCTCTTCCTGGTCACGCAGGACTGGATGCCCGCCAGCGGCGACCAGGGGGCACACTGATGGTCCGAGCTTCCCCCCACCGGAATACGGTTCTCCAGGAAGGAGCGGTGAGCAAACATCATTGACAGCCGTTCGGGGCCGTAGAAGCGCATCTTCTCCCCGTGGAAGTATATGTAGGAGCCGAACGGCAGTACGGCCACTCCCAGACGCTTCATCCTCGCCACTATCTCAGGGTTCACCACGGTACCGTGCTCGAGGCGGTGCCGGGGATCCTGCTGCGGATACTCCAGGAGTGACTTCTCGAAGGCATCCAGCACCATGTTGATGATCCGGTCGCCGTTGGCGTGGACCGCCACCTGGAAACCGGCCCGGTGGGCCCTGAGCACCTGCTCTTCCAGGACATCGGGCGCTATGGCCAGTATACCGTAGTCGTCGGTCGTGCCCTCGTAAGGTTCAGAGAGATAGGCCGTTCGCCCGGCGATGGCGCCGTCTCCCACTATCTTTATCCCCCCGACCCGGAGCATGTCGTTGCCGAAGCCGGTACGCAAACCCGCGCTGATGAAGCTGTCCAAAAAGTCTACCATGAGCAGCATATAGGTGCGGGTACTCAGGTCGCCAGCGGCCAGGGCGGCCTGGTAGGAGGCAAAGCCCAGCGGGTCCACCATGGCATCGGTGAAGCTGGTCAGGCCGATGCTCGCCGCCTGGGCACAAACCCACCTGATTGCCTCGCGGTCCTGCTCAGGCGTGGGCCGGGGAATGAGGGGATTGCTGCCGGTGGAGAAGAGCCTCTGGGCGGTCTCGTAGATGACGCCATTGAGCTCACCCGAGTCCGGGTACCGGCCAAGCCTGCCCCCTACCGGGTCGGGTGAGTCCTTGGTGAGGCCCGCCATCCTCAGGCCGACCGTGTTGATGGTGGACATGTGGCCGCTTACATGCCTGACCCAGACCGGGTGCTCCCCGGCCACCTCGTCCAGGTCCGCGCGGTTCAGATACCAGTCCTCCTCCATCTTGGTGTCATCATAGCCGAACCCTACGATCCACCGCCCTTCGGGCGTGCTTGCGGCCCTCTCGGCCACCAGCCTCTTGATTTCCGCTATCGAGGACACCGCATCGGGGCCGCAGTTGAGCAAGAGATGCGAGCGCCCGGCGGGCAACACATGACAATGGGCATCATTCAGGCCGGGAATAACCGTCCGGCCGTAGGCATTCACCACGCGGGTGCCGGGGCCGACCAGGTTCTCCATATCGTCATCGCTACCCACGGCAGCAATTCTGCCGAACTTGATTGCCAGCGCCTGTGCCCTCGGGTTCGCCGGGTCCACCGTAATCACGTTGCTCCCCAGGATAACCGCATCTGCTCTGCCGTTTTCAGGCATCTCCACCCTCCTCGCCCGGGGACTCTCCTGTAGACCCCGGTTCTGCCTGCCCACCAACTGGCGGCTCATCGGCTAGCTCCGCGAGCACCATGTCTATTGCTCGCGGGACGGCAGCGGCCACCTGTGCCGATAGCCCCAGGCCGTACTCCAGGCTTGCAGGCTCCACCCCCAGGATGATGACCTCCCGCGGAGTGCAGCCCAGCTGCCGGGCGATCGCCAGCGTCTCAAGAAGGCCGACCTGGTGCAGGGAGGTGGCGTGTTCATAGGGGGTCTCAACGTCATCTGGGGTGAAACGGTAGATGCTACCCGGCTCGCAGCCGCCCTGCACCGCGTCTATGACTATCACCTTCTCGCGATCAGCCAGGCTGTTCAGCAGATCAAGAGACGCCGTACCCCCGTCCAGGACCTCTACCCCTTCGGGCAGGTCTTTGTCATGCAGAGTCTCCACCACCCGCACTCCCACCCCTTCGTCACCCAGGAGTATGTTGCCCACCCCCAGGATGAGGGTAGGCGCACGCAGGGCATGCTCCCACGCTCTCTTGTTTCCGCCCCGCTGCACCGCCATTACTCACCTGCCTGCCGGAAGCCGCCGTCGCTGCCGGACCGCCCGCTAGAGCATGCCGCCGTCGATCACTATCGTCTCGCCAGTAATGTAGCTGGCGGCGTCCGACGCCAGGTAGACCACTGCCCCGGCCACGTCCTCGGAATCGCCCAGCCGGCCCAGGGCAGTGCGGCCTGCTGCCGCCTCCCCGACGGCAGGCTCCTTCCACAGCGCTTCGCTCAGGCGCGTCCTGATCACCCCCGGAGCGATCGCGTTGACCCTGATGTTGTACTGCCCCCACTCGCTGGCCATGACACGGGTGAGCATGATCAGCCCCGCCTTGGTGACGCTGTAGATGCCCTGGTTGCCACCGGGTCTCAAACCACCCACCGAGGCAGTATTGATGATGCTGCCGCCACCCTGCTCGCGCATAGTCCGGGCCACCAGCTGGCTGAGCAGGAAGGGGCCCTTGAGATTGACGTTGAAGGTCACGTCCCACGCCCACTCCTCGGCGTCAATGATAGGCCCGAAATACGGGTTGGTGCCGGCGTTATTCATCAAGTTGTCTATTCTGCCGAACTCGGCTTTCACCCGCTCAACCAGGGCCTGTGATTCCTCCAGCCTGGCGATGTGGCCCGCCAGCGCCAGTGCCCTCCTGCCGGTCGCCCTGATATCCTTGGCCACCTCCTCCAGATCAGGGAGCTTGCGACTGCTCACCACGACGTCTGCCCCGGCCTCGGCCAGGGCGAGTGCGCAGGCCCGTCCGATGCCCCGGCTGCCTCCGGCCACCAGGGCCACTTTACCTTCCAGGGAGAAGCTGACAACGCTCATTGCATCCTCCTGTGCTGATTTTACCCGGCCATTGTACCACTTCTTTGCACCGGGTTGACCAGGGCTATACCTGGATATTCTGCCACTTCCCCCCGGCGAAGCGTAGCCACATCAGTATCGCACGCACGCTGTGGTCCACCACCGCGCCGATCCATGCCCCCGGTGCGCCCAGGCCCAGCAGGAAGACCAGGATCGCGCCGCCCCCCACGCGCATCGTCCACATTCCACTCGCGGTAAGCAGCAGTACCCAGCGGGTATCACCTGCACCCCGCAGACCACCCGCGAAGGAGGCATTGGTGGCCATGCCCGGCATGGCGAAAGACCATATCCGCAGGCCAATAGAGCCGATACGGATGACCTCGGGGTCGTCGGTGAAGATGCCGATAAGCTGGCGGGCAAAGGTGAACGTGATGACTCCGAGGCACACCATCACCGCCACACAGTACCGCTGTGCCAGGTAGCCGGACCTCTTGGCTAGGTCCGGTCTCCCCGCTCCCAGGCACTGCCCGACAAGTGCGGTCGAGGCCACACCGAAGCCGAAGCTGGGCATGAAGGCAAACTCCTCCACCCTCATAGCCAGCGCATGGGCAGCGTAGACAGTCGTCCCCAGACTGCTGAGCACGATGGTATAGACGCTCATGGCCACCCGCATCTGCACAGAGTCAGCGAAAGCAGGCAGCCCGACCCTGAGGATGCGCTTCACTTCCTGCCATTCGAACAGCAGGGCCGAGCGGGTGTCGTACTTGAGTATACCCTTGCCCCTCACCAGGATAACCCACAGTATCAGCGCGCCCACGACAGTAGACAGTGCCCGGGCTATGCCTGCCCCCTGCACTCCCAGGGCCGGAACCACTCCCCAGCCGTTCACGAGCAGATAGGCGAGGCCGGTGCCGACCACTTCCATGACGATTATCGCCACCATGGGGGTCCGGGTGTCGCCTGCTCCGCGGAAGACCGCCTCCCCACAGAACAGCACAAAGAAGAACGCCGTGGCGGGAGCGTTGGCGCGGATATACTCCTTTCCCAGCTCGATGACCTCCGGCTCGGCCCGGAACAACCAGAGCAGCTCTTCGGCAAGGAACCAGAGCAGCAGGCTGAAGGCGATCCCGAGCAAATAGGCGAGCAGCATCGCCTGCCGGAGAATGCGGTTGGCCTCTGCGGGCTCCCTCGCGCCAACGTGCCGGGCTATGATCGCCACCGCCCCAATAGTGATTCCCATGAAGGCAGTGGCCGGGATGAAGATAATCTGCTCGCTGAGGCCTACGGCCGTGATCGCTGCCGGCCCCAGGTGCCCGATGAAGACCATGATGATCATGGAGAGAATGGTCCAGGCAGCCTCTTGAAGAACCACCGGCCAGGCAAGACGGAGCACGGCTCTCGGGAGCCCCTTCTCGCCCAGCTCAGGGAGCGCGGTCCGGTCTATCATGTCAGCTAGCTGATTCTATCCCCTTTGGCCCGCGCCTGCAACGAAACCGAAAAAACCCGTGCCGAGCACACCCCTGCGGACGGGACCATCCCGCCGGGCAGCCGGACGGCCCCATGTTTAGCACTGGACCCGGGCGCTTGCGACACCTCTGCCCGGTGTCTCAGCCTACATGTAGTCCTCGCGGGGCGGGCTGAAGGTGTCCAGCACGATGGTGGGTACGTCCCGACTGGCCGCGCTGTGCTCCACGTCGCCGGGAATCGTGAAGGCGTCCCCTGGGCCGCAGACGCGCGTCTCATCGCCAATGGTCATCTCCATTTCCCCCTGGAGGACCATCCCCGTCTGCTCGTGTGGGTGGCTGTGAAGCGGTACCTCGCTGTGGGGCTGGAAAATGACGTAAGACAGCATGACCCGCTCACCCCACACCAGTCGCAGTGTTACCCCGGGGAATAGCTCCCTCGTCTTGAAGTCGTTTGGGAAGGCAAAGAACACAATCGCACCCCCATTTCTGTTCGCAGGGCCAATCATAGCACAGCGAGGGCAACACTGGAGAAATGACGGCCAGTAGGCTATCATTGACACATCACTTCCAGGCGGAGGAGAGCGGTGCCCGAAGAGACTGACCTGTCCTTCCTGGACAGACCCGAGATGCTCCATGTCATGTTTCCCCTGGTGTACTCCCCGTTCCAGATGGTCAATTCCTTCGCCCCGCATCCTGTCGACGTACCTGCACACGAGGTGGAGGTCGATAGGGGGGTACGGATTGTGTGCGGGTTCTGGACAAGCGGCAGAGAACAGCCCACCATCCTGTACTTCCACGGGAACGGGGAGACCGTGGGTACCCACGAGTGGATTGCCCCTCACTACACCGCCAGAGGCATAAACCTGTTCGTCTCCGACTACCGGGGCTATGGCGCCAGTACCGGCACCCCAACGGTCTCCAACATGCTCTCCGATGCCCACGCCGTCTTTAGCAGCCTTCAGGTAAGGCTGAAGGCGGACGGGTTCCGCGAAAGCCTCTTCGTAATGGGCCGGTCTCTGGGCAGCCTCCCCGCGATAGACGTGACCCTCCGCCACCAGGAAGATATCCGCGGTCTGATCGTTGAGAGCGGCGCCGCCAGCAACTTTCGCCGATTGCGGGACTACCTGGGTCTGGCAACATCGGCGGCCGGACTTGACGAGGAGAGCCCATTTCTCAACCGGGTCAAGGTACGGCATATCCGCCGGCCCACGCTGATTCTTCACGGCGAGTATGACGAGATCATACCGGTGGAAGAGGGCAAGGAGCTGTATCGCAACTCGGGAGCCCAGGACAAGAGAATCGTCATTATCCCCGGAGCCGGGCACAATGATATCATGATGAATCTGGAGCAGTATTTCGGGGCGGTCCAGGACTTCGTCAACCGCCACCAGTAGATGCTCTCCCTGGGAGGTCAGCCATGGAGGACTTGATAGACAGAGCAGCACGTGACATCCTCGCCTCGGAGCATACCATCGCCCTCACCGGAGCGGGCATATCCACCGAGTCCGGCATACCGGACTTCCGCGGACCACAGGGCGTCTGGACCAGGAACCCGGAGGCGGAAAGGCGGGCCTACCGCGGCTACCAGAGGTTTCTGGACGACCCCCGGGGCTGGTGGCTGGACAGGCTTTCGGCCAGCCCCAGCGCCCTCGGTGAGCTGGGCCAGCGCGATCCCAATCCCGGTCACCTCGCGCTGGTAGAGCTGGAGAGGATGGGGATCCTGAAGTGCACCATCACCCAGAACGTGGACGCTCTTCACGAGAGGGCAGGAACGAAACGCCTGCTCGAATACCACGGCAACTTCTCCAAGCTCCGCTGCGTCAACTGCAATGCCAGGTTCCGGCGCGACGAATTCGACCTGGAGGCAATGCTCCGGGAAGACCGCCTCCCTCCTCACTGCCCCGAGTGCCAGGGCATCGTCAAGGGAGACACCGTGGGTTTCGGCGAGCCAATCCCCCAGGATGTCATGCACCAGAGCCTGGAAGAAGCCTGGCGGTGCGACCTCATGCTGATCTGCGGCACCTCGGCGGTGGTCTTCCCCTTCGCCAATCTGCCCAGGGTGGCCAGGCAGAAGACCAGGGAGATGCGGCGAGAGACCGCAAGCGGCCTGGTAGCCATGGAGAAAGTGCCCGCCGTGACCATCATTGAGGTGAACGCAGAGCCAACGCCGCTGACCTCGGAAGGCATCTCTGACTACATCATCCAGGGCAAGACCGGTGAGATTCTTCCCCGCATCGTGGCCCGTGTAAGAGAGCTGCGCTCATAGCAGGCTGCTGAAAAAAGCTGGAGCAAGGGCTGTTTGCAGTGTGCGGAACAGGGTAGAACAGGGCAAAGGCAGATTTCGTCGGAGGCTATCATGCGCGGCTGGCGAGGAAAGGGGCCGATAAAGAGGCCAGGCTACGCTTCGCGGGCCACGTACTTATTGAGAACCGTAGCCGGTCAGCCCGACACTTGCCGGGTCCCGCTATGGTTGCACTGACGGGTTCCTCGCCGTCTCGATCCCGAAGCATATGAAGCGAAGAGGATAGGTGCCCGTATTTGTCAGGCTGTGCACCTTCTTGGGTGGGATGCACACGGCGCTACCTTCCCCCACCTCTGTTTCCTCATCTCCCACCCTGGCTCTGCCGGTTCCACTGATTACGTAGTAGACCTCTTCCATGCTCTCGTGCTCATGAGGCTCAATGGTTGTCCCTGGCTCCACCAGGTTATCGTTGAAGAAAAGGACACTGCTCTGGAAATCACCGCCAGTGAGCAGGTCCCAGGCAGAGACCGTTCCGCCGTGCTTCTCCTCCCTGGGTACGTTGTGGAGATCCCGCACCTTCATATCGCCCTCGCACTCGCCTCGAGATACGGTCTGTCCAGACAGAGGACAATCTAGAAGGAACATCTCTGTTTGTCAAGTGAACGTCGTGCCCCTCAATCCGCGGCTCCAGCCTCAAGCAGGCCACCTCACGGGTGCGGGCGGGGATTCACGGGTCTCCGTGCCATAACTGCGCAAACACGGGCTCCGGTTCAGGGCACCAACGACACAGGCACTTCTTCGTCAGACGGCGCGGATATGTTTTCGTGCCCGGTGGCGTCCGTGGCAATAGACACGAACGTTTACGATGGGGAGAGGACTGCTCCTGGGTGAAGGCCCCATCCCTTGCTGGAGGAAGCCAGGAGGAATCGGCGCCTCTTTGATTCCCTGCCTGCCGGAGGTGGCCGCCACGCCTGACCGGCATCACGGGGCTTTCCAGGGCGAGGACGACCCTTGCCTGAAGTCCGCCCCTCACGCCGTTTTGGGGATTCCAGGGGGGTGCCCCCCCTGGCACGTGCTATGCCAGGGAGAGGGCTGCCGCCCGGTGAGCGCCTCATCCCCGGTATCCCCTTGCTACGAGAACACCGGCTCGGGCTCGGGGCACCAATTACACACGAGCTTCTTTCATCAGGCAACGCAGAGGCATTTTTATACCTTGTGGTGTATATGGCACCAGGCATGAACGATTGCGGGTCCTTCTCAGGAAGGACGAAGCAATCTCATCTCCGTGTCAGAGGATTGCCGC